>Ga0164295_10001060_pt1 | contig 22800 bp, 16 predicted proteins | sample GEODES006metaG_FD_111798 | JGI IMG/M metagenome (GOLD analysis project Ga0164295, IMG submission 111798) | Oligotrophic lake water microbial communities from Sparkling Lake, Wisconsin, USA - GEODES006 metaG | ecosystem: Environmental > Aquatic > Freshwater > Lake | place: USA: Sparkling Lake... | reverse complement strand
GTTGGGCGGCGGGGGCGGCACGCTCCGCGGCGGGCAGTTCGGCGAGCGTGGCCAGAGCGCGGCGGAGGAGATTGGCAGCCGAGGGGGGAACCGGCTTGTCGGTTTCGACGAGCAGTTCGGCCAGTTCAATGCAGCCAGCAGACTGCTTCAGGATCGCCTGCCGGCGCAGCCGCACCATGTCAGTCATCGGAGTCCTCCAGTGGGAACCGTTGGCCGCCCAGCCTGCCTGATCGACACACCCCCCCAGCACTGGAGGAAGGGAGCGTGGCACCTGCATGAAGCTGGGGCCTGAGCCCACGAATCATATACGCAGCCCGGGCGATGTGGGTCAGGAGCAGAAAAGTTGGGCAGGATTCCGCTTCCCACACACGGGTTTTTCCACGAAAATCGGGGTTCAACCCAAACATCCGGGGTGTGCGGGGAAGAGGAATAGGTCTGGGCAGACGGTCGGGAAGCCCCGGGCGATTGAGTCGGTGAAAGGAATGACCGCATGCGTTTGACGCTCCGCACGCTTCTGGCTTGGCTGGACAACATCCTGCCGGCGGGTGAACAGAAGCAGCTTGGCGACAAGGTGACCGCCAGTCCGGTCGCGCAGCAACTGGTCGACCGGATCCGGTTGGTGGTGGAGCGGCCGCAGGTGGGTGCTCCCCGGCCCGATGGCCGGGGGCTGGCGGCCGATGCCAATTCAGTGGCCGAATACCTCGACAACACGCTGGAGCCCGAGCGGCTGGAGCCGCTGGAACGCATCTGCCTGGAATCGGACATGCATCTGGCAGAGGTCGCGGCCTGCCACACACTGCTGGCGGAATTGGCCGAAGACCCGAGCGTTGTTATGCCGCTCGATCAGGCGGGCCGGTCCCGATTGTTGGAGGCCTTGAGGCACCTCCCCCAGCAACAGAGACCCTCCCCAGCCAAGCCGACCGTTCGCCCGGCAGAGCCAGCCCCTCCGCCAGCCAGAACGCTGCCGCAGGTCGAGCGGCCCTCCCGGCGCAGACCGGCCGCCCCGTGGCGGGCCTGGCTGGCAGGCGGGGCGGCGCTCACGACGCTGGTGGCACTGGGGCTCTTCTTCGCCTCGGCCGCGGGCTTGCTGCACTGGGGACGGCCGGCAGCTGTGCGCGAGGTTGTGCCGCAGAGAGGGGGAGCTGCTCCGGAAGGAGAAATGGCGGGGGCTGAGCCGGTCGCAGACGAGCCGTCCGGCAGACCGGAGCCGGAAGCGGCTGCGGCGGTGGAGCCGGATCGCGCGCCTGCGGCGCCGGTCGTCGCGCCTGTGACCGAACCTGTTCCCAGCGAGATCGCCATCGACATCGAGGTGGACGCCGGGCCGGAGGCTGCTGCGCCGGAGAACACGCCGCCGGCAGCAGTGGGGCAGGTGGGGAGTGCCGGGCTGATTCTGCGCCGCGCGACGGGGGCAGCTGCGCCGGGCTGGCTGCCAGCGGCTGCCGACATGGCGCTTGAGCGGGGGGACGAGCTGCTTGTGCCTCCAGGATTTCATCCCGATCTGCAGCTGGGGGAGGCGAGCGTGCGGCTGCTGCCCCGTACGCGGGCAAGCATTGCGGTCGATGCCGACGGCACGCCGCGGCTGGTGATTCTGTTTGGTTGCGCCGTGGTGCAGTTGGCGCCGGGGCAGCCACTGGGAATCTCCGCCGGAGGCCTGGTGGGGAGCTGCGTGGCAGCCGCGCCTGCGGCAGCCGCGGTGGAGGTGAGGCTGGAACGGGAGCCGGGAGCGGAGCCAGCAGCGGAGGGGGAATCGGCTCGCCTCACGGCGCTCGCCGCCCCACTCGCCTGGCAGCAGGGAACGGCCGGCGAACCCCCCGCCGGGGGCTGGCTGGAAGGCGCGGGACGCGAGGTGACGCTCGAACCAGAGGGGGCTCTGGAGTGGCATGCCCGGCAGCCACGCGTCGCGGCAGTGCTGCGGGCCGGGCCGGTGCCAGCCTGGGTGCGGTCGGCCGCCCGGATCGATCCTCTCGAGGCCGGGGCCTGCGGAGCTCTCGTCGCCCGGTTGGCCAGCCTGCCCGCCGAGCCGGCGGCGGCCGCCGCATTTCAGCAGGTGCTCCGCGCGATGGCCGCCGATCGCCGGGTGGAGAACCGGATGCTGGCGGCCGGCACGCTGGCCCTGACAGACGACTTTGAGCCGCTGGTAGACCTGCTCTCGGCCGACACGCCTGGCCTGCAGCTGGCCGAGCGGCAGTGGACGGTTCTTGAAGCGGCGGCTGTGCCACTGGCGCTGCGCCGCAGCCCGGCGTCTGCCGCCCACCTCGATCAGGCCTTTGCCACCCGGGGGCCGGTGGGAAAAGCTGAGCTGCTTTCCCGGCTGGCGCGGGGATTTTCCGCTGCCGAACTGGCCGCCGGGGGGGGAGAACTTCTCGCCGCCCTCGACGACAGCAGCCTCGTGGTGCGGAGATACGCCTACAAATGCCTGCTCGAGAGCGTGCAGCCCGCAGGCGTCGATCGCCTGCGGTATCGGCCCGACGGCCTGCCTGAACTGCGGCGGGAAGGGATGCAATGGTGGCGGGGGCAGGCGGAGAAGGGGCTCTTGCGCCCGGCGGAGCCGAGGCATCAGCCGCCCAAGGATGGGTGATGGGGAGGCCGCCAAGCCGGTTCGGCAACGATTTTTCCAGCGCAATGGCCGCGTCACGGAGTCGGTTTGGCGTAGCGTCACCGGCGGTGATATGCTGTGCGTGGCATTCTTTTCTGCCGCCTTTGGTTCTTGCGCGAGGCGGCGTCCCGTTTCTGAGATGGAGAGGATCATCCGGGTGCAGATCAACGTTTCGGCACGACACGGCCACCTAAGCCCCGCTTCCCAGTCCAAGATCACGACCAAGGTGTCGCGGTTGAAGCGTTATTTCAACGGTCTCACCGCCTTGAACGTGACGGTTGATCTGCAGAATCCGGCTCTTCCTGCCGTGGAAATCGTCGCTTCGGCGGAGCATTTCCATCAGATGGTCAGCCACGAGGTGTCTGCCCATCTGTGGCGGAGTGTCGACGGGGCCGTGCAGAAGCTGGAGCAGCAACTGCGCAAGCACAAGGAAAAGGTCCGGGACCACAAGCACGTGGAGACGGCTCGGAAGTCGTAACGGCTTTCTGCTGCTCACGGAAGCAAGGGGTGCCCCCGATCATGCACCAGTCTTTCCCACACATTTGATTTTGAGAAGCAACCGAGCATGAAGTTTTCTGATTTTATGGCGGTGGACGCCATTCGATCGAACGTATCGGCGTCCTCGAAGGAGGGTGTGATCCGGGAGATGGCCGCGGCTCTGGTCGATGCGGGGAAGATCGCTGCGGGCGATCTGGAAAGCATCGTCAAGGCGATCATGAAGCGGGAGGATCTGGGGAGCACTGGCATTGGACGTGGCGTGGCTGTGCCTCACACCAAGCATCCGAGTGTGGATCGGCTGGTGGGGACAGTGGCAGTGAGCCACGACGGCATCGGCTTCGACAGTCTCGATGGCGAGCCTGTCCAACTGTTTTTCCTGCTGGTGTCGCCGCCGGACCGTCCGGGTGATCACCTGCGGGCTCTGGAAAACATCTCGCGTCAGTTGCGGGATGAGTCGTTTTGCGGAGAACTCAAAGCGGCGCAGACCCCCGTCGATATCCAGCGCTTGTTGGTAGAGGCGGATGGCCATGGCGTCGCATCTTGAGCAACCGTCGGTGAGCAGCGAAAGAGACGAAGCGACGATGCAGGAAACGTTCACGCGCGAGGTCGTGGTTGGCATGCAGCAAGGGCTGCATGCCCGTCCGGCCGATCAATTGGCACGTGAGGCGCGGAAATGGCAGTCGCGCATTGAACTGGTGGCCAAGTCCCAACGCGTTGATGGCAAGAGCATTCTCGAGGTGCTCACGCTGGCGGCTGAATCGGGAACGAGGCTGGTTGTCGAGGCGACCGGCCCGGATGCCCGGGAGGCGATTGACGCGATCGGACGCCTTTTCGAGCAGAATTTCAATGAATTTGGGTCCACTGAATCTGGGCTGCATGAATCTGGATTACAAGACTCTGGTAGCCACGCATCTGGAGCAGGGCAACCGGCCCCCGCCCCGGAATCGACTGGCTGAATGAACTGGCTGATTGTCACGAACCGACCACACACATTCGAACGCAACAGAAGGAGCCGCAACGAGCCGTTGGGCGCGAGTCTTTCGAGGATCTGATCGCTGCATGGTGGGCCGCCCGGAAGCAGTGCGGCGGCCCGAAACGGGGAATAGGCCCCGGCGTGCGATCTCCCCGAAACGATTCAGCTGCCGGCGCGCGGGATGCGCCCCATGCTCAAACTTCAGGGTATCGCCGTTTCGCCTGGCGTCACGATTGGCGAAGCGCTCGTGCTCGACAGCGAGGGATTCAGAATCCCGCGGCGGTTTGTCGCCCGCAGTGCCGTCGACACTGAGCTGGAGCGGTTGGCCCGAGCGGTGGCCGAGACGACCGTCGAGATCGAACGCAACCGCGATGCGATCCATGCCGAATTGGGCGAGCAGTATGCCGCCATTTTTGAAGCCCATCTGGCAATGCTGCACGATGCACGGCTGCAGGAAGAACTGACCAGCGCCGTCCGCGATCGAAACTGGTGGCCAGAATACGCCGTCAGCCGCACGCTCAGACGCTACGCCAAGGCTTTTCAGAGCCTCGACAACCACATCGCGCAGCGCGCCCACGACATCTACGACATCGAGAAGAGTCTGCTGCGGAATCTCCTGGGACAGCGGCGCGAAACGCTGGCAGCGATTTCGCAGCCAGTGGTGGTGTTGGCCCACAACCTTACGCCGAGCGAAACGGCCAATCTCGATCGGCGCTTTGTGCAGGGCTTTGCCACCGAATTGGGCGGCCCGGGCAGCCACACCGCCATCGTTGCTGAAGGGCTCGAGATTCCGGCCGTGGTGGGATTGGGACCGTTCCTGGCCGATGTCTCCGGGGGCGAGCCGGTGATCCTCGACGGCAATCAGGGGGTCGTGATTCTGCAGCCGGACGAGGAAACGATCGCCCGCTATCGGCTGGAGGTGGAAGCGGCACAGACGGTGGCCGCCAAGCTGGGCGAACTCCGCGATCTCCCGGCGGAAACGCTCGACGGCGTGCGCATCCAGCTCACCGGCAACATCGAATTCCCCAGCGAGGCGGAGCAGTGCCTGGCGCGGGGGTGCGACGGCATCGGCCTCTATCGCACCGAATTTCTTTATCTCACCAGCCCCCGCGAGCCGACGGAGGAAGATCACTTCGCCGCCTACAGCGAGGTTGTGCAGGCGATGCGCGGCAAGCCCGTCGTGATCCGCACGCTCGATCTGGGGGCCGACAAGATGCGCACCGAAAGCACGCCGGAGGAGGAGCGGAATCCCTGTCTGGGGCTGCGGAGCATCCGGCTCTCGCTGCGCCAGTTGCCGATGTTCCGCACTCAACTCCGCGCCATTCTGCGGGCGAGCGCTCTGGGGGATGTGCGGGTGCTCTTTCCGCTGATATCGACAATTGTCGAGCTGCGGCAGGCCCGCATGGTGTTGGCCGATGTGATGGAGGATCTCGCCGAGCATGGGATCGCGTTCAACGCGAAAATGCCGGTCGGCATGATGGTGGAGACGCCAGCGGCGGTGGTGATGCTCGATCGGTTTATCAAGGAGGTCGATTTTGTCTCGGTGGGGACCAACGACCTGATCCAGTACACGCTGGCGGTTGATCGGGGAAATAAAGAGGTGGCGGAACTCTACAACGCGTGTGATCCGGCAGTGCTGCGCCTTCTGCGCCGATCGCTGGATGTAGCACGCGAGGCGGGCGTGCCTGCCAATGTGTGTGGTCAGATGAGCGGCAGCGTGATGTACACGCAGCTGCTTCTGGGGCTCGGCTTGCGGCAGCTCAGTGTGCCGCCCAGCGCGATTCCGGAAGTCAAGCAGGTGTGCCGAAGTGTTTCGGTCGCCGAATGCCGTGGGATTGCCGAGCGTGCGCTGGCCATGGACGGCGCGCGTGAGGTGAAGGCTTTTTTGCGCGACCAGATGCGTCGCCTGCTCTCCGAGTCGGTCGCGTGATCGCGCCGCCGCCCCTTCGGGCGGGAGGGTATCGAAAGGAAAAGAAGATTCGATGAAACAGGAAATGCTGATCAATGTGTCGCAGCCTGAGGAATGCCGGATTGCCATTATGGAAGACGGCATTCTGGAGGAGCTTTATGTCGAGCGCACCAGTCAGGACAACTATGTCGGTAACATCTACAAGGGCCGGATCGTCAACATCGAGCCGAGCATCCAGGCGGCCTTCGTTGATTTCGGCGTAGGACGGAACGGATTTCTGCACATCAGCGATGTGGAGCCGCAGTATTACCGGCAGGGCGGGCTCGATCCCGACAAGGCCTTTGAATCGGCCGAGCCAGCCTCCGGACGCAGCGGAGAACCGGTAGCTGTGGAGGCCGATGGCGATACCGAGGTCGATGCCGACGGTGATGCCGATGGCCGGCAGCGCTCCGCTGCCCGCAGGCGTCCGCGCTTGGGCGACCGCCCGCGGGTCAAGCCGCCGATCCAGGACATCCTCCGACGCGGAGACGAGGTGCTGGTGCAGGTGATCAAGGAGGGATTCGGCACCAAAGGCCCGACGCTCTCAACCTACATCTCCATTCCCGGCCGCTATCTCGTGCTGATGCCGCCGCTGGGACGGGTGGGCATCTCCAAGAAGATCGACGACGAACACGACCGCCGCGTGCTCCGCGACATCATGCTGGAACTGAAGCCGCCCAAGGGAGTGGGGTTTGTGGTGCGCACGGCGGGCACCGAGCGGACCAAGGCCGAGATGGCCCGCGACATGACGTATCTCCTGCGGCTGTGGAAGTCGATCGTGCGGCGGATGCGGAAGTATTCCGCGCCGATCGATATCTATCAGGAAAGCGACATGATCATCCGCACCATCCGTGACATGTTCACGGAGGATGTGGGGAGAATCCTGATCGACGAGCCGGCAGCGTATGAGCGAGCCCGGGAATTCCTTGAGCTGGTGATGCCAAAGTATGCCCCGCGGCTCCAGCTTTACGAGGGGAAGGAACCGCTCTTCCACCGCTACGGTCTCGAGGAGGAGATCGGCCGGATCCACCAACGAAAGGTTCCGCTCAAGGGAGGCGGTTCGATCGTGATCGATCAGACCGAGGCACTGGTGGCCATCGACGTGAATTCGGGCAGCTTCCGCACGGAGAAATCGGCCGAGGAGAATGCCTACCAGATGAATCTGATCGCGGCCAAGGAGATCGCCCGCCAACTCCGCCTGCGCGATCTTGGCGGCGTGATCGTCAACGACTTCATCGACATGCGCCGCGAACGCTACCGCCGGGGTGTGGAGAAGGCGCTTCACGACGCCATGAAGCGGGATCGGGCGCGGACGAAGATCCTGCGCACGAGCCCCTTCGGGTTGGTGGAGATGACGCGGCAACGTATCAGGCCGTCCCTGCGCAAGAGCATTTTCCGCGATTGTCCCACCTGCACCGGCACGGGGATGGTGAAGACGGCCGAGAGCATGTCGATCGAGGTCATGCGGACGCTCCAACTCTCTGCCACCCGGGGCGACATTGCCCGGCTGAATGTCACCGTGCATGACGAGGTGGCGACCTGGATCAACAACCGGAAGCGCCGGGAGATGGCCCAGTTTGAGGATGTGGTGCACATGCAACTGCATGTGGTCGGTCGGGAGAGCGTTTCCCCAGAGCACCTCGTGTTTGAGGCCTGGGATTCCAACGGTCGCCTAGTGCGGTTTCCGTAACGGGCTGCGGCAAGAGTCAGGGAAGAATCTTCTCCCGCGAACAGCTCCGCAAATAGCTCCACAAACAGCTAGGCGGGGGTGGATGGGCCGCTGCGCCGGCGCAGGAAGCCGAGCAGATCCTGCGGCCAGGTGGGCCTCATGAAGGGCTTTTCAAACAGAAGAAAAAGGGGAACCGACGCCAGAAATACCCACGGCACCAGCAGCAGTGTCACCAGGACAATCTCCCCGGCGAAGCTGTCGGTCAACACGAGCCTGGATAAGAGGATCGCCATCGGCAGCGTCAGCAGGCGGCCGTGGTAGAGGTAGGTGCTGTAGCACATGCCCCCCAGTTGCGAGACGAGAGGAATTCTCAGCAGCGCCGAGATCCACCTCGACTTGAGGGCAGTGAGAATCATCCCGCCAAAACAGACTGGCAGCACCAGTTCTCTGGCGGCACTATCCTTGGCCCATGCCACAACGACCGTCGCCAGTACAAAGCCGCAGTCGGCCCATAGGCTCCGCTGCTGGAACCAGTCTGGGCGCGAGACAAAGACGGCAGCAGCGGCGATGCCGGCCAGAAAGTAATGGAGAAACATCGCGATCGTCTGGAGCTGCATCGGAAGCAAAAGTTGCAGTCCCGCAGCTGCAACCATCGCCAGGCATGTGAGGGGAACCGCCCACCGCAGGTTGCGAAACAGCAGCCAGCAAAGCGCCGGAGCCAGCAGGTAGAACTGCACCTCGACCTCCAGGCTCCATGCCGCCATGTTGACCGTCGAGGCCTCGCCGTACGCGATGTTATGGACATAGAACAGGCTGGCCAAAAAGTGGGGAAGCTGCTCCCCCAGATTGAACTTCCCAATCAGCACGCCGATCAGCAGATAGGCCGTCATGGCGATGACATAGGGGGGCTCCAGCCGCGTCAGCCGGCGCCACAGATATTTCCGCAGCGAAACTTCCGGCTCACCCTGAAAGCGGTGCCGGGCGAAGGGGAGCGCCAGAATAAAGCCGCTGATCGAGAAGAAGAGGAGCACGCCCTCCATGCCGTACTCGTAGGCCCAGTCGATCCAGGGATAGATCGGGGCCAGCCACGTGCAAAGCCCATCGATCACCGGCGTCGCTGTGATGGCCGTCTTGCGGGCCCAATGGGAGTTGCGATGCCAGTTGGCGGGGATGTGATAGAGGATGACGGCCAGAATGGCCACGAACCGCAGGCCGTCAATTTCCGGGATGTACCGGCCGGAAGTGATAATGCGTTTGAGATCCATAGCTTCACATCGCGGCGGCTCGAGGCCTCACGGCCGTTCCGGAATTCAAAGGGCCGGGAGCCTGATGAGCAGTTTCTTCACGCACGGTGACCGGCGGGAGATTACCACACCCGACGCTTTGCACCAGTCTTGGTTGGGGTGGCTGGGGCCGGAAAAACGACGGAAATAACGGGCTTTCGGCTGTTTTTAGCCCCCACTCGACCCAAGCCGCAGGAATGGCTAAACTTTCGATCTCGATTCTGCCGTTCAGAGTTTTTGCTGGCACCAGTGGCCTGCTGCCGCGGTGCGACTCTGAGCCCCCTTGTGTTGATCAGCGACACGCAACCTCCGGACTTCATACTGCCATGGCGACTTCCGCTTCAACCTCCGCCCGCTCGAAAGCCGTATCTTCCGATTCAATGGCTGGCGCGGGCCATCATTACGCCATCGTGACCGACGGTGGGCGGCAGTATCGCGTCAGCGAGGGACAGGAAATCACGATCGACTTTCGCCATGTGGCAGCCGGTACCGAGGTGCTGTTTGAAGAGGTTCTGGCCGTGAGCAAGGCTGGGGTCCTGACGCTCGGCAGCCCGGTGGTGAAGGGGGCGAAGGTCAAAGCTGAGGTGATCGGCCTCGTGCAGGGCGATAAGATCTACGTGCAGAAGTTCGCCCGCCGCAAGAACTACCGCCGCCGCACTGGCCACCGTTCGATTGCCACCCGGGTGCGGATCGGCTCGATCTCGGCCTGATTTGGCGCAGGTGCATGCATCGCCGGAAGCGATGACCATCGACTCTGGAAACCCTTGGCGTTTTCACCGGTCGACTGAGTGGAAAAAGGCGATGAATGGCTTTTTCCACGGACAGTTAACGATAATGACGACAAAAGTTTCGTTGCTTGGGCCAAAGCGGCCCTGCGCTGCTCAAGCGTTCGCCGATCCCTCCGCCTCATCGCCCGATACGCCAAGGCTCTGTCTCAGCCTTCTGGTCCAGCCGCTAAGCTCTTCCCAAGATGCCCGCCAGAGGGCCGCCGCGGGCTGACAAGGCATCGATCCGGCTGGAGATAGCCGGGTCTTCCTCCACAGGCGGCGCATGGTGGGGCTTCAGCCGGGCATCGATCACGAGCGGTCCGCGACAGCCCCAGTGTTTTTGCCGCACGACCGCCCCCACCCCATGCACGTCGGCAGCGGGATTGGAACGGGTGAATGTGATCCAGAGAAAGTTTTCCAGCGTCGCAGCAGTGAAGTCGCTGTTGTCGACGATCACCACCAGCGGCCAATCGGCCAGAGGATGATCGGCATCGATCCCGGCACACAGACGCTCGGCATCGGCTGCCCAGGGGGCATCGGCAGCCAAATGCCAGATGGTAGCCTCGTCGCCAGAGCAGGCCAGCTGCGGCCGGGGTTCGATCCGCGGTCCGTTGACAGCGACAACTCCCGGCAGACAGACCCGCGGGTTGGCAAAGCCTGCCGGCAGCGACCAGCCCCCCGGCAGATCTGCCCGCAGGGAACGCACCGCCGGTCCGCGGGCCGCCACCACCAGCTTGGAGCCGGTGTTGAGGCCGGAGCCGGAATAGTCGAGCGTGTCGATGGAGGTTTCGGTGTGGAAGTGACAGTCGCGGCGCCAGTCAACGCGGGCCAGAAGATGGGTCAGGAAGGGGCGCACATCGTGCGCGTCGAGCCCGGGGGCATCCCCCTCCGCCACAAGAAACAGATATTTGGCCAATGAGAGCTGACCCTGCCCGAGGATGGCGGAGGCCTGCGTGAGCAGTTCGGCCGGCCGCGTGGAGGCCTTCCAGGGGAGGTAACGTTCGCTCCCCACTGCCAGCAGCAGCGGATGGACGCCCGAGGCATCGACCGCATGCACGCTCTTCACGCCGGGGAGCACTGTGGGGATCACCGGTCCGGTGAGTTCGTGCACCAGCCAGCCGAAGAGCGTGTCTTCCTGGGGCGGGCGGCCCACGACCGTCACCGGCCAGATCGCCCCCTCCCTGTGCCAGACATGCTCCACCTGCAGCAGCGGAAAATCGTGCTGCCGGGCGTAGTAGCCGAGGTGGTCGCCAAACGGCCCCTCTGGTTTGGTCGCCCCTGGCAACACGGTGCCCTCAATCACGAAATCGGCCTCTGCATAGATCGCAGGCCGGTGCTTCATTGCGATCATCGGGATCCGGTGGCCAGCCAGCACGCCGGCAAATGTCAGCTCGGAAAGCCCCTCGGGCAGCGGCATCACGGCCGACGGGGCGATGGCCGGAGCGCCCCCCACGAAGATCGCCACCTGGAGCCCCTCGCCCCGCGCCAAGCTCGCTGCATGATGCACGCCGATGCCCCGGTGCAACTGATAGTGCAGCCCGGCCTCACGGTCGGGCTCGTAGGAGTTGCCCGCCAACTGCACGCGGTACATGCCGAGGTTTGAGTGCCTCGTACCGGGATCGTTGGGGTCTTCGGTGTAGACCGCCGGCAGCGTGATAAACGGCCCGCCGTCGCCCGGCCAGCTCGTCACCTGCGGGAGCTTGGAGAGCGACGTTTCGTGAGCGAGCACAGGGCCGCTGCGCACCCGCCGCGGCAGCATGGAGAGGGCATCGAGCGGCGCGCGCCAGTAGCGCCAGGGGGTGCGAAGCGCGGCCTGGGGATCGATCTTCAGTTCCACGAGCCTCTTCACGCGGTCGAGGGAATCGGCAAAGATCCGCTCGATTCGCGCTTGGGTGCCGTAGAGGTTGATAAGGACCGGGAACGCTGTTCCCTTGACGCGCGTGAACAGCACCGCCGGGCCACCCGAGCGAAACAGCCGTCGCTGGATCTCAGCGATCTCCAGATGGGGATCAACGGGGTGATCGATCCGCACCAGATGCCCCTCGGTCTCCAGGGCTGCAACGCATTGTTGGAGTGAACGGAATCCCATGCTCAATTGACCCGATAATGGAACCGTATAAAACCGGCACCTCAGGAAGGGCGACTTATGTGCTCGTTCGCTCGACGCTCTGCACCCGCAGGGTATCATACTGCCGGGATTTCTTGTGCCAATGTGTGCCAACAAGGAGATGTCGATCGATGGTCAAACTCACCACCACCTATGAAGGCCAGCTGCGCTGCCGCGCCGAGCATGGCCCCTCCGGCACCACGCTGGTCACCGATGCCCCCGTCGACAACCATGGCCGGGGGGAAAGCTTTTCGCCGACCGATCTGGTGGCCACGGCGCTGGGAGCCTGCATGATGACGATCATGGGGATCGCTGCAGAGCGCCACGGCATCAATCTGGTCGGCATGCAGGCTGAGACGATCAAGGAGATGAGCAAAGACATGCCACGGCGGATCGCGGGCCTACGCACCCGGCTGACGATCCCGCTGCCTGCCGATCATCCCCAGCGGGCGCTGCTGGAGAACGCCGCCCACACCTGCCCTGTGCACAAGAGCTTGGCTTCTGAAATCGATACGACGATCGAATTTGTCTGGGCCGGCGGCAAGCCAGCCTGAGTTTTTTACGGCGCGGGCTGGGCGGGGGTGCCTGGCTGGCCTTCCATCTTCATCCGCTCCTGCATCCTCTCCTTCAGCTTTTCCTGGAGCTTTGCCTTGGGTCCCGTCGCCGGTCGGCCCGGGCCAGTGGCTGCTCCCGGTTGCTTCGCCCCCTGAGCGCCTTCCGTAGTCTTGATCTGCGGAGGTTCGGTGAAAGTGCGCACCAGATCGAGTTTGTCGAAGTGGACAAAACCCTTGTGAGGATAGGCCCAGGTGGTTTCGTGCACCACCTCCTCGGGCTGGCCGAGGAGGGCGAGCACCTCATCTTTGTCCATGCCATGGCGCAGCTTGCGCCAATTCTTAATATCGGAGGCGTCTCCCTCGGCCAGCGGCGTGGCATCGGCTTCGGGCTGGCCTGAGGCGGCAGCCTCCATGCGGCGCAGCTTGGCGTTGATGTTCTCGATGGAGTGTTCGAGCGACACGATCCGCTGCTCGAGGCTGGCGATCCGGTCGTTCTCGTCGGCGCGACTCACTCCAGCCGCCAGCCCGAGCAGCAGGGCTGCCACGATCAAGGTTTTCATCGGAGGTTCTCGCATCTTCACGAAGGTGAATGTTTTACCCACAGCCCAGACCCACATTACCAGCGCTGTGGCGTACGGGAAACCGGCGCGGTCGCACGCCGGCTGGCGGCGGGGGTTTGCCGGGGATGGCCCCCGGCTGACAATTCGCTGACAATTTCTTCCAGTTCCCCACCGCAGAGACCAAAGTCCAAGGAAGCGTTTGCATGGCCGACCTGTTTTCTGCCGCCCGGGCTGCCAATGTCAGCCGCGCCGCGCCGCTGGCGGCACGGATGCGTCCCCGGCGGCTCGACGACTACGCCGGGCAGCAGCAGGTGGTGGGGAAGGGCACGTTGCTGCGGCGGCTGATCGAGGCTGATCGGCTTGGATCTGTGATCCTGCACGGCCCCCCTGGGGTGGGCAAGACGACGCTGGCCGAGATCATTGCCCGCGAGACGAAGCGGCGCTTCGTGGAGCTTTCGGCCACCGCCTCGGGCGTGAAGGAGCTGCGCGATGTCCTTGAGGCGGCGCGGCGGCGGCTGGAGGATGACGGCCAGCGCACCTGCCTGTTTGTCGATGAGATCCATCGCTTCAATAAGGCGCAGCAGGATGTGTTGCTGCCAGACGTTGAGGCGGGAGTGATCGCACTGATTGGCGCAACGACACAAAACCCCTATTTCGCTTTGACAAGTGCTCTCGTCAGTCGCAGCCGTGTCTTTGCGCTGGAGAGTCTGGGGCCGGAAGCGATTGGGGCGATCCTCACCCGGGCGCTGGCCGATCGGGAGCATGGGCTGGGGCAGGAGCAGATTGAGCTGCGTCCCGAAGCCTTGGCCTATCTCGTGGAAACGTCCGATGGCGATGCGCGGCGGGCGTTGGGGGCACTGGAGATTGGCGTGCTCTCCGCGCGCCAGCGGCCGCTGGTGTTCACGCTGGATCTGGCCCGGGAGAGCGTGCAGCGCAAGGGAATCATTTACGACTCAGGCGACACGCATTACGACTGCGCCAGCGCCCTGATCAAGAGCATCCGGGGGAGCGATGCCGATGCGGGGCTCTATTGGCTGGCGCGGATGCTCGAGGGGGGAGAGGATGTGCGGTTTCTGACGCGGAGGCTTGTGATCCTGGCGAGCGAGGATGTGGGCAATGCCGATCCGCAGGCGCTCCTGGTGGCGGTGGCGGCGATGCAGGCGACGGAGTTTGTGGGGTTGCCGGAGTGTCAGCTGAGCCTGTCGCAGGCGGTGATCTATCTGGCCCTTGCGCCCAAGAGCAATGCCTGCACGACGGCGATCGCCGCGGCCCGTCGCGACGTGCAGGAGCATGCCGTGATTCCGGTGCCGCGGCATTTGCAGGACGGCCACTCAGGCGCCGCAAAAACGCTCGGCCGCGGAGCGGGCTACCGATATTCGCAGAATGCCCCCGACGGGATTGCGGCGCAGGAATATCTGGGGGTTGAGAAGCGGTATTACGAGCCGACGGAGCGGGGGCACGAGAAGGAACTGGCGGCGCGCCTGGCAGAGATCCGCGCGCGGCTGAAAGGGGAATAAGGCGGGGAAGGGGTCGCTGGCCACGGGCCGCGGTTCCGCAGCTATTTTATTGACTTTTATCCGTTACGGGATAAATTATCCAAGGCGAGATAATAGGAGGCAAGCCGATGTACTTTCCGCGTGAAGCGCTGGCGAAGGAACTCGTGGCGCAGCTCAGTGGCAAAGCGGTTTTCGGCGATGCGCATAACGGCCTCTTTCTGGCGGCCCCGCGGCGCACCGGTAAGTCAACCTTTCTGCAGAGCGACTTGGTGCCTGCGTTGCAGCGGGAGGGTGTTGTCGTCGCCTACGTCGACCTCTGGGCTGACCGGCGGCGGGACCCTGGTGATCTCATTTCTGCAGCAGTGGCTCGCGCTTTTGCGGCTCGAACCGGGCTGTTGGGCAAAACTCTGCAGAATGCCGGCCTCGAAAGTGTCACCATCCCTGGTTTGCTGAAGATCGATCTTTCCAAAATTGGCAAAGTCGATGGCGTGACGCTGCCCGATGCACTCCGCGAATTTCATGCGACCGCAAAAGCACCGGTGGCGTTGATCATCGACGAGGCCCAACACTCGCTGACGAGCGATGCGGGAGAGGCAGCGATGGCAGCGCTGAAGTCTGCCCGCGACCAACTCAACCGGCCGGGGGAGGTGAATCTCATGCTGGTGATGTCGGGTTCCGATCGCGACAAGCTCCTCCGTCTTGTGAACACCAACGGGGCACCATTCTACGGTTCACAGGTCTCGCGCATGCCCCTCTTGGGGCAGGACTTCATCGACCACATTGCGCGGCTGGTCATCATGCAGCGGCCCGAACTCGCATCTGTCGATGCGGCGCTGCTGTTCGAGGCCTTTGAGCGTTTTGGCCGTCGGCCGCAGTTCTTCATGGAGGCACTGGGGCAATCGCTGAGTCCGCTCTTGGATCTGCAGGGCGGCAGTTTTGAGCAAGCCGTGTTGGATGCTGCTTCGGCTCGCCTGCACGCAGAGCAGGCCCAGATGGAATCGGAGTATCTCGCCCTCGGTTCCCTGCAACGAGCGGTGTTATGGCGGCTGCTCGAGCAAGGACCACGTTTTCGCCCCTACGATGGGGATGCTCTCGGCTTCTACCGCAGGCAGGTGTCTGGCCGCGTCACGGCACAAATGGCACAGAGCGCGCTTGAGTCGCTGCGCGAGCGAATCCCGGCGGTTGTCTGGAAATCGGCACGCGGAGAATACTCGGTCGACGATACGGCGATGCACATGTGGTATGAGCAGCGGATGCAGCAGGGCAGTTGGCCGCCAGCGGATCCGGCGGAGCCACAGGCATTCGAGTCTCACGAAGCGGGGGAATGAGGCCGATACGTGGCTTTATTGGCTGACGCAATTTTCGGCCCGCAGAGATTCTTTTCGTTGGGACCTCGTTTGGCCCTCAGTGTGGCAAGATGAGCCCTCGGTTCGGGCAGCGGCCTGCTGTCTCTTGCAGTGCGCCCGGCCCGGCATGGCGGCGCCCGGTTGACAGACTGCCATCTGGCCGTATGTTCATCTATCAGTGGGGAAGAGCCCCTGCTGGCGTGGGATTCGGTGGAAGAGGGGGCTAAAGGATGCCGCAATCTTGAGAACGCTTTAAATCGCAATGAGAAAATTTAGAAATTACGGTCAAATCCAACTCGTGACTCCGCAGGCTGCATTCCTAATCGTTAAGCCGCTGAATCCAACTGCGGGTTGCTTTCCCCGCGGCCAACTCAGCAAAAGACTCTCGTCAGAGGATGGAACGGATGAACTTTGAAGACGACTTCAAGAACCTCACCGGGAACCATCCTTTTCCTTGGCAACTGGCGCTCTATCGAGACTGGTTCTGCTTGGGCAAATTTCCTACGACATGCAGCATGCCGACGGGGTTGGGCAAAACATCAGTCGTAGCAGTTTGGCTGATTGCACTCGCCCATCATCGCGATAAAGTGCCCCGTCGTCTCGTATACGTCGTCAACCGCCGCACCGTAGTCGATCAAACAACGATTGAAGTAGAGAAATACCGATCACGACTCCAAAATATTCCGGCACTTTGCGCTCTGAGAGACCGACTTGCTGAGTTATGTGCTCTCCCTCTTCGAGACAACAACGATAACGCGGTATCGCCTCTCGCGATCAGCACCCTAAGAGGGCAGTTCGCCGATAATCGGGAATGGTCCGCTGATCCCGCTCGCCCAGCAGTCATCGTGGGCACGGTGGACATGATCGGCAGTCGTGTACTCTTCAGCGGCTATGGTCTCGGTTTCAAAGGCAAGCCGCTTCACGCGGGTTTTCTTGGTCAGGACGTGCTGCTGGTTCACGATGAGGCGCACTTGGAGCCAGCGTTTCAGAAATTGCTCATTGGAGTTGAACAAGAGCAGAGGCGATCCAAGGAGTTCCGAAGTTTTCGAGTGATGGAACTGTCGGCCACGTCGCGGGGCACCAACGATGTCTTCGGTCTCTCCGACGAGGATCGAGCCAACAACGAAGTTACGAAGAGGATCGAAGCGAAAAAGGCGATCTCGCTTCACGAGCTGGACGACGAGAAAAAATTGGCTGACAGGATTGCCGAAATCGCACAAGGTGGACACACGAAGGGCCGGGCATTGCTGGTATTCGTCCGAAAGCTCGATGATGTCGAGAGGATCGTCAAGCAACTTCCTAAGGGCGCGACGCAGCAACTCACAGGCACGCTTCGCGGCCTCGAACGCGATCGCATGGCCGATCCTCGGAGGGAAACAGGCTGTCCGATCTTTGCTCGATTTCTGAAGCGACCCAAGCCAGACGCTGACGAGGCTGAGCAATGGAATATCAAACCACAGGCTGGCACTGTCTATCTCGTCTGCACATCGGCTGGCGAAGTCGGTGTGAACATCTCGGCCGATCACATGGTGTGCGATCTCTCAACCTTCGAGAGCATGGCCCAACGGTTTGGTCGCGTGAACCGCTTCGGCGACTGCGGTGACACGCAAATACACATCGTCCATCCCACGAAGTTTGAAGTAAGTGAAATCGAAACCCGCCGTGCAAACACACTCGAACTTATTGAGAATCTCAACGGTGACGGCAGCCCGAAGGCACTTGGCGGCATACCGCTCGATGATCGGCTAGTCGCCTTCGCTCCAGAGCCGACGATCCTGCCGACATCGGCCATCCTCTTTGACACTTGGGCTCTCACAACGATCAAGGGCAAACTCCCCGGTCGTGCGCCCGTGGAGCCGTACCTGCACGGCATCGAAGACAATCAGGCATCCGAAACGCTATTCGCGTGGCGGGAAGAAGTCACTCTGATGACGGGCAAGATTGGTGCCGACGATATCGAAGAACTTTTGGATCAGGCCCGATTGAAGCCGCACGAATTGCTCCGTGTCACGACGTATGGCAAAGGCCGCGCTTACGACCAGCTTCAGAAAATCGCGGACCGAACTCCCGAGTTGCCTGTATGGATTGTCGAACCCGATGGCTCGTTGCTCACGGACAAAACCATCTCTGACCTCGTGGTGAAAAGAGGAGCGGATTACACCGTCTCGCTCGCGTCGCGAACGGTGATCCTGCCACCGAAGGCCGGTGGCCTTACCGCAAATGGAACGCTCGACGGTGGCGAAGACTATGCCGCAGATCGCCGTTACGACGTCGCCGGATTAGCATCGGAATCACCGCTTATGAGATTCAAGGTGAGAGTCGATACCGATGGTGACTCGTGGTTGGAGCCGGTCGCATCGATCACTGACATCCTCGGTGGATTCCGAGCAGAACTCACTGCGGGGTCAAATCGTTACCGGGATTTGAGTGCGCAACTCCGCCAATTGAAGATGCTCCCCGTCGGGCCGAAATTCAGTCTCAAATTGACAACCTCCGGGGATGACGACGACGAAGCAAATATCGGAGTCCAAGAGTATCTCATTCTCCAGTCGATCCAGCCCAAGAAAGGAATCGCACAAACGCCCGCCTGGCCGACGTTGGATAATCACTTGGATGGCGTTCGTGGTTGCGCGTTGGCTATTTCCAAGAGTTTGAAGTTCAACGAACAGCTAACTCGCGCGATCGAACTCTCCGGGGCTTGGCACGACCTCGGTAAAGGACGTGCCGTATGGCAACGAGGCGCAGGCAATGAGAAGGCTCATACTCCCGTTGCCAAAACGATTCACGGCCGACCGCCCGAAAATCTCAACCGCTACCGCCATGAACTCGGCTCACTGATCGATGTCTGTGCAGCCGCAGAGTTTGCCAAAGAATTCGAGGACTTGGCGGAAGAACAGCGGGACATCGTCTTGCACCTCATCGCCGCTCACCACGGCCGTGGCCGACCACACTTCCCTGAGATCGAGGCTAGCGACGAGAAAAGCCCGAACGCCGTGGTGGAATCGGTGGTGAATGGTGTCCCCTCACGGTTTGCCCGTTTGCAACGCAAGTACGGCCGCTGGGGCTTGGCTTATTTGGAGTCGATCTTGCGAGCTGCCGACATTCTTGATTCGCAACGCATCGAAGCCACACCGCTCGGCGACCCGGTACCGGGTGAATGGTCCAAGCCGTTGGCGAAGGTCTCGCGATTCCCCGCAAAGCCGAACCCACCGCCAAGCATCCGCATCAATGTCGATCCCGCCAACCCCGGACAGTTCTTTGCTTGCTGCGGTCTGCTGGAATTGGCTGATCGCCTCTGGCCGGGAGCCGAAGGCTGGTTTGAAGTTGGGGAGTTCTGTATTGCATGTGCGGGAACACTGCGTGAGTTACTCGCGGCAGCAAGATCAGTGACCATAGCTGGCATGGATGGCGAAGCAGCCTCTGATGATGAATCAGAAGATGACGATGGTGATGATGAGAACTCAACTGTTACTCCGGTTGAAATCACGTCGCCGGTCAAGCTCACGTTGGATTGGTGGGGCGACAAGTCCATCAAGACATGGGCTGGATCAATGAATGTTCATAGCATCGCATTTGCGATGGCGAAGGCGATTGATCCGGAAAGAACGGATCCTTTCAGTCAATGTGAAGTCGTCTACGATCCTCCAAAGAAAGACACGACGACGGCTAAGCGAAGGGGAGTCAGACTCAAAAAGCGAGAGCCATTCTATTTCGACTCACTGCGAGGACCGAATGCCCACGCACGAGACGTGGGATTTCGCCCAACGATTTGAAACTGACGACGACTGCCTCGCCGGTGGTTGAGTTCCTCTGCCTTTTGGGTTTACAGCGCTGTCGGCCGGAGTTGGCCACACAGCCTCGCATATTCAACTACTTTACATGGAATGCTCCGCTCTCCGTCTCGGTCGTCCCAGCCGCTGTGAACGGTCTTTTGCCGTTCATGGTGGGCAACGGGTTTCAGTTCAAAAATGTTTTCCGTAGCGGGCAGAAAAAGCTCAAAACCTATATGCCCGCCATCCAACTTCAACTTCAAGGAATAAAAAAATGAGTGAGTTAACCAAGTTCGACCATTACCTCAACTACGATGGTCCGTCGGCGCTCGTGGTCCGGGAACCGCTGATGCCGGTGGAAGGCACCGATGGTGTACTGTTCCCCTCAACGTTTGCGGCCTCGCCCAGCGATGGGTTCCCCGGCGGGTACAACATCGACGTCTTTCCGGATGACAAGGATGTCGGCCCCGGCCTCGCCGCCAGAATCAAGGATGGCAAACTGAAGCCGACGGTTGAGTTGTTTCCACACAGCAAGAACGTCGCACTCATCGACAGTGTTGGGGCGCAGGCGAACCGCATCGAGCCGTTATTCAAAGAGGAAAAGTACAAGCACCTTGTCCCTCAGATTGCAGTGACCGCCGGCGACAAGGAAGTGAGTATCCTCGACGCAGCGCACCGCGCCGGCGACGCGCTCGTCCGCTGCTCGTCGCTGCAAGAAGAATTGCAAACGGCATTTAAGGCGGTGCAAAACGGCGACGCGTGCCTGTTGGCGAAGATCGCTCCGACATCGCTTGTGTTTGGCGTGTGGGACTCGCGCGACACGCAGGCAAAGCTACCTCGCCTTGTCGCCTCGACAATCCGCGCGTTCGACGTCCGGAAACTGACCCGTTCAGCTCAGTTCAATCCCCCCGTAGACTACGCCGCGCTCGATGTCTTCAGCGAGGACGACAAAGCCAAAGCGGAAGGCGACTCCAAGAACCCGCTCGCGAAGCGGGGGTTCGTCCACGTCCCTGCAACTGGGTCACACGGCGGAGTGATTGCCGATGGTGGTGTCGTCCGCTCCGCCACGCTCGGCCTAGCCGCCCTTCGCCTGTTGCATGCTGGGAAGGACGAGCCGAATACGCTCGCACTACGGCGGTATATTCTTGGCTTGTCGTTGGTGGCTTTCACTCATAGCCCGTCCGGTTACTTGCGACAAGGTTGCCTATTGGTGCTGAATCCGAATCTGCCGCGCGAGTTCGTGGAAGTCCACCCGAACGGCGACCGCAAGCCTTGTGGCATCACTCACGAGCAAGCAATGACATTCGCTACCGAAGCAGCGAACGCGTTCGGCGTCGGCAACAGTAAGACCGTGCCGTTCGACACCGCTCGCGCGAAAAATGATGTGAAGGCGGAAGGGGAAGGGAAGCAGCCGAAGAAGGGTAAGGGGAAAGGGAAGGTCGCTGAGGCCGCGCCACCAATGACAGAGGTGCCGGAATGAATTTGTTCTGCTGCATCACTGTTCGTTTTCTTGAGCAGTACAGTCATGGCCGCAGCGATGGCGGCGAACCGGAATGGCCGCCGTCGCCGTTGCGACTGTTTCAGGCTCTCGTCGCCGCGTCTGCCGCTCGTTGGAACGAGCGAATGCAATTGAGCCATGCAGTGCCGGCACTCGAATGGTTGGAACGGCAACCAACCCCGACTATCGCAGCCGTTCGTGGCACAACTTCAAATAACCCGTACCTGCTTTACATCCCAAACAATGCGATGGAATTGGTTGTGCCAGCTTGGCGCAAAGGCAACACAAGCAAAGCTGTCAAGCGGGAGCAGAAGGTCGTTCGTCCCGTCCAGCTTGCTGGTGATGTGGTTCATTATTTGTACCCGCTTGCCAACGGTACCTGCCCCCAATTTGAAGTTCTTCAAGCTGCGGCCCGGTCTGTCACGCACCTTGGCTGGGGGATCGATATGGTTGCAGGGAATGCTGAGCTACTCACCGACGAACAGGCCGCAGTCCTTTCCGGTGAAGTCTGGCGGGCTACGCCAGATCAGTCCGGTACCCAATTGCGAGTCGCAACTCATGGAACGCTCAATGCGCTATTGGAGAAACATCAGAAGTTTCTTGGTCGGTTGACGGATGGTGGTTTCAAACCTGTCCCACCACTGTCCGCGTTTCGAGTCGTCGGCTATCGTCGCGCATCTGACCCATCCCCGCGACCGCACACTGCATTCAGTATTCTCAAACCGGACGCGAGTGGACGACAGTCGTTTGATCCGCTGCGGCGAACTCGTGAGGTGGCGGGGATGATGCGGCACTCTGTTGCTTCTGCCGCCAAGGATCAGGGCTGGTCAGACGAGCAAATCAACGTCTTTGTTCATGGCAAAACCACGGACGGTGCCAATCTCTCAAACGGTCAGCCAAGTCCCGATCGGTTTCAGTACCTGCCACTTCCGACAATCAATCATGCACTCAATCGGGTTGAATCAATTCGACGCATTCTCGTAGTTGCGCCTCCTCACTGCGGCCACCAAACTGCATGGGCGAGACGGGCAATGGCGGGAGCCGAGTTGGTCAATGACGAAGGCGTTGCCACGGCGCTTTTAACGATTCTGCCCAACTCGGATTGGGTTCTACGGCAATACGTCGACGAATCAAGAACGTGGGCAACCGTTACGCCCGTCATCATTCCTGGCTATGACGACCCTGATCACTTGCGTCGCAAGCTGAAAGCCGGTGTTGATGCCGAAACCCAAAAGCGATATCTCGACCGCTTGGACGCGAGAATGGAAGTTCTGTTGCGGAAGGCATTTCGTCAAGCAGGTTATTCAAATGAACTTCTGGAACAGACTGAACTGAACTGGCGCGAAGTCGGTTTTCGATCCGGTGTCGAGTTGGCATCTCGTTATATGCCACCAAAAAATCTGAACACATCTCCGCGGATACATGTGCAAGTTCGATTCCCGGCGCCTGTGAGTGGCCCTATTGCGGTCGGCAGTGGGCGGTTTCGTGGATTCGGCCTGTTTGCTGCTTCAAAGGATTAGCTGCGAATAGCGCCAGTCACGCCTTCCCACTACGGAAGACGCGGCTTATCTCCACCCGAAATCCTGGCAGAACTTCGCCTCCATCGAGCACCCCTTCCGGCCCCACACAAGTCTGCGTGGCAACGCCAGAGTCTTTGGCCGTATGCACTACGGCCGTGCGGCTGATCGGATCAATGATCCAGACCAGCCGCGTGCCAGACCCAAAATAATCGGTT
>Ga0164295_10001056_pt1 | contig 22864 bp, 19 predicted proteins | sample GEODES006metaG_FD_111798 | JGI IMG/M metagenome (GOLD analysis project Ga0164295, IMG submission 111798) | Oligotrophic lake water microbial communities from Sparkling Lake, Wisconsin, USA - GEODES006 metaG | ecosystem: Environmental > Aquatic > Freshwater > Lake | place: USA: Sparkling Lake... | reverse complement strand
ACGAAATAGGTTATCGGATATTTTTTTAGATACCAACCCAAAATTACGAGATAATGATGCACATAAAAATATTGTTATTTTTAAAATAGATGAGGTTGAAATGTTATTACCTGTTCAAATTGGTGATTATACCGATTTCTATTCCAGTAAAGAACATGCAACCAATGTAGGAAAAATGTTTCGCGATCCAGAAAATGCATTATTACCAAACTGGTTGCATATACCGGTAGGATATCATGGAAGAAGTTCTACGATTGTACCAAGTGGAATTCCGGTTCATAGACCAAACGGACAAACGTTGCCAAATGGAGAAACTCAACCCATTTTTGGACCTTCAAGATTGGTAGATTTTGAATTAGAAACCGCTTTTATCACTACTGATGCCAATATAATGGGTGAGCCCGTTTCTGTAACAGAAGCAGAAGCAAGTATTTTCGGAATGGTTTTGTTTAATGATTGGTCAGCAAGAGATATTCAAAAATGGGAATATGTACCGTTAGGTCCATTTTTAGCCAAAAATTTTGCTTCGTCAATTTCGCCTTGGATTGTTACTTTAGATGCTTTGGAACCTTTTAAATGTGCTTCGCCAGAACAAAACCCGAAGCCATTACCTTATTTACAACAAACGGGCAATCATGCATACGACATTAATTTGCAAGTAGCCATTCAGCCAGAAAATGCTGTTGAAACGATAGTGTCAAACTCTAATTTTAAATACATGTATTGGACTATGAGTCAACAATTGGCTCATCATACAATCAATGGATGTAGAGTGAATTCTGGGGATATGATGGGAAGTGGTACGATTTCAGGACCCACACCAGATTCTTTCGGTTCGATGTTGGAATTGTCATGGGGTGGTCAAAATCCGATCAAAATGAATGATGGTTCAGAGCGAAAATTTATTAATGATAATGACACCGTAATTATCAGAGGTTATTGTCAAAATGACCAAATAAGAATTGGTTTTGGAGAAGTATCAAGCAAATTACTTCCGGCAATTGAATTAAAATTTTAGGTAACAGGCTGTGTTTTTAAAACTAAATAAGTACATATGAAAAGAACTATTTTACTACTACTGACGCTTTTTTTGTTTTCTTGTGGTGTGAAACAAACCCAATCTATGTTAAGTAATGGCGATTATGATGGCGCTATTGAAAGAGCTCTAGATGGTTTAAGAACAAATAAAAACGCAAAAGGGAACCAAGATTATGTGTATCTTTTAGAAGAAGCATTTGCCAAAGCAAAAGAACGTGATTTAAATAATTTGTCTTTATTGATAAAAGAAAAAAATCCCTCAAATTTCGAGAAAATATATAATTTGTATATTCAATTACATACTAGACAAGATAAAATTAGAGGTGTTTTACCCTTAAAATTACTAAAAGAAAATAGAAATGCATTATTTCCGTTTTCTGATTATTCCAACGAGTTAATTGCTAGTAAAGCAGACTTATCCGAATATTTATATACTAACGCTAAAAAACAGCTTTTGTCTAAAAACAAGTTACTGATTCGTCAAACTTATGAGGATTTGATTTATCTTGAAAAATTAAACCCCGATTATAAAAATGTAAGAGAATTAATAGATATAGCCAAATTTAAAGGTACTGATTTTGTGTTTGTTTCTTCAAAAAATGAAACAAATATGGTTATTCCAGCTCGTTTGCAAGATGATTTATTAGATTTTAGCACCTATGGAATTAATGATAAATGGACAGAATATCATAACAAAAAACAAAACGAAATTTCATATGATTTTGCTTTGGTTGTAAATTTTAGAGAAATTAAAATTTCACCAGAACAAGTTAGAGAAAAACAATTTATTAAAGAAAAACAAATTAAAGACGGTACAAAACCTCTTTTAGATTCCAATGGTGTACAAGTAAAAGATTCTGAAGGAAAACCAATGGTTGTTGATGTGATGAAAACAATTACGGCTAATATTTATGAGTTCACCCAATTTAAATCTGTGCAAACTACAGCTAAAGTAGAATTTCACGATTTAAATACCAACCAATTAATTGATGCATATCCATTAACAAGTGAATTTGTTTTCAATTATATATATGCGAATTACAATGGAGATAAAAGCGCTTGTGAACAAGATTATTTTCAATATTTTGATAGAAGAGCCGTTCCGTTTCCAACAAACGAACAAATGGTTTATGATTCGGGTGAAGATATAAAAGCAAAATTAAAAGCGATTATTACTGGAAATAGATTTAGAAGATAATTAATTTTATTTTTAAATATACTAAATTTCCAAATCGTAAACCTCAAATCGTAAATCACAAATTCTACGTAAACTGTTTCAAATCTTCCGCAGCAATACTATCGTGTGAAGCATTAAAAACCGCTTTTCCATTTTGTATGACTAAAATTTGAGGTGATTGATGCGTAACATTATATCTATTGGCTATCTCATTTGATAAATCTCGGTGATTTAACAAATCTAATAAATACCAATCTATTTTTTCTTCAGGATAATTAAATGCAGCATCAAATTGTTTTAAAGCCATTCTACTGATGCTACATCTTGTACTGTGTTTAAAAATTACAACAGACTTTGTAGCTGAAATTTCATCCATCTCATCAAATTGTTCCATTTTATTTAACTCAAAATATTTCACATCTTCTTTTGAATTTTCTGATGCGTTTGATGAGGTTTCCTTAAAGATATTTTTTAAAAAGTTCATTTTTGTTATTTTTTTAAGACAATTTGTCTTTTGAATTATATTAATTTATTTCTTACAAATATACTACAACTTATGCTGAATTAAAAAGTTATAAAAATAATAGTATATTTGAAAATGATTTTTCACCCACGTTATGAATACAATTAATGAACCTAGTTGAATTATTTGCCCAACACGACATTTCTATTTTAATAATTATAACTATTGCCTCGCTTTTGGCGGGTTTTATAGATGCAGTAGTTGGAGGTGGCGGATTAATTCAATTTCCTGCTTTTATGATATTATTTCCAAATTCAAGTATTCCAACTGCTTTTGGGACTAACAAAATAGCCGGACTTTCAGGTACTTCAATTGCAGCGGTTCAATATGCAAAACGAGTAAAGTTCAATTGGAAATTATTGATAATTACGGCTTTTAGCTCTATTATTTTTTCTTTTATTGGTGCGAAATTGGTCAGTCGAATTGACGTGAATATTCTAAAACCTTTTATCTTTTTTATGTTAATTGCGATAGCCATTTACACGTTTAAAAAGAAAGATTTTGGTTCTTATTCTACAAAAGTATTATCCGATAAAAAAAAGTATTTATTTGGATTTTTACTGGGTATTATTATTGGTTTTTACGATGGTTTTTTAGGTCCAGGAACAGGAAGTTTTCTGGTTTTAGGGTTTGTAGCACTTTTAGGATTTGAATTTTTAGAAGCATCTGCGTATGCGAAAATAATAAATTGCATCACCAATATTTCCGCACTTTACGTGTTTATTTCGCAAGGAAATTATATTTTAGAAATTGCAATTATTATGGCTATTTCCAATGTTTTGGGAAGTATAATTGGAACCAGAATGGCGATTTTAAAAGGCAATCAGTTTATTAGAAAATTGTTTTTATTGGTGGTAGGCATAATGATTATTCGTTATGGATATGATGTTTTTTTTAGTTAGATTTGTTTTACATTATAAAAATTTCAAATTCATGAAGGACATCGTAATCAATATCAATTTCAATGTCAAAAATAAAAAACAATCTTAAAAATAAATAGTTACTACACAGATTATAGAAATTATTAAAATTTTAGAAATTTCTATAATCTGTGTTTAAAAAAATATAAAATGAATATAACAATTTCCAATTCACAACTTACAGCAACCATAAATACTTTAGGAGCTGAATTAATTTCATTAGTTAAAAACAACAAAAACTACATTTGGAATGTTGATGAAACGTATTGGAATAAAACCTCACCAATATTGTTCCCAATAGTCGGTCGATTGAAAAACGATAGTTATTTATTCAATGGTAAAAAATATCAATTACCACGACACGGATTTGCCAGAAACTTGGAATTTTCTTTCGATAAAAAAAGTGATTCTCAAGTTATTTTAGAACTTAATGAAACCGAAGAAACAAAGGCAATGTATCCATTTACATTTAAGTTATTAGTGGCTTACACCTTAATCGGTAACGAACTAGTAATGGAATATTTTTTGCGAAATCAATCAGATGAAGTACTGCCGTTTTCTATTGGCGCGCATCCTGCTTTTGCAATTGAAGGAAATTTTGAAAATTATTCCTTACAATTTAATAAAAAAGACCTTTTCGAAACCCATCATTTAGAAAATGAAAGTTTTAATGGCAAAACCACTTTGGTTGATACAATAAACAACTCTATTGCTTTAAATTATGCTTTATTCGAAAAAGATGCGTTGGTTTTTAAACAATTAAATTCAAATGAGGTTACTTTTAAAAATAAGGGTAAAGCGATTTTAAAAGTAAATTACGATCATTTTCCCTATTTAGGAATTTGGACCAAACAAAATGCACCTTTTTTATGTATTGAACCATGGTGTGGTTTGGCAGATGACATAAATCATAACGGAAATTTAGAAGAAAAAGAAGGCATGAATCATTTACCGGCGGGTGAAGATTTTTTACGTGCTATAAGAATTGAAATTTTAGAATAGGTGTTTAGCGTATAATTTTCTTCCACAGCAATGAAATTTTCTTTTGTAATTCTATGTTAAAGGGAGCAGCTAAATCTCTTCGAGTGATTAAGAAATAATCAATTCTAAATAAAATTTTAAAGCCGGCTCAAAAAATTGAGCAGGCTTTTTTTGTTAAAAAAAATTATGTTAATGTTTGAAATGTGTTTTAGGAAAAGAAAACAGTTGATTTGAGATAATATTCTAATTAAATATATGTCCTAAGAAGTTTATGGATTATTTTTAGAACTTTTGAACACAAAAACCAACTCAAAAAAAGTGAGTGGTTTTTGGTTCGAGGTAGTGGAGTCGGAGAGAATCGAACTCTCGTCCAAACAAGCCATCAAAAAGCGTTCTACATGTTTAGTTTTTGTTTAGATTTTCGACAAAATAGCTTGGCCAAAAACAGCCACTATTTGCTTAACTTTATAAATGTCAGAGTGGATTTAAAGTTTTACCATTCCTAGGTTTATTTTTACCATTCCTCTTAATCAACCGCCACAAACCAAGGCTTTTGAGAGAAATCCAGCTTCCCAACCTGGTTGGGACTTGGCATTATCGTACTATAATTCGGATTATGCAGCTAAAGCGTAAGTATTTTCGCCGTTTAAAAAGTGTGTATCATTGATATTAACGAGCCAAAAATACAATGCTCGACATGCTTACTAATTAGTGCCACTTGCTGTCAAAACCAGTCGACCCCATTTTTATTTGATTCTGTGAATGATTAACAAATCAATATACAATCAAATGGATGTCAAAATTACAATAAATTATTCAAGCATAAAAGTTTTTACTCAAAATCAAAAATGTTATATTTGTAACGTTATACCAGTAAATTGCGTCAATTAAACTTAAAAGCCCTAAACCTAATAAAATGAAATTCGGAATTATTAAAGAAAGAAAAAATCCGCCTGATAGAAGAGTAGTTTTCTCCCCTTCAGAACTATTACTTGTAAAAAAACAGTTTCCTAATGCTGAATTTAAAGTGGAACGTTCTGATATACGCGTTTTTACAGATGTTGAATATATAGAAAACGGATTTGAAGTATCAGAAAATTTGGAAGATTGTGACGTATTACTTGGTGTAAAGGAAGTTCCGGTTGATGCATTACTTCCTAATAAAAAATACTTTTTCTTTTCACATACGATTAAGAAACAAGCTTATAATAGGAATTTACTTCAAGCTTGTATTGATAAAAATATTGATTTATATGATCACGAAACAGTTGTAAATGAAAAAAATACGCGATTAATTGGTTTTGGAAGATATGCAGGAATTGTAGGGGCTTACAACGGAATTAGAGCATTCGGATTAAAATTCGAGATTTTTTCATTACCAAAAGCAGAAACATTAGTGAATCAAGATGCCTTGATTTCACAACTTAAAAAACCTATTTTACCACCAATAAAAATTGTACTAACAGGGAAAGGAAAAGTAGCCTTTGGTGCCAAAGAAATGCTAGATGGTATGAAAATCAAACAAGTTTCTGTAGCAGATTACTTATCCAAAACATATACTTATCCTGTGTATACCATGATTGATATACAAGATTACAACATACACAAAGAGGATGTGGTTTTTGATAAAGCAGATTTTTATTCAAATCCAGAAAATTACAAGTCAAATTTCGAGCGTTTTACTAAAGTTTCAGATATTTTTATGGCTGGACATTTTTATGGAAATGGTGCTCCTGAAATTTTGACTCGTGAAATGTTGGCTGCTTCCGATTGTAAAATTAAAGTAGTTGCTGATATTTCTTGTGATATCGCTGGGCCAATTGCTTGCACTATTAGAGCAAGTACTATTGCCAATCCAAATTATGGCTATTTGGCTAATGAACATAAAGAAGTAGATATGTTTCATCCAAGTGCTATTGTGGTAATGGCAGTAGATAATTTGCCTTGTGAATTACCAAAAGACGCCAGTGAAGGTTTTGGTGAAATGTTTTTAGAACATGTAATTCCTGCTTTTTTTAACGGAGATGCTTCTGGGGTTTTAGCTAGAGCTAAAATTACTGAAAACGGAAAACTAACCCCGCGATTTTCGTATTTGCAAGATTATTTAGAGGAAAAAAATCATTTAGTATAAATTAACCTTATAAAATTTAACTATTTCGTTTTCGTTATTTTTTTTGTTTTTTTTAATTAATGACATAATATTTTGTTATTTCGCAATTAACTAATTTAAAAAAAACAATATAACAAACTACTACTATGAATTCAGAAAACAAACAAACCAATTGGGCACAATTTATTCCTTTAGTAACCGTATTCTTTTTTTGGGGATTTGTTGCAGCAAGTAATGATATTTTAATTCCCGTATTTAAAAAAACGTTTGACTTAACACAGTTGCAAAGTCAATTAGTATCCTTAGCATTTTATATTGCTTATACTGTTGGTTCATTATTGTATTTGCTAATTTCTTATCTTACCAAAGGCGATTTAATTAATAGAATTGGATATAAAAACTCCTTAGCATTAGGTTTGTTAATTTCAGCAATTGGTACTTTACTATTTTATCCTGCTGCAAATACAGGTTCGTTCCCATTAATGTTATCTGGATTATTTACTGTTGCACTAGGTTTTTCTTTACAACAAACAGTTGCAAATCCATTAGCAATTGCTTTAGGCCCAATAACCACAGGATCTCAAAGATTAACTTTAGCAGGAGGAATTAATAATTTAGGAACAACCATTGGTCCACTTATTGTAAGTTTTGCCATTTTTGGATCTTCTGCTTCTTCGGATACTAATATGAGTATTGAAAGTGTTAAAATCCCATATTTAATTTTAGGAGCTGCTTTTTTACTTGTAGCGGTATTTTTAAAATTTTCATCTTTACCAGATAAACCTCAAGCAATTGTTGAGTCTGAATCTGAATCTGCAACAGTAAGAAGTTCAGCATTAAATTATCCGCAATTGGTATTAGGGATGATAGCAATTTTTGTTTATGTTGGTGTGGAAGTTTCAACAGCTAGTAATTTACCAGCTTACATGGAAAAGAATTTAGGTTTTTTAACTCAAGACATAGCACCATATATTTCATTGTATTGGGCAAGTTTAATGATTGGAAGATGGACTGGAGCAGTTGAAGCCTTTACAGACAAAATGAATTTACAAAAAATATTACGTTTTATTGCTCCGTATTTAGCTTTTGGGGTGTTTTTATTTGTAAATGCTATTGCTAAACATGATTTAACTCCATTTTATGTATATGCATTAATTATATTGGTATTAATTGCAGCTGATATGGCTAGTAAAGGAAATCCAGCAAGAATGCTTTTGATTTTTTCTGCTTTAGGAATAGTGGCTTTATTAGTTGGTATGTCAACTGACGGAATGGTTAGTGTTTACGCTTTTACTAGTGTTGGGTTGTTTTGTAGTACATTATGGCCTTGTATTTTTACATTAGCCGTTAGTGGACTTGGTAAACATACTAGTCAAGGTAGTAGTTTTTTAATTATGATGATTATGGGTGGTGGATTTGTAAGTTTGCTACAAGGATATGTTGCAGACGAAACAACCATTCAAACTAGTTATATCGTAGGGGTTATTTGCTTTGCTTATTTAGCCTTTTATGCATGGAAAGTAAGTTCAATATTAAAAAATCAAGGAATTAATTTCGATAAAAAAATATCAGGAGGGCATTAAAAATCCTTAAGTTTTAATAATAAAAAGTCCGTCAGAGTACTCTGACGGACTTTTTTATTAGTCTGAATTTTAAATTTTAAAAATACCTCCAAAAGCAATCGTGCTTTCTAAAAACCAGAAGTTTTGTTGGGCTTTGTCTGCTGTACTGTAGGTAGTTCTAATGTCATTCATTTCAATATAACCTGTTTTCAATTCGGTTTGTATGAAAAAATGTTTGTAAAAAGTAAAGGTTAATCCTGCTTTCGCAGAAACACCAAATCCGGATAAGTGAAATTCATCATATCTTTCTTTGGCAAATAATTTTGTATTGGTTTTTGGTAATAAAACGCCCGCACCAAAACCTTCTGATAAATTAATTTGAAACTTATCTGTATTTGGTAAACTTAACCAATTCGAAATATCATCCACACGAGTTATCTCAGGATGAATATAATTTAAACCATCTGTATGTTCAAATGTTAAAAAATTCTCAGTTAATAATAATTGATTTCCAGGTAAACTTTCACCAAATGTACCTTCGTTGGGATAATTTCCGCTGTAACTAACTACTTTATCTTGATACATCACATATTTCATGTGGTCCCATCCTATAGAAATATTATAATGGTCATTAAAAAAATAACCCATTCTAAAATTCGTTTGAGGAATGGTGATTTTTGAAGGATTTATATAATCAATATGATAGCCTTTTGGTCGGTCGTGCGCTGTTGCATTATTTAATGTAAAATCGTAATCAGAACCAGTAAATCGTATATCCGAAGTGGAGTAGTAGCCCCTGTTTCCTCCCCAGTAAAAAAAGAATTTTCCTTTATTATGTGCGGTATATTTTTCTTTTTGAATTGGTAAATCTACTTGGTTTTCAGTTTGTGAGAAACTTGTTATAGAAAGTAAAACAATAACAAGCGTTACAATTTTTTTCATTTGGGTGTTTTGTAATTGTATGAATTAAAATTTGTTAATAGTTTGTCTTATGTCTACTAATTTTGTCATTAATCCTTCAAAATAGTCTAAATGTAACATGTTTGCGCCATCGCTTTTGGCATTTGCTGGATCAAAATGGGTTTCAATAAAAATACCGTCTACACCTGTTACAATTCCTGCTTTGGCAATAGTTTCAATCATATCAGGTCTACCTCCTGTAACCCCACTGGTTTGATTCGGTTGTTGTAAAGAATGCGTTACGTCTAACACTGTAGTTCCAAATTCTTTCATAGTTGGAATGCCTCTAAAATCTACAATCATATCTTGATAACCAAACATCGTTCCTCTATCGGTAATCATAAAATTATCGTTCCCACAATCTTTAACTTTTTGTGCAGCATGTTTCATACTTTCCGGACTCATAAATTGTCCTTTTTTTAGGTTTACTGTTTTGCCTGTTTTGGCTGCAGCTACTACTAAATCTGTTTGTCGAACTAAAAACGCTGGAATTTGCAATACATCTACATAAGCTGCCGCCATAGCAGCATCTTCGTTGGTATGAATATCCGTTACGGTTGGTACACCAAATTCTTTTGATACTTTTTCTAATATTTTTAGTGCTTTTTCATCTCCAATTCCAGAGAAACTATCAATTCTAGAACGGTTAGCTTTTTTAAAACTTCCTTTAAAAACAAATGGTATTTGCAAATTATTTGTAATGGTAACTAATTTTTCTGCAATTCGTAATGCCATTTCTTCACCTTCAATGGCGCAAGGTCCAGCTAAAACGAAAAAGTTACCGCTATTTGTATGTTTAATTTGTGGAATATGGTCTAAGTTCATTTTGTTGAATTTTAAGGTGCAAAGATAATAAAGTTAAGAGTTTAGTTATCAGAAGATGCTGTTTTTTTAATTAAAAATCCTTTTGGACACATTATTTTACCTTTTTCAAATGTATTGATGTATATTTTTTTATTAGAAGGTGCACCGTCTAAATATATTTCATACAACACTAAAGTTCCGGCACCCATTTTATTGTGTTTACTAGGAAACGGACAACAGGTTTCTATAATTTTATAGGTTACTTTTTCGCCGTTTACACCTGTAAAACTATTGAAAAAACGATTCACGTTTTGGTTGTTACTGTTTTCATATGTTGAAAAACCTAGATTAATAGGATAAAATTCGCTAAATCCGTATTGCATATCGTTGGCTGTTTCTGCTAATTCAAATTGTCCCGCAATAATTTTAGGTAATACAGCGGTGTCATCAATATTTTGAATGGTGTTTTTTGTACTAACACAGGATACGCAAAGTACAAGTAGGATACTAAGGAGGCTAAATTTTCTCATGATTATTTATTTTTTGTTTTTACAAGTAATGCTGCTAATGCTGCAAATATGATACCAAAAGATAGCGTTCCAAAAGTTGCAAAAATCATATATGCGGTTATATCAAACATAGCTTCTGCATTTTCTAGTTTCATCCCTTTAGAAACAGAATAGTTAATCATGTTTTTAAAAAAATCTGGATTGACATACTTTAAAGAAAAATATAGAGCAAAGGGAGTTAAAATCGAAGCGAAAATAGCTAAAATCACACCAGAAAGTAACCCTTGTTGCCATGTCATAATTCCATTGAAAAAGTTTTTTTTCTTATCTAATAAAAAAAGAATGTAAATTCCGAATATTAAAATAAATATTAAATTCGTAAATAAAGGATGATTGGCAATATTTGTATCATGAAACCCTAAATTTTTTTCTAGTTGAAACCACATAATTCCTAAAAAAGTGTAGTATATTGCCCATTTAAATTCTATTTTAAATTTATTCATTTTTTGTATCTTTGAAGTCAGTTTAAAAAAATCTGCAACAGCAAAAAGCTGTTTCTAAATGTATTTCATTTGTATAATTTTTTGTACAAAATAGTCATACTTAAAATCGAAAACAAATATAGTAATTCATTAATTACTATTTCACAAATTATGGAAGTAATTCAAGGTACTTGGCACTGGGCTATTTCTGGTTTTTTAATTGGACTTATCATGTTGGTATTAACCTATTTTGGTAAGACATTTGGAATGTCATCTAACTTAAGAAATATTTGTAGCATGACATTTGCTAAAAAGAAAATTGAATATTTTGATTTTGATTGGAAGGAACAAAAATGGAACATATCTATAGCTTTGGGTGCAATAGTAGGAGGCTTTATTGCGTCTTACTTTTTGATGGATCATACACGTGTACTACAAATTAATCCAAAAACAATTGCCAGTTTACAACAATTAAATATTGATGTACCTAATGGTAAATTAGGTCCTGATGTTTTATTTAGTCTAGAGAATGTATTTACTTTAAAAGGATTTTTTGTTTTGCTATTTGGTGGATTTTTAATTGGTTTTGGAACTCCTTACGCTGGTGGTTGTACTTCTGGTCATGCTATTTCTGGGTTGAGTAATTTACAAATACCTTCTTTAATTGCAGTAATAGGCTTTTTTCTGGGCGGATTAATTTCGGCACATTTTTTAATCCCTTTAATTTTTGGTTCCTAATGAAGTTAGTAAAGTTTTTTATAGTTGGCATCGTTTTCGGAATTGTTTTAACTAAAGCAGAAGCGGTTTCTTGGTACAGAATATATGAAATGTTTATGTTTCAAAGTTTTCACATGTATGGCATAATTTCAACGGCTATTTTTGTGGGTGTTTGCGGCATAATAATTATTAAAAAGAAAGAAATTCAAGGTTTTAAAGGCGCAGAAATAAAAATTCAAGATAAAGATTTTTCCTATTCCAGATATATTATTGGAGGTACGATGTTTGGATTAGGTTGGGGATTAGTGGGTTGCTGTCCGGGACCTATTTTTATTTTAATAGGAAATGGTGTTTTGTCTATTTTGGTTGTATTGATTGGCGCTTTATTAGGAACCTATATCTATGGTATTTTAAAAAATAAATTACCTCATTAATTTTTTGTTAAAGTGATATTTATCACCTATTCATCTTTAAAATTAACGTAAATTTATAGTCTAAATCATTAGCAATGAAAACAACAGTTCATATCCAAAACTTAAAATGCGGTGGTTGTGCCAATACGATTTCAAAAAAACTTAATTCTCTAGATGATGTTTCCGAAGTTAGTATAGAAGTGGAAGATAATTCCGTTACGTTTGAGTATTCAGAGGAACACACTTTAGAGGTAGTAAAGAACAACTTAGCCGATATTGGTTATCCCGAAGACGGTGAAGCCAATACTTTAACTTCCAAAGCCAAATCATATGTAAGTTGTGCTTTTGGAAAAATAACCTCTTAAAACAAAAAATCGACCAATTGGTCGATTTTTTTTATATGATTACTGCACTTAAACCCGCATCTTGCAAGGAAGCACATTGTGGTTTTAGTTTTGTTAATTCTCCGGTTTTTACAGTACATTGTCCTTTATAATGTACTAAAATAGCACATTGTTCTGCTTGTTCCCAAGTATGGTCGCAAATTTTAACTAGTGATTCAATAACGTGATCAAAAGTATTTACATCATCGTTATACAAAACAATTTCGTTGTTAACACCAATGGCTTCTTCAACTAATACTTCTTCTAATGTTTCTGTTAATTTACTCATAACTAATAATTTATTATAATGTAAAATTACTAATTTTTATAATATTTCAAACCTAACCAATTGTTTCTTTCTTTTTTTGATTCAAATGTCAGTCCTAATGTTTCACAACACGCATTGATGGCTTCAAAATCTTCTGTGTAAAATCCGCTTAATAATAAAACAGCCTTTTCATTCATACAGTTTACATATGTTGCCATATCGTTTAATAAGATATTTCTATTGATATTGGCAATAAATACATCGTATTTCTGACCATCATTTAACCAAGAGGCATCGCCTTCATATACAGAAATGTGTTTGCAAGTATTACGTTCCGCGTTTTCAATGGAGTTTAAGTAACACCAATTATCTATATCTACGGCATCAATAGGTTGTGCGCCTTTCATTTCAGCTAAAATGGCTAAAATGGCAGTACCACAACCCATATCGATGGTTTTTTTGTAGGTAACGTCTAATTCTAAAAGATGTTGAATCATCATATGTGTGGTTTCGTGATGACCTGTTCCAAAACTCATTTTTGGCTCAATCACGATTTCATATTTGGCATTAGTTGCCGGGTGAAAAGGCGCACGAACGTGACAGATTCCGTCCACATCAATAGGAGAGAAGTTTTTTTCCCATTCTTCGTTCCAATTTACGGGCTCAATTTCGTTGGTTGTATAAGAAATTTTGAAATTTTCATTTGTAAGAATTTCAATATCGTTTAAAATATTTTCAGTCCAAACGTCTTTTTGTACATACGCTGAAACGCCTTCTTCGGTTTCTTCAAAACTTTCAAAAGCGGTTTCTTCTAATTGTGCTATTAATATTTGTGAACCCAGTTCTGCGGGTTCAATTGTAAAATGGTATGCGATGTAGGTGTTTGCCATTTGGGTTTATTTATTAAAAATACCATTGTAAATTAGAAAATTATCGATGCTTTTTTTTTCTATTTTTATTTTTGCGTCTCTTGGTAATCCATTTGAGTTTATACCTTGATTAAAATCACTCAGATATTGTTTATTGTAATTATTAATTTCTAATATTTTAAAATCAGTAAATCTAATATTGTTTTTCATTTTTGCTGAATAACTCATTAAATCTTCTTTATTCTGTGATTCGTTCCAAAACTTTGTAACTTCAAAACTATAATCTTTATCTTTTTTTGTTTCATGATTAAAAACAATATACCATATTTTATTATAAACATTTAATGCTTCGTTTATATTCGATTTGTCATTACCTAATATAGCTGATGATTCATTTGAATGAGCTTTTAAATCACCAAAATATTTATTGTTAAAATTCAAATCAAGATCAATTTCACCTTTCTTTTTATTTGATTGATAATTACAAATTAATTTTAGTTCTGGATTTTTATTTAAAAATGTTTCAAATTTGTATTCTAAAAAAAAACCAACCCATTCAGGTTGAAATTTATTTTTGTAGTTATCTTTTATCATTTCAGAATAGCATGTCTTACCATGATATTTTGTATTTAACGAATTTTTGAAATCTTCAAATAAAGAAATTTCAGGGGCAAGTTTAACTTTTTTATTTACTAATTTATTTAAAAAATCATTTGCTAATTCACTTTTTACTACTGTTACAATATTGCCTCGTATATCTTTTTTTGTAAAAATGCCATTTTCATAAGCATTTAATATATCAAAAGTAGAAACGTGTGCAGATGAATTATTTGTTTTTCTATTTACAAAATTTGCCTTATCAAAAAAAACATACATTAATGTTGTTTTATATTTATATAAACCTATTAAATATGAATTTTCATCTTTAAGACTATCTCCCCATCCTTTGGAAAGTTGAATTCTTTTTTTAAAACAACGATGAGGATTACCAAGATATGTAACTTGTTTAGCATGTAATTTTATAATTGAATTATCAATTTTAACTTCATAAGGATTTTTTGAATTTAGCACATTGAAATTTGATTTTAAAACGCTTATAAATTCATTTCTTGTAAGTTTTTTATCTGAATCAATAACAATTTTGCCATTGTCAATTTGTTCTATTTTACTCATTTATAGGTGTTTTTTAATTCCGTAAATAATGATTCTATCACTTTAACATTTACAGAATTACCTAATTGTTTCATTGCAATTGAATTTGAATTTGATAATACATAATTCTTTGGAAATGATTGTAAAAGTTTAGATTCATTAATAGTTATTTTTCTTTTCAGTTTCCCTATTATTTGTTGATGATTCATTGCCACTAATGTTGAAAACTTATCTGGTTTTTTTACTCTAATACCAGAAGGTCGGAATTGTATTAAGCAATTATAAATACTTTCATATTTATCTCCTGCTTGCCATTCCATTTTTTTATGTGTATTTACGCACCATTCTAGATTATGATATTTTTTTAACCAACTATCAATAAATTTTTTATTTCGTTGATATAAAGCAATATTTTTCTCAATGAATTTTGCTTTCCAAACTGGAAATTCAGAAATATTCCCTTCAAATTTAAAATAATCAGACCAAATAGGGAAACCAATGATTTTTAAGTCAATTCCTTGATAAAAATCGTCCCACATCTTTAGTATTTTATTTTCATAATCAGATAGATCATTTTTTAGGTTTAAATCTAATAGGTCATCTATAGAATCTAATTCTTTGACATATTTTTTTTCTATATGGATATGAAAATTCTTTATGAAATCGACATTCTTTTCTGCAATATCTTTTCTTACACAAGGAATATAAACTCTAGGTCTTAAAATTGGTACACCAAATTTATCTGGAGAAATAACAAGTGGTTTTGTAGGGAAATAATAACCTAATTTATCTAAACTATCTAATATTACTTGGTAAGTATTTCCTTTGTCATGTGAAACTAAATTTGCAACATTTTCAAGAAATAAAAACTTTGGTTTATGCTTTGATACAATTTTGCATATGTCAAAAAACAAAGTTCCTCTTGTATCTTCAAACCCATTTCTAAATCCACCTTTTGAGAATGGTTGGCAAGGGAAACCAGCACATAGAACATCAAAATCATTAGGAATATAATTTTTTACACGTTCTTTTGTAATATCACCGAATGGCACTTCGCCAAAATTTGTTCTGTAAGTTTTTTGTGCTTCTTTATCCCATTCACTTGTAAAAACACATTTGCCTCCTAAATTTTGCATTGCTAGTCTAAATCCACCAATTCCAGCAAATAAATCAATAAATTCAAAAGTGTAATTTTCTGGTGTAGGGAATGGAACGTTTTCAACTTCAAAAAGAAGTTGTTGCATTACGTCTTCAGCAATAATATTTAGTTTTTCTTCTTCTTGCTTGTACTCTATAAAATTATTCAAAACTTTAATAGCATCCTCCTTATAATGTTCTGAAATTCCATTATTATAATTATGCAAATAATGTGTTATAACTGCTTTATCGTATGGTTCAACAAGTTTTATCTGATAGTTTTTACCATCAAATTCTTCAATACTTATTTTATCCTTAAATGCTATCAATTTATTATTATTTTATATTTATCAAAATTACATTTTTTTGCAATAAGTTTTTTTATTTAAATGTATTAATTCTAATACGATATAAAATTAATACAACTTCTGAAACTTGCTCGGATTTGCTTCATGCATCATGTCGTACACTTTTTCAAAAATGTCTTCGGCACTTGGTTTAGAAAAATAATCCCCATCCGTTCCGTAACTTGGGCGGTGCGCCTTAGCAGTTAAGGTTTGCGGTGCGCTATCTAAATATTTGTACGCATTTTGATTTTCAATAATTTCTTGTAAAATGAATGCACTTGCACCACCAGGAACGTCTTCGTCAATCACTAATAAACGATTTGTTTTTGCTACTGATTTTACAATATCGTGAGAAATATCAAAAGGTAATAAACTTTGAATGTCAATAATTTCAGCGTCAATTCCGTTTTCTAATAATTCTTTTGCGGCTTGTTCTACAATTCTTAAGGTAGAACCGTAAGAAACTAACGTGATATCTTTTCCTTCTTTAATGGTTTCTACCACACCAATTGGCGTTTGAAATTCCCCTAAGTTGATTGGCATTTTCTCTTTTAAACGATAGCCATTTAAACATTCAATTACTAAAGCAGGTTCATCGGTTTTTAATAAGGTATTATAAAATCCGGCTGCTTTGGTCATATTTCTTGGAACTAATACGTGAATTCCACGAATGGCATTAATAATCATACCCATTGGAGAACCCGAATGCCAAATACCTTCTAAACGATGTCCACGAGTTCTAATAATTAATGGTGCTTTTTGACGACCATGTGTTCTATATTGTAGCGTAGCCAAATCGTCACTCATAATCTGAATGGCGTATAACAAATAATCTAAATACTGAATTTCAGCAATCGGACGTAAACCACGCATCGCCATTCCAATACCTTGACCTAAAATAGTCGCTTCACGAATTCCTGCATCTGAAACACGCATTTCGCCATATTTTTCTTGCATGCCTTCTAAACCTTGGTTTACATCGCCAATATTTCCTGCATCTTCACCAAAAACCAAAGTTTCTGGATAGGTTGCGAAAATTTTATCGAAATTATCTCTTAATACTAAACGAGCATCTACTTCTTCAGCTGTTTCATCATAAATTGGTTTTACTTCAGAAGTGGAAGCACTATTTTGTTTCGATTCTGAATGTAAATGCGAACTGTATTTTGGTTGAATTCTTGCAATGAAATTAGAAATCCAAGTAGCTAAATTAGCTCTGTCATCCCCAGAAAGCATTCTTAACACTTTTCTAGCTACTACTAATAAATCTTTTCTAATTGGTTCTTTTATTGCAGCAATATCATTCGCGTATTTTTCAATAAAAACTTTATTTTCTGAGTTTTGTGCGACTTGATTTAATATGGCAACTGTTGCCACTTGATCTTCTTTTATAGCAGATAAATAATTTGCCCAAGCTTCTTTTTTACCTTGTAAAACTTCTTTTTTTGATGCCGATTCGATTTCTTCTAATTCTTCGACTGAAGCCAAATTGTTAACAATCATCCATTTCTTCATTTGCGCCAAACAGTCAAATTCTGCTTCCCAAGCCAATCGATCCGCGTTTTTGTATCGTTCGTGTGAACCGGAAGTAGAATGGCCTTGTGGTTGTGTTAATTCGTTTACGTGAATTAAAACAGGCACATGTTCAGTTCTTGCAACTTCAGCTGCTTTTTGATAGGTGTCAACCAACGCTGGATAATCCCAACCTTTTACACGGTAAATTTCGTACCCTTTATTTGCCTCATCACGTTGTAATCCTTTTAATATTTCCGATATGTTTTCTTTTGTAGTTTGATATTTGGCGTGTACAGAAATTCCATATTCATCATCCCAAACACTCATTACCATTGGAACTTGTAATACACCAGCAGCATTTATGGTTTCAAAAAATAACCCTTCTGAAGTAGACGCATTTCCAATTGTTCCCCATGCTACTTCATTCCCTTTTACTGAAAAATTATTTTCTTCAGGGATTTCAGTTACATTTCTGTATATTTTTGATGCTTGTGCCAAACCTAATAGACGTGGCATTTGCCCAGCAGTAGGAGAAATGTCAGCACTTGAATTTTTTTGTTGGGTTAAATTTTTCCAATTTCCGTTTTCGTCTAACGAATGTGTTGCAAAATGCCCACCCATTTGACGACCTGCACTCATGGGATCAAAATTAATGTCGGCATGACCATATAACCCTGCGAAAAACTGAACGATTGACAATTCGCCAATAGCCATCATAAACGTTTGGTCACGGTAATATCCTGAACGAAAATCACCATTTTGAAAGGCTTTGGCTAAGGCCAATTGCGGCACTTCTTTTCCATCGCCAAAAATCCCAAATTTTGCTTTTCCAGTAAGGACTTCTTTTCGTCCCAAAAGACTGCATTCACGACTAACCGAAGCGATTTTGAAATCGTTTAAAACTTCTTTTTTGAAATCTTCGAAAGATAATGTTTCTGCCGTTTTAGTTTTGCTCATAATACTACATTGCTATGTTACAAATTTAAACAAAAAAACGAAATGTTACTACGTAAGGATTATTTTTATGAATAATGAACAAAAATATTGGTGTTTGGCTGTAAAAAACGTATTATAATTTCAAAATAGTAACTATTATTTACGAATAATGCATATAAATTACAATATAAGAAACTGAATTTTTGTTTGAAAATTAAATAAATTTAAAACCATCTTCTTGTAAATAAAGAGGTTAATGTTTTTGGGCTCAAAGTAATGATAAATCGAATTCTTTCACTATAATTATTATCGTTAAGTTCAAAGCCATTTGAAGAATATATGGGTAAATACAATTCGAAATAGTCTTGCACAAAATTTAAGCGAATCCCACTATCGTAAATATATTGCGGTTTATGTCCTTCATTCTTAAATGTACCAATATCGCCATAAACTTCAATCCAATCCCAAATGGTATAACTAGCATTTGCAGATAAAATATATTGATTGGCATATCGAGTAGCAAATTTAGATTTGAAGGCGCCTTCTGCGTTAACATATTGACGACTAAACAAGCCGGTACTTTCGCTTCTACCAATTAACGCATAGTCAAATAAATAATCTGAAGGGCGATCGATTCCAAAACTAAAAAAATCATTTGAGGTATCGTTATGTGTAAAAACACCAGCAAAAGCTCTTAAATTGATAAACCTATTGTTTTCAAAAAGTTTTCGGTATTGAATTTGCCCCGAAATTTTTCCAAAACCTTTTGAAAGTTGAAAATCTGTTCCATAAGAAAATTGTTCTATTAATTCGCTAGTAGCATACCCGTATCGTAAATTAAAAACAGAATAGTTTTCTGAATTTTTAGTAGAAACAATATTTGATTTTTCTCGGTTTACATAAACATTTCGTATTAAAAATCCTTCACCTTCATTTTTTCTGAAATTTGGATGTCTAAATCTGAAATTTATACTTGGCGTAATTTTAGTGTAAAAAGCATCTGGAGCATAGTGCAAACGAGTTCCTGAAATAGCATATCGGGTACTAAAATGAGTGCTGTTTCGGTTTAGTTTGTTAAAGCTAAATCCGGCACTTCCAGCTAGTGTTCCTGTTTTTGAAGAAAAATTTGGTGTGATGTCGTAAATAAATGGTTTGTCAATTATCGATTTATTATTGAAATTCATACCCAATAACAAGCCGTCATACAAATTGAATTCGGTTGTGGGCACAAAAAATATTTGGTTATATTTTGGGTTTTCAATGTCTTTAAAAAAAGTAAATCTTATTTTTCGGTTTCCTAAAAATCGGTTTTTTAATTTGTACGAATTGTTATTGTTGTTTAATTCGGGAATTTCATACGCATCATTTAATATTAACTTGGTTATGCTATCATTTTTTAATGAAAATTTAAAAATATCGGAATGATTTTCTATCCAATTTTTACTTACTAATTTATTTTTATTATATCCTGAAATAGAAATAGGCACTTTGGCATCGCCTACATTTTTTATCGATACTTCTATCGAATCATTTGTTTTTTTGGCGTGAATAATTTTGTAATCAATTTTATTTCTTGAATATATTAATTCGTAAAAAAACCAACCTAAATCTTGGTTTGATTTATTTTCTAAAATTTCTTTAAAAATTTGACTATCAGTATATTTGAATTTATTTAATTCTATATATTGTTTAATTGAGTTTTCTACATAATTTTCTCCTAAATAAGCATTCAAATAATGAAGCGAAAGTCCAGATTTAAACTTTCCTGCTATTCTTTCATTGAATTTTATTTGTGTATTTTTATCAGTTCCAACGGCTTGATCAATATTTTTTCGAGCCATTAATAAATAATTATAAATGAATTGTTCGGTAAAATTCATTGAAATTATCTTGTAGTTTTTTAGTATTTTAAATCGAGCTAGTTTTCCAAAAGCTTTACTTTCTGGATACTTATCATCAATATATTTTTTTAAATAATAATGTTGAATACCTTCCAAAATCCAATGGTCTTTTCTGAAATTAATTTTCAAATTAGCCATTAAATAATTATTCAAATACGTTTTCAAAAATTTTAGTTCAAATATAAAATCATCATTAAATGGAGAAATAAATGAGGGTAATTCATTTAAGCCATAAAACGCTTCTCTATCATAGTCTTCTTGCGAAACCATTATTTTGTGTTGTGCCGATTTGCCTAAATTTTCTTCAACATAATTGGAAATTTTATCAATTATTTTCATTCTTTGGTTTGCACTTAAATCGATAGATTTAAGATTACTTATAACTGTTGTTTCATTGTTATTAAAAGTTTCATAGCTGTTTTTCTTTTCAAGTACAATTACAAAATTGTTTCTAGAACTTCCAGTTAATTTCGAAGTAGTTTCAGATTTTTTTTCAATTTCTAAATCAGAACTGACGAAAAAGTTATCATGTTGAAGTTCAATATTATACGAAGAAATTTCAGTTGTTAAATCCTCGCTATTTTCTTCACTTTGATGTTCGGAATGAAATCTAGAAAGCGTTAAAAAACAATTTCTTAAGTATAGTTTGTTTTCAGAATAGCCAAATTTTGTAAATTTAGAATTGGGTAATGTTATTTCGTAACTTATTTTAATAATTGTTGAATCTCCTGTAGCTAAAGGTTTTTCTAGTGGAATGATAACAATATCAATTTGATTTGGTTTTCTGAAATACAATAACGGCTTTTTATTTGCATCTGTAATCGCAATTATATTTGTTTCACCTCGTTCTTTATTACTTGAAAGGTGATAGTTTCTATTGAATTCATCTGAAAACTTTTTAGCTAATGCAGAGCTTTTACTAGAAAATGCATGATTCCAATCGTTTAAAGCAATTTCGTTAAGTTCAGTATTTGAAGTATTTTTAACAGTAATTTCTTCTAAAACAGCAATTTTCTTTCCGTTTTCGTGGAGTTTTGCATTTATATTAATCTCATTTTGGGAGAAGGATTGTAGCGCAAATAAAATAAATATTACGATTCTAATTTTTATCATCTTTTTCTTTAAAGTAGTCAATATTACTAAAAAAAAGGAAATAATCATAAGAAATTACCTTAATTATGACTAATTTTGTTTAACTTTTCAAATGAAAATAAAATGAAAATAAAACTATTTTTATTATTTCTGATTTCCAATATTACTTTTTCACAGGTCGTAATTAATGAAATAGACCCTGATACCCCTTCCACAGATCAAAAAGAATTTATTGAATTAAAATCTACTACAGCTAATTTTTCATTAAATGGCTATGTGTTGGTTTTCTTTAATGCGTCAAGCACCAGTCCTTACGCGGGAACACTTAGTTATAATTCAATAGATTTAGATGGTTATTCAACAGATGTTAATGGTAATTTTTTAATAGGAAATGTGTTACTTTCTCCCACGCCAGCAATATCAATGTTGGATACTACGCTTCAAAACGGACCAGATGCTATTGCATTGTATTTAGGAGATGGAACTGATTTCCCAACAGATACCCCTGCAACTACAACTGGTTTGGTGCATGCCATTGCCTATACTAATAATGGCACTACTCAACCAACCGCATTAATGAACATTTTAAATTTAACGGTTTGTGTGAACGAAAATGCTACTTCAAACGCGGCCAATCATTCGATTCAAAGAAAAGTTGATGGCACTTATGAAGTAAAAGCCCCAACTCCAGGAATGAACAACGACGGATCTGGGATTATTTTAAATTACATGACTACTACTTTTAATGCGAATTCGTATACGGAAGGTCAAACTGTTACTGTTACATTTACAACTTCTTTGCCCGTTACTTCAACTACTACTTTTTCTATTTCTGTAAACAATGGAAGTTTTAATACAGCGGATTACGCTTTTGACACCACTAATTCTTTAACCATTCCTTCGGGTGCTACTACAGTTATAAAAACAATTACTTTAATCGACGATACTTTAGAAGAAGGTGACGAAGAGTTGGTTCTTTTTATTTCTGGTTTACCTACAAATGTAGTTTCAAGTAACAATTCGATTGTTAGACGCGTTGCGGATACGGATTTTCAAATATTAAATTTT
>Ga0164295_10001055_pt1 | contig 22873 bp, 25 predicted proteins | sample GEODES006metaG_FD_111798 | JGI IMG/M metagenome (GOLD analysis project Ga0164295, IMG submission 111798) | Oligotrophic lake water microbial communities from Sparkling Lake, Wisconsin, USA - GEODES006 metaG | ecosystem: Environmental > Aquatic > Freshwater > Lake | place: USA: Sparkling Lake... | reverse complement strand
CGGCGACGTGCCGGAGAGCCTGCGCGACAAGACCGTCGTCTCCCTGGACATGGGGTCCATGGTGGCTGGCGCGAAGTATCGCGGCGAGTTTGAGGAACGCCTCAAGGCCGTCCTTGACGACATCAAGAATTCGGCCGGGCAGATCATCACCTTCATCGACGAACTGCACACGATCGTGGGTGCGGGTGCTACCGGTGAGGGCGCAATGGATGCCGGCAACATGATCAAGCCGATGCTCGCCCGCGGCGAGCTGAGGATGGTCGGCGCCACCACGCTCGAGGAGTACCGCAAGTACATCGAGAAGGACGCCGCGTTGGAACGCCGTTTCCAGCAGGTGTTCGTGGGCGAGCCGTCGGTGGAGGACACCGTGGGCATCCTGCGTGGTCTGAAGGACCGCTACGAAGTGCATCATGGCGTGCGGATCACCGACTCTGCACTGGTGGCCGCTGCCACTCTGTCGGACCGCTACATCACCAGCCGATTCCTGCCGGATAAGGCCATCGACCTCGTTGACGAGGCCGGATCGAGGCTGCGGATGGAGATCGACTCCCGTCCCGTCGAGATCGACGAGGTGGAACGTCTGGTGCGGCGCCTCGAGATCGAGGAGATGGCGCTCGAGAAGGAAGAGGACGCCGCGTCGGCGGAACGGCTGGAGAAGTTGCGCGCCGAACTGGCCGACCAGAAGGAGAAGCTCTCGGAGCTCACGACTCGTTGGCAGAACGAGAAGAACGCCATCGATATCGTCCGCGATCTCAAGGAACAGTTGGAGACCCTGCGTGGGGAATCCGAGCGCGCTGAGCGGGATGGTGATCTGGCCAAGGCCGCCGAGCTGCGCTACGGGCGGATCCCGGAGATCGAGAAGCAACTCGACGCTGCGCTTCCGCAGGCGGAAGCCCAGGCGAACGTCATGCTCAAGGAAGAGGTCGGACCCGATGACATCGCCGATGTGGTGGCGGCGTGGACGGGTATTCCGGCCGGACGGCTGCTGGAGGGCGAGACCGCCAAACTGCTGCGCATGGAGGATGAACTCGGCAGGCGGGTCGTCGGCCAGCGCAAGGCCGTGCAGGCCGTTTCGGATGCGGTGCGCCGCAGCCGGGCCGGTGTGGCCGACCCCAACCGGCCCACGGGTTCGTTTCTGTTCCTGGGCCCCACCGGCGTCGGCAAGACCGAACTTGCCAAGGCGCTGGCCGACTTCCTGTTCGATGACGAGCGGGCGATGGTCCGCATCGACATGAGCGAGTACGGGGAGAAGCACTCCGTCGCGCGTCTTGTCGGTGCCCCTCCGGGCTACATCGGTTACGACCAGGGCGGCCAGCTCACCGAGGCGGTGCGCCGTCGTCCCTACACCGTGGTGTTGTTCGACGAGGTCGAGAAGGCTCACCCGGACGTGTTCGACGTACTGCTGCAGGTACTCGACGAAGGACGGCTGACCGATGGTCAGGGCCGGACGGTCGATTTCCGCAACACCATCCTCATCCTGACGTCCAACCTCGGGTCCGGCGGTAGCGAGGATCAGGTGATGGCGGCGGTACGGTCGGCGTTCAAGCCTGAGTTCATCAACCGTCTTGACGATGTGCTGATCTTCGAGGGTCTCAAGCCCGACGAACTGGTCCAGATCGTCGATATTCAGCTGGCCCAGCTGCAGAAACGACTGGCTCAGCGGCGCCTGGATCTGCAGGTGTCGCTGGAGGCCAAGGAATGGCTGGCCGAGCGCGGATTCGACCCGGTCTACGGCGCCCGACCGCTGCGCAGACTGGTTCAGCAGGCCATTGGTGATCAACTTGCCAAGCTGCTGCTGGCCGGCGAGGTGCATGACGGTGACGTGGTGGGTGTCAATGTGGCGCCGGACGGCGAAGGCCTGATCCTGGGCTGATTTCGTCCTGTCGCGGACAATGGTGACCCTGTTGTGATCTGCGGGGCCTCTCGGTGAACGCCGGTGAACCGTTACGCTACGACTAATGGTCCCGTTTTGGTTCACGCTGTCCGCACTCTGTTTCGTGGGTGCGGCGGTATTGCTGTACATCGATATCGGGCGACGCCGTGGACTGGGCCGGCGCCGCAAGTCGTGGGCGCGTTCGCACGGGTTCGATTACGAGCAGGAATCCACCGAGATCGTCGACCGCTGGAAGCGCGGTGTGATGTCGACCGTCGGCGAGGTCAGTGCCCGCAATGTGGTGCTCGGCCAGATCCGCGGCGAAGCGGTCTATGTGTTCGATCTCGAGGATGTTGCGACGGTCGTGGCGTTGCACCGCAAGATCGGCACCAACGTCATCATGGATCTGCGGCTCAAGGGCCTCAAGGAACCGCGGGAGAACGACGTCTGGTTGCTCGGAGCGATCGGTCCCCGAATGGTCTACTCCAACAATCTCGACGCCGCCCGCCGCGCCTGCGATCGCCGAATGGTGACCTTCGCCCACACCGCTCCGGACTGCGCCGAGATCATGTGGAACGAGGAGAACTGGACGCTGGTGGCCATGCCGATATCGGCCACCAGAGCCCAATGGGACGAAGGTCTTCGAACGGTGCGGCAATTCAACGACCTGCTGCGTGTGCTGCCGCCCATCCCGGCACAGGCCGCAGCAGCGCAATCTGCCGCCCGACGTAATGCCGCACCGAGTCGCCCGCAGGCACTTCCCCAGGGGCGCAGCGACGCTCCGCCGATCCTGCAGCCGCGACCCGGTACCCAGGCACCCAACTACCAACTGTGACCCCTCCCACGGGCCGCTGATCGCCGGTCCGACCTCGGGCTAGGGAGAATAGGACGAGGCCGTGACCGCACCTGAGCTCAACGCCGCCGACCGCACCGAACTCGCCGGCCTGGTTCGTCAGCTATCGGTGGTGTTCGGTCGCGTCACGCTGTCCTCCGGTAAGGAGGCTGACTACTACGTTGATCTGCGCCGGGCGACACTGCACCACCGGGCCGCCCCACTGATCGGAAGTTTGATGCGTGAACTCACCGCGGACTGGGACTACGCGGCGGTCGGCGGGTTGACCCTCGGCGCAGATCCGGTGGCGACCGCGATTATGCACGCGCCGGGTCGGCCGATCGATTGCTTCGTAGTGCGTAAAGCAGTGAAAACCCATGGGCTGCAACGTCTTATCGAAGGAACAGACGTAGTCGGCAAGCGGGTTCTGGTGGTCGAGGACACCAGCACCACCGGCGGTTCGGCGTTGACTGCGGTGCGCGCCGTGCGTGATGCCGGCGCCACGGTGATCGGCGTGGCAACCGTGGTGGACAGGGCCACCGGCGCCGCCGCGGCGATTGAGGCTGAGGGCGTGCCCTACCGCAGCATCCTCGGGCTTGCCGAACTCGACCTGCCGGAGCAGTGACCAAACGGGCCCGGGTGCATGAGTTCCCGGAGCCGGACGAGCACCCGGAATCGGATATCGACTGGGACGAGGTCGTCGACATCATCTGTGTGGGCACTGATCCCGGCCCGGTGGCACAAGCGATTTCAGGTGTCCAGTGCGGGCGGCAGGTTCTTGCCCTCGTGCGACCGCAGAGCTGGGATCCCGAGACTGCCGCTTATATCGCCGAGATGGTCGGCGACCTCTCGTCGGTCGAATCGGGCTCGCCGCTGACGGTGACCCGTGCTCGGCAGTTGATCGTCGAGCCCGCTCGCGGACGTCTGATCGACACCTTCGTCGGCGCGCACCTTCACGACTGGGCGGCGCAATGCCGGGCAACGTCCTTCGGTGTTCTCTATACCGATGTGTTCGGCGTCGACACCACGCGCATGCACACCGACGACGGCCGGCAGATCGACGCCGTGCTACTCGGCACCTATCCCTCGGACGCCGACCGTAGCGTTCGGGCAGTGTCGGAATGGTTGAGCGAGCAGGCGCGCGAACATCGCGTTCACCCCGACCCCGATGTCAGTCTGCGCCGACTCATCACCGAGTTCGGTCGGGTGGCAGGCGCTGAACTCGCCACCGACTCAGGGTCGCTGTTGGTGCGGGCGCTGGGCGGGGTGGCGTTACCGGCGGCTTCACCCGACACCGACTGCGCGCTTTACTCAGAACTGGGCGACGTGGACTTCGACGTTGCGATTGTCGGACTTCCGGCGGCCCGATTCGGCAGAGTCGAGTTGTTGATCACGGACTAGTGCGGTGTGGTGCCGTCGAGACGAAACGACCGAAACCGCGAACTCGACTCCCCGGACGGATTCGGTCCGTAGATCGCCAGCATCCGCGCGTATCCCTGCGCCAGATAGCGCCCGAGATGACCGCCCCGAACTACCGCCGCATCTCCGGGGTGCAGGGTCACCGAGGTTCCCTCGGACTCGATGACGAGTTCGCCGGCCAACAGATAGGTGGTCTCGTCGTGGGGGTGCAGGTCTTCCCATCCCTCACCCTCGAGTTCCCACTCGTGGATCGCGACATCGTCCCAGGCCGCTCCGGGGCGATCTGTCGGATGGTCCGTGAGTGTCTCGCAGCCGGATCGGCGGCCGTCGGAGTTCAGTTTCAAAATCACCCGCGGATAGTGAATGAGTGCCGGTTGCATACCACCGCCGCCATCCGGGCCCATCGGACCGAGGTTACCCTTCCCCAATGCCGAGAGAGGGCCCCGAGCCCGGTCCCACCGAATGGGCCACGGAGGGACCCGGCGTTGGCCCCTGGCTCAGCGCCCGGCGGGGACCGCTCCCTGATGACGTCCGCTACGACCCCGAGTTGCTGGAGCACGGTGATGCCCGCAACGTCGTTGACGCGTATCGGTATTGGCGGCGGGAGGCGATCATCGCCGATATCGATTCTCGTCGGCACCCGCTGCACGTGGCGATCGAGAACTTCGGCAATGACGCCAATATCGGAGCGGTGGTTCGCACCGCCAACGCCTTCGCCGTCGACACCGTCCACATCGTCGGCCGCCGCCGCTGGAACCGCCGCGGCGCCATGGTCACCGATCGCTATCAGCGGCTGGCCCATCACGACACCACCGAGGATCTGTTGTCATTCGCACGCGATGCCGGCATCACCGTGGTCGCTGTCGACAACATCGCCGGCGCGGTGCGACTCGAGGAGATCGCCCTGCCGCGGGACTGCCTGCTGGTGTTCGGCCAGGAGGGACCGGGCATCTCCGACGCGGTCCGATCCGGTGCCGCATTCACGGTGTCGATCGCCCAGTTCGGTTCCACCCGCAGCATCAATGCCGGCGCCGCCGCCGGTATCGCCATGCACGCCTGGATCCGGCAGTGGGCCGACCTTTCCCACGCCTGGTAGGGCAGGATTGCCGTCGTGGATCAGCAATGGACGAACCGGGCGGCCAGCGCCGAGGCCGCCATCGCGAAGCGGCACCTTCGACGGCTCTGGCAACTGCCCGCGACTCAACTCGGTGTGGTCGGGTGGCCTGCGACCCGCAAAGACCTGGCGTTTGGAACCTGGCACTACTGGTGGCAGGCCCACCTGCTGGACACCCTGGTCGACGCCCAGGTCCGTGACCCGCGACCCCAGCGGGTCGAATCGATCAGGCGGCAGATCCGCGGCCACCTTGCGCGCAACAACGGGCGATGGGCCAATAACTACTACGACGATATGGCGTGGCTGGCGTTGGCCCTGGAGCGGGCTGATCGTCTTGTCGGTGTTCCGAACCCCAAGGCGCTGGCGACGTTGGCCGCTGCGCTCACCGATTCCTGGGCGCCCGAGAGCGGCGGCGGAATCCCGTGGCGAAAACAGGATCAGTTCTTCAATGCCCCGGCCAACGGCCCGGCAGGAATCTTCCTTGCCCGGTACGACAACCGGTTGCGTCGGGCCGAGCAGATGGCCGACTGGATCGACGACACGCTGATCGACCCGGAAACCCATCTGGTGTTCGACGGGATCAAGGCCGGGTCCCTGGTCCGCGCGCAGTACACCTACTGCCAAGGCGTCGTTGTGGGTCTGGAGACCGAGTTGGCTGTGCGCACCGGAGACGACCGGCATGCCGCCCGGGTGCACCGACTGGTGGCTGCCATCGGCAAGCACATGGCACCCGAAGGTGTGCTCAAGGGCGCCGGCGGCGGTGACGGCGGCCTGTTCGCGGGTATCACGGCGCGGTACCTCGCCCTGGCCGCCACCGCGCTGCCCGGTGGTTCCGATGCCGATCATGCGGCCCGGGAGACCGCCCGCACAATCGTGCTCGGCTCTGCAAAGGCGGCCTGGGACAACCGGCAGGATGTCGACGGTCTGCCGTTGTTCAGCGCCTTCTGGGACCGGACCGCAGAGGTACCGCGGGCCGGCGGTCAGGCGGGCACATTCATCGAGGGCGCGGTGAACGAGTCAGCTATGCCGGAGCGTGATCTGTCGGTTCAGGTCTCGGGGTGGATGCTCATGGAGGCCGCCCATTCGGTGGCGGTTCGTTAGAGACTCGCCTTCGAAGCCCGCCGGGATCCGATAAATTAGTGGTCGAATCACCAAAGGAGGGTGCGATCCGATGAAGAAGATCACCTCGGCTGCTGCGGCCGCTGCCACCGCGGTGGCTTTGACGCTCGCGATGGCGGGTTGTGCGACCGACACGAAGCCGGACAGCAAGTCCGACAGCATGTCCGAAACGAAGGCGTCCGGGGTTACCCAGACGGGCGCGCCGAAGTCGGGCGACCTCGACGTAGAGAACACCACCCTGCACCAGTACATCGTCGACAACAACATCGCCGAGGCGCCGTTCACAGCCGATGAGCCGGGCACTCCGAAGGTCGACTTCCCGTTCCCGCCGGACTGGCGGAGTGCCGGCGATCAGACCCCGGAATGGGCCTACGGTGCGATCGTCTACGACAAGGCGATGGACCCCAACGACCCGCCGTTCATTTATGCGATCGCCTCCAGGCTCACCGGTGATGTCGACCCGGCCAAGCTCATCGAACTGGCACCGGGCCAGCTCAACGGGTTGCCGGAGTTCAAGGCGATCGGTGAGGTGGACCGCGGCAAGATCAGCGGCTTCGACTACGTCGATTACACGGGTACCTACGTCTGGGAAGGCAAGACCCGCGCGGTCGGCCAGCAGACCATCGTCATCCCCGGCAAGGATGCGATCTTCGTTCTACAACTCAATGGTGAGGCGCCCGAGGGCCAGGAACAGCCCATCATCGACGCGGCCAAGCTGATCAACGAGCAGACCACCATCACCCTGCCGTCCTGACCCGACTTTCACATGCACGGAGAACTCATGACAATCCGAATCACGGCTTCACGCCTGTTGCTGGCCGCCGCACTCGGGGCCGGCATGCTGACCGGTCCTGTGGTTACCGCCCCGCCCGCCGCGGCGGCCTGTAACGCGGGTCAGATCGCCGACCCGATCACCGGCATCTGCTGGTCGCAGAGCGCGACCAATCTCGGCATCACCGGAACCGGCGGAACCTGCCTGCCGGGGCGTCTGGGCCTGTGCCTGGCCGCACTGCAGAACTCTCCGATCCCGCGGGCCAACATGCCGACTAACGTCGGTCCCGGCGCCAACCGCACCCAGACCTGGCCGTAATACCGCACTACCGGCTACCGGCTACCGGCTAGCCGTCACCGGGCCCAATCTTGCGTTTCTGCATCATGTTTCGTGCGACCGCGGCCAGACCCGGCAGAATCGACAAGAAGACGATCAGCAGGATCATCAGCTCCAAGTTGTTCTTGACGAACGGCACGTTGCCCAGGAAGTAGCCCAGCAGCGTCACCCCGGCGCCCCACAGGATGCCGCCCACGATGTCGTAGGCCAGGAACACCGGGTAACGCATATAGGACACCCCTGCCAGCACGGGGGTGAACGTCCGCACGATCGGAACGAATCGGGCCATGATAATGGTTTTCGGGCCGTGCTTCTCGAAGAAGGCGTGCGACTGGGTGACGTAGTGCTTCTTGAAGAGGCGCGAGTCCTCCTTGTCGAACAGTGCCGGCCCGATTCGCCTGCCGATGAAGTACGCGCACTGATCGCCGAGGATTGCCACCACTGAAACGCAGGTCACCAGCACCCAGATATTGACCGGCGGGTTCGGGGCGGCCGCGAGCAGGCCACCGGTGAACAGCAGCGAGTCACCGGGAAGCAGGGGAAACAGCAGGCCCGTCTCGATGAAGACGATGATCAGGATGCCCGGCAGCACAGCGGAGGCGAACATTCCGCCCTCGCCGAGCCAGTACATCGGGTCCAGGATGTTGGGCAGAGCCAGCACGGTGGTGGTCATCAGGCCCCAAGATACCGGTCGGCAGAGCCGACACCGGAAGCCTCGCTGTTTGACATACTGCGGGATGAAAGCCCCGATCGTCGGAGAGGACGTTCCATGCCCATCGCCACCCCTGAGGTCTACGCGGAGATGCTGGACCGCGCCAAGGAGCATTCCTTCGCGTTTCCGGCCATCAACTGCACCTCTTCGGAGACCGTCAACGCCGCGATCAAAGGCTTCGCCGATGCCGGTAGCGACGGAATCATCCAGTTCTCCACCGGTGGCGCCGAATTCGCCTCCGGGCTCGGAGTGAAGGACATGGTCACCGGTGCCGTGGCACTGGCGGAGTTCACCAAGGTCATCGCCGACAGATATCCGATCACCGTGGCGTTGCACACCGATCACTGCCCGAAGGACAAACTCGACACCTACGTGCGCCCGCTGCTGGCCATCTCCGCGGAGAGGGTGCGCGCGGGTCGCGATCCGCTGTTCCAGTCGCATATGTGGGATGGCTCGGCAGTGCCGATCGGCGAGAACCTGGCCATCGCGCAGGAACTGCTCGCCCTCGCCGCGGCCGCCAAGATCATCCTCGAGGTCGAGATCGGCGTGGTGGGCGGCGAGGAGGACGGTGTCGAGGCCGAGATCAACGAGAAGCTGTACACCAGCCCGGAGGACTTCGAGAAGACCGTTGCCGCCCTCGGCGCCGGGGAGAACGGCCGCTATCTGCTGGCGGCCACATTCGGCAATGTGCACGGCGTTTACAAGCCGGGCAACGTGAAGCTCAAGCCGGACGTGTTGGCCGAGGGGCAGCGGGTGGCCGCCGCCAAACTTGGTCTCGCACAGGGGTCGCAACCCTTCGACTTCGTGTTCCACGGCGGCTCCGGATCGTTGAAGTCGGAGATCGAAGACTCGCTGCGCTTCGGCGTGGTGAAGATGAACGTCGACACCGACGCCCAGTACGCGTTCACCCGGCCGATCGCCGGGCACATGTTGGCCAACTATGACGGGGTGCTGAAGATCGACGGCGAGGTCGGCAATAAGAAGTTCTACGACCCGCGCAGCTACCTCAAGAAGGCCGAGGCCGGTATGGCAGACCGGGTTCTGGAGGCGTGCAACGACCTGCACAGCGCCGGCCGGAGTGTGTCAGCCGGGTGAACGAAGTGAGGCGTAGCCGAGGGCAGTGAGGCCGGCAATCGGATACAGCCGGCTGAACGAAGTGAGGCCGGCAATGGGGCCCAGCCGGGTAGATCTCCAGCCGGTTAGGACGACTGGCAGATCTTCCACTGATCATCGCGGAATTGAAGATCGAAGCTATGGATCGATGTGCTGGCCGGATCGGATGCCATGTACGACGTGACGTTGGCCTCGGCATGCTCGCCGTTGACCACCACCTCGTCGATGCTCGCAATCACCGGGTACTGCTTGGCCGCTGAAAGTCGGGCGTAGGTGTCGGCCCAGGTGCCATCGTCGTAATTGACGTAGTTGTCCCGGGTCTGGCCGCAGGTCACGTTGCGCAGTGTGGCGAGGTCTCCGTTGCGCACCGCGGTGTCGAAGGTCTGGATGGTCGAGCGAACCATGTTCTCGCGAGCGGCCTTCGCCGAGTCGGCCTTCTTGAGCAGAATGAGGCCGAGAACCAGTGCGGCGGCCAGTGCGACGAGAAACAGGATCACCGGCATCAGCCATTTCGACCGTGGTCGCTCTGCTGAACTCGGCGCGATGGCCTGCGGTCCGGCGGGGTGCGATCCGGCGATGCCGAATGCACCGGTGTGGGTTGCGATGAACGCCGTCTCGGCATCGGGTACCCGGTCGATGATTTGAGTCGATCCCGCATCGAAACCCGGTGCGGTGTAACGGCGTTCACCGGTGACAGCATCCGCCGCCCCGATAGCGTCACCGATCTCGATCACTTCGGTGACCGGATCCGTGTCCTCGTCGTGCCCGGTCCCGGACGGGTTCGCCATGGGTCGACCCTAGCCGGTCGATCGGACTACCGACCGCCAAGAACTGGGTCGACACCGGGGCGGTGTCGGCTGTGACATCCTGATGCCCATGACATCCTTTGGCGACCTCCTGGGACCCCCGCCCGTACTGCTACCCGGAGATATCGAGGCCGAAGCCGCTCTGGGGGCCGGCGAGAGCCCTGCCGTCGTGGCCGCCGCGCACCCCACCGCCTCAGTGGCCTGGGCATTCCTGGCTGAGGACGCTCTGGCCGAGGACAAGGTGATCACCGCCTACGCCTACGCGCGCACGGGCTACCACCGCGGTCTGGATCAGCTACGGCGCAACGGGTGGAAGGGATTCGGGCCGGTGCCCTACCGCCATGAACCCAACCGGGGCTTCCTGCGGTGTGTGGCCGCCCTGGCCCGGGCCGCCGACGATATCGGCGAGACCGAGGAGTTCGCCCGCTGCCTGGACCTGCTTGATGACTGCGATCCCGCGGCACGGTCCGAACTCGGCTTGTAGCTACCAGTCGGTCTGTCCGGGACACTCGTCGGCCGACCCCGGAGTCTCCACCTGGACGGTGGCGTGGTCCAGACCACGGGCGGCCAGGACGGCGCGCGCATCGTCGAGGACGCGGCTCGACTGTCCGTTGCTCGTCAGATGCGCGGTCACCATGTCCTTGCCCGGTACGAGAGTCCAGACGTGAAGGTCATGTACCTCGGTCACGCCGTCCACCGCTGCCAGCGCTGAACGCAGTTCATCGACGTCGATATGCCGCGGCGAGGATTCCGACAGAATCCTCAGCGCCGACCGGGCCAGGGCGATCGCCCGCGGCAACACCCACAGCGCAACCAGAACGGCCACTACGACATCGGCGTAAGGCCACCTGGTGGTGACGGTCACGATGCCGGCGATCAGCACGCCGACGCTGCTGACAGCGTCGGCGATGACCTCCATATAGGCGCCCCTGACCGCCAGACTTTCCTCCGCTTGCGATCGGAGCAGCAGTGCGACAGCGGCATTGGCCGCCAATGCGGCCAGTGCCACCACGATCATCGGCCAGCCCGGAACGTCACGAGAGTCACCTAGCCGTTGGAACGCCTCGTAGAGAATGAATGCGGCGACGCCCAGCAGCAGAACGGCGTTGGCCACCGCGGTGAACACCTCGGCGCGATGCCAGCCGTAGGTGCGTGCTGCCGACTTCGATCCGCGGCGGGCCAACAGCACCGCCGTCAGACCCATGAACAGGGCCACCAGATCGGTGAGCATGTGTCCGGCGTCGGCCAGCAGGGCCAGCGACCCGATCACCAGTGCGGTGGTCACCTCGATGGCGAAGAACACGGTGAGAATGCCCGCCGCGATCACCATTCGGCTGACCCGGGAGTCGGCGGTGCTGTGGCTGTGTCCGGCGCCCATGGCTGAAATCTACCGCCATCAACTTCCGTCTCCGGCAGCGAGGACTTAAGTCCCTTGCCGGGACGGAAGGGTTTTCCTACCGTGAAAGTGACGGCAGCGGTATGGGGGGTCCGCTGCCGTCATTAACTTTCTACAGTTGTCTTTCTAGAGCCAGGCCGACCAGAACCGGGTCAGATGTCCGCCGAACATGGCGAGACCAGCCGGCACGCCGGAGAGATCGAAGAACCAGAACACGATCTTGAAGAACCATTGGTTCAGTGCCGGCGTCATGAGCACGACGATCAGAATCACGAAGCCGAACTGTCGGACCGGTTCCAGGCTGCGTCGGGTTGCCGGGCTCAGGTGTGGTTCCACGGCGCCGTAGCCATCCAGTCCCGGGATGGGCAGCAGATTGAGCACGAGTGCGGTCACCTGCAGGAAACCCAGAAACGCCACCCCGGACCAGAACACCGAATGAGCAGGGTCCCAGAACAACTTCGTTGCGGCCAGCAACACGATCCCGAGCACCAGGTTGGCGGACGGTCCGGCCAGACTCACCAGCGTGCGCTGTCGCGGTGTCATGAACTCGGTGCGCAGGTACACCGCACCACCGGGCAGGCCGATACCGCCGAGGGCGATGAACAGCAGCGGCAGGCCTAGGGACAGCAGTGGGCTGGAGTATTTGAGCGGATTGAGCGTCAGGTAACCCCGGATTGCCACGTCCTGGTCGCCGAAGCGCCAGGCGGTGTAAGCGTGTCCGAACTCGTGCAGGCACAGCGACACCAGCCAGCCGGCGATGACGAAGAGGAACACTCCGACATAGGCCATCGTCGGCGTTGCCTCGCCGACCATCCAGGCCATGATCCCGCCGACTGCGGTGAGCCCGATGAGTGCGAGGAATACCGGGCTCGGGCGCACCGACCGGTGCAAAGGAAGAACGGTCACCTGACGAAACTACCCGGTTCCGTCGACGGTGACCGTCGAGTACCCGACTCCGATATAGGTGGCGATGACGGCAGTCATCGCCAGCGCCAGCACTACGTCGGCAGCGGTGGTGCGCACGAAGAACCCCGCGACCGCGCCGGCGATGATGAGGCATTGGAAAAGCAGGTCGGCATCCCAGGCCTGTTGTCCGATCAGGAAGCCGTGCAGCAGATTCACCGACACCATCCCAATGAGAACCCCGAAGAAGATCGGCCGAACACGATTGAATGCCGCCGAGGGTGGCAGGCCGTCTTCGCGTCCGGAATCGTGTTTCGATTCGGGCAGAAGGAAACTCATGATGAGCGTCCCGGCCGGAACCACGAGGAAGGCCACGAGTTCGAGGATGGAGATCTCTTTGACGGTGCCGCGGTAGTACGTCGCCGCCAGCCATACCTCGACGATGAGCGCGAGCAGGAAAACCTGCCACAGCATCGCCGGCGCAAAGGGACGTCGCGCCGGATCACGCGACCACTCGCGTACCGCGATCGCGAGTTCACTGAGCACCTGACCGAACGACATGCCGAGGATCACGGTGTAGAACCACCACATGATCCGATGATGTCACGCTTAGCTTCAGTCGACTCGGAGCCAGCCTGTGGTGTGCCGGTAGAACGTCGACCGTTTCACCTCGCGCGATCCAGTCACGCCGTCACGAACCACCTGCGCGCCGACGGTGCCCAGTTGGACCGCCCGCCCGGTCACCCAACGGCGCCGGTGGCCGGTCAGGACTGCGGCTCGAAGACCCGGCATTCCCGCAGTCGGCTCGATCCGCACGCCGGTCACCTCACCGTCGAAGAGCACGACATCGTCCACCACCGCCTCCCCACGGAGCATGGCGGAATCGCCGGGTGGCAGCCATAGCGCGGCTCCGGCCACCGCGGTGGCGGTGTCATCGCACACCAGCGGAATCCGGCGGGCCACACCGGTAAGGGCGCGTCGCGCGCCGCGCCGACCGGGGACATGGGCGACCTCGATATCGAGGCGTTCGGACCGCATCAGCCGGGTCAGTACCGAGGCCAGATCAGCCTCGGATCCGATGACAACGACCCGCTGGGCGCCCTGAATCGCTGCATCGATCTCCGCCGGATCGTTGAGCTGGCAGCACCGCAGGGACGCCAGCGGGCGGGGCACCTGGCGTGCGCCGAAGTGCAGCACGGTGATCTGGGTTTTGATCAACGACACTCCTCGCGCTGCAGTCCGATAGGGTGACACACCGGCTGGAGACAATATGCCAGGAGCGGATCGGGGTCAGGCCATGCCGGCAATCGTCCTCATCGGCGCCCAGTGGGGCGACGAGGGCAAGGGTAAGGCCACCGATCTACTCGGTGGCCGGGTTCATTGGGTGGTGCGCTACCAGGGCGGTAACAACGCCGGGCACACCGTGGTCCTGCCGACCGGGGAGAACTTCGCGTTGCACCTGATCCCGTCGGGCATCTTGACACCCGGGGTGACCAACGTGATCGGCAACGGTGTCGTCGTCGACCCCGGTGTGCTGCTGACCGAACTTCGCGGGCTCAACGATCGGGGTATCGACACCTCGCGGTTGCTGATCTCCGCCGATGCTCACCTGTTGATGCCGTACCACGTCGCGATCGACAAGGTGACTGAGCGCTATATGGGCAGCAAGAAGATCGGCACCACCGGTCGCGGGATCGGACCGTGCTATCAGGACAAGATCGCCCGGATGGGAATCCGGGCAGCCGACGTGCTTGATCCGGACCTGCTGGCCGCCAAAATCTCAGCCGCGTTGGAGTTCAAGAATCAGGTCCTGGTCAAGATCTACAACCGTAAGGCGCTGGACCCCGATGAAGTCGTCGAGACGCTGCTGGCCCAGGCCGAGGGTTTCTCGCACCGGATCGCCGATACTCGACTGCTGCTCAATAACGCGCTTGAAGCCGGCGAGACGGTGCTGCTGGAGGGCTCACAGGGCACCCTGCTCGATATCGACCACGGCACCTACCCGTTCGTCACCTCGTCCAACCCCACCGCCGGGGGCGCAGCGGTCGGCAGCGGCATCGGGCCCACCCGCATCACCACCGTGCTGGGCATCCTGAAGGCCTATACGACCCGGGTGGGCTCGGGACCGTTCCCCACCGAGTTGTTCGATGCGAGCGGCGAGTACCTGTCCAAGACCGGCGGTGAGGTGGGCGTGACCACCGGCCGGCAACGGCGGTGCGGCTGGTTCGATGCTGTCATCGCCCGCTACGCCACCCGCGTCAACGGCATCACCGACTACTTCCTGACCAAACTCGACGTGTTGTCCAGCCTGGAAACTGTTCCAGTGTGTGTCGGATACACAGTCGATGGAAAGCGCACCGACGATATGCCCATGACCCAGAGCGATATCGCCCGTGCGGTGCCGATCTACGAGGAGTTGACCGGTTGGTGGGAGGACATCTCTGGCGCGCGGGAGTTCGACGATCTTCCGGCAAAGGCCCGGGATTATGTGCTCCGGTTGGAAGAGCTTGCCGGAGCACCGGTTTCGTGTATCGGGGTGGGGCCGGGGAGGGACCAGACGATCGTGCGCCGCGATGTGCTGGCGGCCAGGCCGTGATGAGCGCTTGCGCGAAGAACCGACGACCGTGACGGCGGAACCAGACCCGCACGAACTCGATCCCGATTACGACAAGCACGGTGGTTTCCCCCGGTTTCAGGTCCTTGACGAGCCCGCGGGTTTCGGCCGGTTCGTCATGGCCATGCGCTGCGCCCAGGATCTCGCCGTGTCAGCCGATGTTGCCGACTGGGATCAGGCTGCGGACCGTGCCGAGGACCTCGTCGCCTTCCTGGCCCCCCACGAGGTTCCGGGCGGTGTAGCCCCGGCCGGGCGGGTCGCGAGCCTTCCCGGGGCCGGGAGCATTCTGATGCCGCCGTGGGAGATCCGCCGCTTCGATGCGGAGATCGTCGAGATCGGCGTGCAGTTCAGTCGCTATCACGTCGGCGGGAATAACGCCGTGCACGGCGGGATGGTCGCGATGATGTTCGACGTGATGTGCGGCATCATCATCCACGCCATCGGTCGGCCGATCAGCCGTACCGCTTTTCTGCATGTCGATTACCGCAATGTCACCCCGATCGATGTGCCGTTGACGGTGCGTGGCTGGGCGTCAAAGATCGAGGGCCGCAAAACGTTCGTCAACTCCGAGCTCACCGATGCCGACGGAATGATTCTCGCCGAGGCGAACGGCTTGATGGTGCGGCTGCTGCCCGGTCAACCGTGACAAACTTGCCCTATGGCAATCCCTAGGGCAATAAGGACACCGCATAGCCTCACCACACCTCGCGCCGCGGCTCTGGCCGGCGTGCTGTTCGCGGTGTTATTCGGCGCAGCCATCATCCTGATCCGCTCGTCACTGCCCGAGGGGGTACAACCTGGCTCGCGGTGGATTGACTCCGGCAGCGACAAGATCAAGCTCGCCTCGGAATTGATGCCGTTCGCTGGCATCTGCTTCCTGTGGTTCATCGGTGTGGTGCGCGCCAATCTCGGGAAGTTCGAGGACAAATTCTTCGCCACCGTCACCCTCGGCAGCGGCCTGCTGTTCCTGGCGATGATGTTCGCCGCCTCAGCCGTAGGTGTCGGGCTGGTCGAAAGTCGGCACTACGCCGTTGGCGGGACGGGCGAGGTGGGGATCTTCGGCCAGATGCTCCTGCTCAATCTGTCCAAGACCTATGCGCTCCGGATGGCGGCGGTATTCATGATGTCGCTGGCCACCATCTGGCTGCGGACCGGGCTGATGCCGCGCTGGCTGGTGGCAGTCAGCTACCTGGCGGCGCTGACGCTGATCATCGGCGGCGATACCACCATGTGGCTGACGCTGGCGTTCCCGGTCTGGGTTTTGATCGTCAGCGGGTTGTTTCTGGTCCGGGACGGGGCGTTCGAAAGTCACCGGGAGGGCTGAGGGCGGCCGGGAAGGCATCGGTCCGTTCGATGTCGTCCGCGCGGAATGCCGGCCACCAGATCGCCGGACCGATCAACGTGAACAAAGCCGGGATGACCACGGTGCGCACGACGAAGGTGTCCAGCAGGATTCCCAGACCGACGATGATGCCAAGTTGGGTGAGCGCGATCAGCGGTAGCACGCTAAGCACGGCGAATACCGCCGCCAGCACGATGCCTGCGCTGGTGATCACCGCGCCTGTTGCCGAGACCGCGCGAACGATACCGCCGCGGGTGCCGTACAGCGGGGTTTCCTCCTGTGCCCTGGTCACGAGGAAAATGGTGTAGTCAACCCCCAGTGCCACCAGGAACAGGAACGCGAATAGCGGAGTCGTGTTGTCCAGGGCCGGGAAGCCCAGCAGGTGCACGCTGACCCACCCGCCCATCCCGAGTGCCGCCAGCGTCGAGAGCGTTGTCGTGGCCACCAACACCAGTGGCGTCAGCACCGCCCGCAGCAGGGCATAGAGCACCGCGAGTACGACGATGAGGATCGCGGGAATCACCACCCAGCGGTCGCGGATCGCGGTGTTCTTGGTGTCCAGTGCAGTGGCATCCGAGCCGCCCACGAGCGCACCGGGATCGGCCTCACGTACCGCATCTCGAAGTACGGCAACGGTGGTGAAGGCTGCATCAGAGGCCGGCGTCGCGTCGAGTACCACCTGCCATTGACTGAGTCCGGTATCGGAGACCCCGGCCGGTGTGATGGATGCGATACCCGGCGTGGCCGCCAGCGCCGCCTGCACCGCATCGGTGCGGTCGGTCTGCGCGATCACCCGGGTCGGGTCGGTGAGCCCGCCGGGAAAGTGCGCGGACAGTGTCTTGAACCCGGTGACGGAGTCGGCGCGCACCCGGAACTGATCAATCAGCGACAGGCCCACTGGGATGCCGATCAGCCCGGTGGCGAGGATGCCCAGTACAAGGATTGATGCCACTGTCACCCGCCCGGCGTGACCGGACACCCAGTCGGCGACCCGATGCCAGGCTCCGGTGGTGGTGATCTTCGCTGATCCGGCCCGAGGGATGAAGGGCCAGAACAACTTCGGGCCGAAAAGTGCCAGCAGCGGAGGTAATACCAGGAGGACGAAGATGGCAGCCACCACCAGACCCGAGGCAGCCTGCACACCCAGGCTGCGGGTGGTGGGCGAGGAGGCCAGCAGTAGCGAGAGCAGCGCCAGCACCACGGTGGCGTTACTGGCTACGATCGCCGGCCCGGCGAACCGTACGGCCGTGCGCAGGGCTTGTCGGTGCGCCGGCTCCCGCCGCAGTTCCTCGCGGTAGCGCGAGATCAACAGCAGGGCATAGTTGGTACCCGCGCCGAACACCAGCACGCTGGTGATCCCCGTTGTCGATCCGTCGCCACCCAGTCCCGTCGCTTCGGCGACGGCCGCTCCGGTGACCGCCCCGATCCGATCGGCGAAAGCGATCACCAACAGGGGCACCAGCCAGAGCACCGGGGACCGGTAGGTGATGATCAGCAGCAGCGCCACGACGGCGCCAGTGACGGCCAGCAGGTTGATATTGGCGCCCGCGAACGAGTTGGCGATATCGGCACCGAACGCGGGTCCGCCGGTGACATTAGCCACCAGTCCGTCGGTCAGGCCGTCGCGGGCGGCGTCGCGCAACCCGGTGACCGTGTCGGAGAGGGCGAACCCGGTGAGGTCCGGGTCGAGTGCCACCGGTGCGACCGCAGCCTGGCCATCGGTGGACGGGATGATCGGCGGCCCAGGTGCGGCGATTACGCCGGTGACGCCGGCCATCCGGTCGCGGGCCTGCTGAGCTGCGGCCAGATCATCGGGTGAGAGTGCCGCGCCGTCTGCCCGGCTGATGACCAGCAGGACGGGTGCGGCGTCACCGCCGGGGAACTGCTTGATCAGCGCGGTAGCGCGGACCGACTCCGCGGAGGGCGGCAGAACGACAGGTGACTGTTGTGCTGAGGCGCTCTCCGGGATCAATCCCAGTAGCGCACCTCCGAGTGCGGCGACCAACAGTGCCAGAACCCAGGATCGTCGGCTGGAGACAAGCCCGCCGATGCGATCCCACACCGGTAGGCGTATTTCAGGCGCGCGGTGCATGTTTCCATTCTCCCGCTCCGGATGGGGTTTCGTCGTGCTCGACACCACTTACCGTCGCACATACGCGGCTACCGTAGGGCCGATGATGCGAGTCTGTGTGGTGGGCAGTATCAACAACGACCTGACCTTCGTCGTCGAACGGATTCCACCGCCCGGAGCGACAGTGCTGGCATCGTCACTCGTTTACGCACCCGGTGGAAAGGGTGCCAACCAAGCGGTGGCCGCGGCGCGTGCTGGCGCGCAGGTGCAGTTTGTCGGCTCGGTGGGTGACGACGTTGCGGCGGCCTCGCTGCTGGCCCATCTGCGAGCAAGTGGCGTGGGTACCAACGCCGTTTCCGCCGTGCCTGGCCCGAGTGGTACCGCGGTCGTTATCGTGGATGCTGCTGCCGAGAACGCGATTGTTGTTGCGCCCGAGGCGAATTTGCATCTGAGGTTGGACTCGGACGCCGCACGTCGGATGGTCACGGAATCTGATGTGGTGCTCATGCAACTGGAGATCCCGCTGCCGGTCGTACTCGATGCGGCACAGCTGGCACGGCAGTCGGGCACGACAGTGATGCTCAATGCGTCACCGATTCCGGGTGCAGGTGGGCTCTTGGCCGAGTTGGCCCATCTTGTGGACGTCCTCATCGTCAACGAAGCAGAGGCCGCGCACTGGCAGTGGCGGGTCCCGCACCTCGTCATCACGCGGGGAGCCCGCGGCGCATCTTATATCGGTACGAACCGCTCGTTTGAGGTCGCAGCGCCGTCCGTGGATGCGGTGGACACCACGGGCGCCGGCGATGTGTTCGCCGGGGTGCTGGCAGCCAGTTGGGACGATGGCCCCGATCGTGCGCTGCGGAGGGCCGCTATCGCGGCGGCGCTGGCGACACTGGTCCCCGGCGCGGGCGATTGCGCGCCGACCGCAATGGCCATCGCAAGCGCCGTGATAGAAGATTGGCCATGACCAATCCCGACAGCAATCCCGATGATGACAGGCCCAGCCTGATGCCGATCCTGACCGCTCTGGCGGTGATTGTGGTCGCGCTGATTGCAATCGGATTACTGCGGATGTTCCGGGGCGACGAAACCCCCGACGAGGGCCGCGTCGGAGTCGCCGCGGTCGGCCAGAACGATGCTCTGCAACGTGGGGACTACGCCGACTTTCGCGCCTATACCTGCCTCGCCGAGCAGGGCACCGAAGCCCGGGTACTCGCCGACCAGCGGCAGTCCACTACCGCCAGGGGAGCCAGGTTCGTCGATGACGTGACCGATATCGCCGTGACCGGTGACCGGGCCACCGCGACGGTGGTCTACCACTTTGAGCGCGCACCGGACGACAAGATCAAGAACGCCACGACTTTCGTGCGCGAGAACGGTGAGTGGAAGGTGTGCTCACCGGGGCCTAGGTAGAAAGGCTGGAGCAGGCGGTATGGGAGACTCGTTTTCGTGAGCTACGCCGGAGATATCACGCCGCAGGCGAGTTGGAAGCTGCTCAGCGACAACCCCGCCGCGGTTCTCGTGGACGTCCGCACCGATGCCGAGTGGAAGTGGGTCGGCGTTCCGGATCTGAGTGGCCTCGGTCGCGATGTCGTGTTCGTCGAGTGGAACTCCTCAACCGGGCGCAACGAGAACTTCGTCGAAGACCTGATCGCGGCGGGCATCACCCCGGGGGACCGCCCGGTGATTTTCCTCTGCCGATCTGGCAATCGCTCGATCCCGGCGGCCCAGGCGGCTACCGCGGTGGGTATCGCCCCGTCGTACAACATGCTGGATGGATTCGAAGGTCAACTCGATGAGCACGGGCACCGGGGTGGTGGCGGCTGGCGCGCCGTGGGCCTGCCCTGGAAACAGTCATGACCGCCGACGACACCGGTGTGCCCTCAGTGCGTATTCCGGCGCCTCTGCCCGACGGCGTCAGCCAGGCCACCATCGGAGTTCGCGGCGGACTGCTGCGCTCTGGATTCGATGAGACCGCCGAGGGCCTCTACCTGACCTCCGGTTACGTCTACGGCTCAGCCGCCGAGGCGGAGAAGGCCTTCACCGGTGAGATCGACCGCTTCGTCTACTCCCGGTACGGAAACCCGACGGTCGCGATGTTCGAGGAGCGACTGCGGTTGATCGAGGGTGCACCGGCCGCCTTCGCCACGTCTTCGGGGATGGCCGCGGTGTTCACCGGACTCGGAGCACTGTTGGGTGCTGGCGATCGGCTTGTCGCGGGCCGCAGCCTGTTTGGTTCCTGCTTCGTGGTGTGCAACGAGATCCTGCCCCGCTGGGGCGTGGAGACCGTTTTTGTTGACGGCGAAGATCTCGACCAGTGGGAGCAGGCCCTGAGTAAGCCCACGACGGCAGTCTTCTTCGAGACGCCATCAAACCCGATGCAGTCCCTGGTGGATATCGCGGCAGTGTCGGAGATGGCCCATGCCGCAGGGGCGAAAGTCGTGCTGGACAACATTTTCGCCACGCCACTGCTGCAGCAGGGGCTCCCACTGGGCGTTGACGTCGTGATTTATTCGGGCACCAAACACATCGATGGGCAGGGCCGGGTACTGGGCGGCGCCATTCTGGGCGACAAGGAATACATCGACGGTCCGGTACAGACGCTGATGCGTCACACCGGGCCGGCCTTGAGTCCATTCAACGCCTGGGTGCTACTGAAAGGCCTTGAGACATTGTCGATTCGGGTCGATTACAGCACTGCCTCTGCCCTGCGGGTCGCAGAGTTCCTGGAAGGCCATCCGGGCGTGCGGTGGGTGCGCTACCCCTATCTCGCCTCGCATCCGCAGCACGATCTGGCCAAGCGGCAGATGAGCGGCGGCGGTACCGTCGTGACGTTCGAACTCAATGCACCTGAAGGAATGGGTAAGCAAAGGGCCTTCGAGGTGCTCGACAAGCTGGCCATCATCGACATCTCCAACAACCTCGGCGACTCCAAGTCGCTGATCACCCACCCGGCAACCACGACGCACCGGGCGATGGGCCCCGAAGGTCGGGCCGCCATCGGCCTCGGCGATGGTGTCGTTCGGATCTCTGTCGGTCTCGAAGGCACCGAGGATCTGATCGCGGATCTGGACCGCGCTCTGAGCTAGGCCGGTGTGGCCTGGTGTGCAGCCTCGCCGATCGGGCCGATCCACACGTCGCCGTGGCCGGGAATCACGATGTCGGTGTCGGCATCGGCAAGCACTGAGAGGCTGCGCACGCAATCCGGGTCGCTGTGATTGAACGGCGACGGCAGTAGTTGCGGACCTGACCGGGGTAGCAGCGGATGTCCGGTGACAAGCGCATCGCCGGCCACCAGCACCCGCCCGATGACATAGGAACAATGCCCGCTGGTATGTCCTGGCGTGGGGAGCGCGACCGGCTGCCCGGGCAGCGTTGCGGCGATATCGGGCGTCAATGCCCGAACGGTGGGAATGCCCTCGCGTACCAGAGCACCCTTGACGGCGACCTGCAGCGACCACCGCAGCCAACTCGGCCGCCAGGCCTGTGTCATCAGCGCGGCCGGGGAAGCCTGCTCCAAGTAGTCCCGCTTGGCGTGGCCGACCTCGCGCGCATGGCAGTACACCGGCGTGCCAAAAGTCTTGGCGAACCAAATTGCCGTCCCGAAGTGGTCGATGTGGGCGTGGGTGAGCAGGATCGCCCGGATATCGGCGGGTCCGAATCCCAGCAACGTCAGGGATGTCAGCACATCGCCGCGATTGCCCGGGAAACCCGCGTCGATCAGCATCACACCGGCACCATCGCTGATCAATGTCCAGTTCACCAGGGGTGTCTGGGCGAGATGTACACCCTCGGCGACGGTGGTCAGCACCGGAGTCATGCCGGAAGTTTAGGCAGCCTCGTCAACCGGCCGATGAGCACTGGAGTAGAAACAAGTGCGTGGCTGAATTGAAACTGGGATACAAGGCGTCGGCGGAGCAGTTCGCGCCGCGGGAATTGGTCGAGCTCGGCGTGCTCGCTGAGGAGCACGGCATGGACAGTGCGTCGGTGAGCGACCATTTCCAGCCGTGGCGCCATGAAGGTGGCCACGCGCCCTTCGCGCTGTCGTGGATGACCGCGGTCGGTGAGCGCACCAAACGAATCACGCTGGGCACCTCGGTGCTGACGCCGACCTTCCGGTACAACCCCGCCGTGATCGCCCAGGCCTTCGCCACCATGGGTTGTCTGTACCCGAATCGGGTCTTCCTCGGTGTAGGTACCGGAGAGGCACTCAATGAGGTCGCCACGGGTTTCACCGGTGAGTGGCCGGAATTCAAAGAGCGCTTCGCCCGCCTCCGTGAGTCGGTGCGGCTGATGCGTGAGTTGTGGCGCGGCGGTCGGGTTGACTTCGACGGTGATTACTACCACCTCAAGGGCGCCACACTGTACGACGTGCCCGACGGCGGTGTGCCGGTGTACATCGCGGCAGGCGGTCCGGCGGTGGCGAAGTACGCGGGCCGGGCCGGTGACGG
>Ga0164295_10001053_pt1 | contig 22877 bp, 14 predicted proteins | sample GEODES006metaG_FD_111798 | JGI IMG/M metagenome (GOLD analysis project Ga0164295, IMG submission 111798) | Oligotrophic lake water microbial communities from Sparkling Lake, Wisconsin, USA - GEODES006 metaG | ecosystem: Environmental > Aquatic > Freshwater > Lake | place: USA: Sparkling Lake... | reverse complement strand
TTTTCCGGCCGTGCATCTTTCTGTGACCACCACAAGAAAGTTGCCGCATGCCAACATGTGCGCAGCACCAGCTTCACGCTGCCGAGAGGCGCAGTCTACATCCCCGATGTGGGTGAGCTCGCAGATGCCATGCTTGCAACAAAATGGGAACCGGCCGAAAATATATTCTCATTACGTGTGAGGGGGCCCTCCGCCCAGGTGGATGGCCGCTTTACGGCAGCCATCAAGTCGGCCAATCGAGGTGTTGGCCGTGGTGCTCGCCCGCGTCCAGCCAAGCTTCGAGCGGGCGGGTGAGCATCGCGTGCGTCAGCCGGCAAGGGGGGGGGGCGGCCGGGAAATCCCCCTCAGGGAGGGGGCTAGGTGTGGGTGGGTGGGGAAAGCAAGCGCTCGTGTCAAGCTGTCGCTAACTTGGGCGCTTGCTAGTTATTGGCGCTCGCGGCAAGTGATCGCCGGCCATGGTACGATGGTAGGCGGCGGTCGATGCGCATGCGCAGGGGGGGTGCGCGGGCCAGCGGTTCGAAGCGGTTCCGCGCGTCATGTCGCATCGATGGCACCAGAAATGGTGCGCGTCTTCGATGCGTGAGGGCCGAAGAGTGTGTGAATGACATTGAGCTTTGACCGGTAGGGTAAAAGTGTAAGGCATTCGCCACGCGTAAAACGGTTACGTTAATAGTGTGCCGACAGTGGTCAGTGCAGCCGAGAGCCGTGCAACAAGAACGATCTCGTAAAACGGTAAAAGTCATCCGGTGACGATCCGGATCGTGCGCCATGTCGTCGTGCGCCTCCCGGGGTCGATCCAGGTTGAAACCGATCAGCCACAGCTCCCCGGGCCTGTGCCGATCCTGTCTCCGCTCGTGGGGACTGTGACTCTGACGACGAAAATTCAAAATAGAAAATTATTGTCCTAGTACCTAGACTGGAAGACTCTAGAGACCACTAAACTCGAGGGGCGCACGGGTGCAGACGAACGGTTGCGGCGTTAGCGCCAACGACGAGCTGCTGCGCGCATCGCGAGCGGCTGAGCCCTTGCGGCACCGGCACCGTCTGCGCTCCGCGGCCGAGCTGCACGAGCGTCGTGGACCACGCCTGCGCTCGCAAGAGGTTCTGTGGGTCGGCCGCCTGCAGGTGAGCCTCTCGCTCCATGAGCATGCTGCGCCCGCCACCGGGCACGTGAGCGATAAGCGACGGCCGCTTGCGATCCATGGTCCTCATGCAGTCGCCACTACCAGGGTCGCTCAAGACACGTAGCGGCGTCGCAAATCCAGGTTGCGTGCGCCACAGCTCCCACAAGGCACTCTGCTCCCATTGGTGCTTCTGATTCCATCGCGGCATCGAGAACGGCGTGCGCCACCACGCAGACAGCGTCGCCAAGCTCGCGGCATCGCGACGCAACAGCATGGCGCCCGTGTTTGGAGGCCCACGATAGCCATTCTCCCAGGAGCGATTCCACTGCCGTCGTCCGCGATCTTCGCCATTCCATGGCAAGTTGCACCCGAAGAAGAAGCTGCCGCCACCAGGCTCTGCGGCGGATTTGGTCCAGTCGCCCGGCCACATGAACCGGCCCAGAGCATCCAAGTTGCTGCTCGTGCTATTCCAAAACGCGTCCGAGTCGAGGTAGAGAATGGTATCGTGCAGCTTCGCCTGGACCACGTCCGCAAGCACCGGGATCTTGCACCAGGCCGACGCCAGCGTGACCGTGGAGCCGCTGGCATCCGCTGCCACGCACTCCGACACGCAATACGTGTAGTGCTCGTATCCAGCCCGTTGGGCAGCCCATACGGCGTTGATCATCGCGCTGCGCCACCAGAAGGGCCACGCACGGACGCCCACGTCGGCCCTCTCAGGATTGCAGTACCGCGTATCCGACTGCACGACGACTGAGCGGCCGACGCGCATGATCGCGTTCTGATCGCGAGCAATCGGGTGTGCGACGCCTCGGACAGGTCCGCAGGACTGGTCGCACACAGTCGGTCGCACAACGCATGTGGCAAACTCTTTGACTCGACCTGTTGGTTTTGTGGGAAAAATCTGGTTCGGTGGGACACCCGAGACCCGACCGACCGAACGAGGCTCCGACGTCCGACCGAGACATAGGCCTCGCCCTAACAAGGACACACAAAGGGTTCAAACGCAAATCGGGACTACCTCGGGCACATTGCTCGGGCAGCAAGTACGTAGATACAACTAACGCATCAAAAGAATGGCCCAGGCCTCTTACTACCCGACACTCGCTCTGAACGACCCCCTGGCAGCAACCCCGATGCGTGCGTCAGACCCCCGCACCCAGGCAAAGTCGCAAACGCACGCGCGACACATACACACATTATTGAATCACATTGTCATTGCTAGAGCTTGAACTAACGCGCTAGAGAGATTTGAACGTTACGTAGTCTACCTCAGTCTAGGTGTCTACTTGTTGTCCCTACACAACACGTCTGTCCCCCCGGAACACTATCTGCGGAGCTCTGAGTCCTATCACCCTAGACAGCCCAGGTCCGGGAGGGTGGGGCACGACAAACGTGGCGAGCGCAAGCGCTCTACACACAACAACAACCACGCGCGACACGAGCGACACGACACAAGCGACGAGCCCGTCGTTTCTTCGAACGTTCGAAGCTGACGAGATTAGAGATACTGTACCAGATACTTGTACCGCCGGAGACGTACATGCCATGCTGGTTGCTGCCCTTGAAAGAGGAGTTGACTCCTCTACAATTCACCCAACTTTGTCCGTCTAACCCGCGCCAAAGCCACGTCGTTCTCATCGGCGTACGGCTTCACCATATACCAGTGCGGCCACAGATAGCAGGTAGGAACACGGTCTCCAAGCAACCCGTTGCCATGCAGCCATCCTACGTGAAGCGTTGCACCAACTTCTTCCGCAAAATGGCTTGTGGCACGCATCACGCCCCAGTGCATGTTTGCTGGCATACTCCAAAACATGGGATCTATCGCCGTCCCTGGTTGGTTCACGTGCATCTTGGCCAGAGGTGGGAGCTTATGGTCGCCATAGTCGTCACCCGATACAAGTCCACCAGGCCGTACTTTGGGCCACCACGCTCGCAGGTCTGCGAGCAACGCCTCCTTTGTGTGAAGCGCGTCGATATAGACCCAGTCAAAGAAGTTGTCTGTAAAGGATAGGGATGCATTCTCCGACAGAGCCCGCAATAGTTGCACGCGCGCTCCGAAGGCACGCGTATTTTTGCGAGCCATTTCCATGTTAGCCACATTAATTTGGTCTGACTTGAAGTTCTTGTCGTTCCTTGGGAACTTAGTGTCACTGGGGCGCCAGTCCCATGCATCTATGGCGTAGTAGTGCCCCTTCCAGAACTGAAGGTTGTGCCTCGAAAAATCGCCTTGGAATACGCCAACCTCAGCCGCGTTGCCCGTCTTCCAGAAGAGGTTTTGCGCAAAAGGAGCGAGATCCTCCCTGCATGGCACAGGGGGCAACGAAGACAGGAACGACAAATGCGTTGAGGCATTGCCAACAAAAGCCATGCAGAATCCTTCGACGTACACACGCGCCGCGCGATTGCGTTCTGCGAGAACCCGGTACTAGTAACGCAAGGGCGTGTGAACTTTTTGTGAACTTCACGCGCCCCGTCCAGCGCGGGCCGGGTCGTTTCGTCTCCCCGGCCCGCTCGCGCGCCGCATGCGCGCGCCTAGTGACAGTGACTGCACCGCACGGTACACACTTACAGACTGTACACGACTTCGGCCATTTGATCCTGCCCGTCGGGTACATGCAGCACTCGTTTAGGAGTGCGGACCATTGGGTTAATGGGCGGGTTAATGAGCGACCCGTCCGATACCCGTCCGAAGGACGGGGAGCATAACGCTATTTGCGCTTCGCTCCCGCATCCCCTTGGGCCGCTCTGGCTGGGTATTTAGGCGGCGCGGCACGGCAGACTCAGGCCGGCAGACTCGGGCGGCGCGCGACCATGGGCTGCAGTTCAAGGACAGGTCGTTTGCAACGGGCAACATGCCGTGCGAGGTCGTGGACTTTGAAGTTGGGCTAGTGGGTCAGACCACGGGACAGGCACCGACGGCGCGATGCCGTGCTCGGGAAACACGGGCACACACGGTCACACGGTCACACATAGACGAACCTCACAACCATCCGGAAACCATCCCAACCCACCAACGCACCCACACAACCGCGCGACGACCGGGAATCCGTGGCCGACCCGGGGGAGCCGGGACACCCCGCCCGTTACATGTACCGGTATGGGTTTGGATGGTTGTTCTCGCCCCGCTTGGGTGGTATACTTAACGTGGCGTTAATGTTAAAACGTTTTAACGCCGTGGCACCACCGATGCCACGCCGGCGCCGACGGACCCCGGTCCCCGCGCCGCGCCGCCGCGCCGGCCGCGCCACCACCGGTTCGCGTTCTCCACTAGCCGGCTCCACGAGTAAGAAATATACTCACAACGCGTTCACGGTAAATCAGTTCACTCGCGATTCGACGACACGACGTCCCCGTAAGTCATAAAGTCGGAGATTCCGGGACTGACCGCAGACCCAACCACAGTCCATACGCTTCGCCACACGCGCCGGCTCGGCTGTCCCCGGCTGTGTCCGGTGCATATGCCCATGCGCCATGTTGAGACGTGAGTGGGGTACGGGCGCTGGGCGATCGAAACCAAGTCGTTCAGCAGCAAGGGTGTAAGCATGCGCTCAAACTCAAGGAGGTTTCTCTCGGGGCCTGCGGTCCGCCGTCCGCTCTAGTCGGCCATCGTCTTCAGCTTGACGGCGATCGACTTGAACTCCTCGAGGTCGATGACGCCGTCCCCGTTTGTGTCGAGTACCTTCATGCACCGCACGAGCTTATTCTCATCAATCGGCATTCCAGCCGCAGCGTACGCAGCGGCGAGCTCCTGAGCATCAAGAGTGCCCGAGCCATCCTTATCAAATTGCATGAAAGCGCTCTCCAGGTTGCCTTCCATCATCCTGGCAATCTCGTCCATCAAGTCCTTGGATCTTTGGCGTGCACGCTTCCCGATCTTCACTGCCTCCTCCCCGAGTACTTTTTCGAGCCTCTTGGCGCGCTCAACCTGCTGCTCGGTCTCGATGGCCTGCATCGCCAGCTTCTCGATCGCCAAGAGCACGGCGTCACCACCTGACTTGATGGCCTTCAACTCCTCCGCAGCTGCGGCGGCCTGCCTCTGGGCCACGAGTTCCTTTGTCTTCGCCCAATCGGCCGCATCTTCTTCCGCCTTGATGCGGGCCTCTTCAGCCTTCTTCTGCTCATCCTCCTTTAGCCTTGCAGCGCTTGCCGCCGCCTTCACCTTTGCCCTCTCCATCATTGCGTTAGCCTGCACCGCCTTGATGCGGGCCTCTTCTTTAATCTCGTCGTCATCGAGGGTATGGTTTCGTTGGTTCAGCACCGTACGACCCATCGCGAGCTTTGAATGGACGGCTTTGAGGTGGCCGCGAGGTGACCGAAGGGCGTCGTGACCGACTTTTCTCGTCTGATTTCGTCGTGAGCGAACCGTTTTCAGTTCAAACCGCAATTACCAAAAAAAGCAGTCACGAGAAAACACAAATAAACTCGAGTATCCACCTCTCTTTCCCCACAGCGCCCTGTTTGACGCTCGGGCAATCCGTCGCTTGTCAAGAGGAGAGGTATTTTTTCGCCCGTTGATAACGTCCCCTAAGAGTCTCGCTGCCCCATTAACGGCCTGTGTAATAGCAGGCTGTGTCGGCCACGCCTCCGTCCATTGCGATAGCGGCCCCCGTGCTTGGGGGTCCGGAGAGCGCGGCGCGCGTTGTGTGTTTCACAGCACAGCAGCAGCACGAGTTGACACGGTTTCCGACGAGCCCGATGCCGCGCGGCCACGGCGCAAAGCCCGAGGTCCGAGCAGCGGAACTGAGGCTTGCATCAGCTGAAGCCAGTGTGCTGGTTTCGATCGCCGAAAAGGTCGGCCCAGCCCCTCGACAGCAGCCGCAGCAGCCGCAGCAGCCGCAGCAGCCGCAGCAGCCGCAGCAGCCACAGCGTCCGCAGCCCCTCACGCTCTCTACAATTCCGAACATGCCTGCAGCCGCTGCTTTGGATGTGCTTGAGTCTCTTTTGGCTCTTGATGAGCTCGCCGAAGCCGATGAGAGCTTGCCGCGGTGCATCGCCTGCCTCGAACGGTGCGAGGACCTGTGGAGCGGCAACGACGATGAGCCCCACACACTTCCTCATGGGCGGGCGCTGACTGCCGTCGCAAAGGCCATGTGGAAGGCCGAGGGCACGCAGCTCTTTCCACATAAGCTCTTCGGCTATGCATGCATGCTCTTGTCTGCAATCGTCGAGGCCATTTTAGACGACGATGCCGATTTTTCGGATTCACGCTTGCCACGGATTCATGCTTGCGACTTGGTGGACGCAACCGAGGCCACCCTAGCGCCGCATAACAAGCCCACGCTCGCGAGCTTGCTAGCGGCTGGTCTCGAACGGTTGATGTCGACGCCATCGGGCAGTAACGAGGATCTCATCCTACTCCCGCTCCGTGCGTTGCAGTCGCTCGTCTGCGGGCTCGCGGCTCATAGCAGCCACGGCGGACCCGACGGGCTCGGTGCCGCACCTCTGCCAGGGGCGCGTGTGCTCGGGTTTGTGCGCTCGGGAGCGCTCGGGGCGGCGTTGGACGCATCCCGCGCGCATGGTCAGTCGTGGCGGGTCCACTCGAGCCTGGAGGGCATCCTGAGCAGCCTGGTGGGCTCGAGGGCCGACCGGCCCATCCCCACAGAGCCACCGAGTACAGTGGGCGACGCTCTGCTCGAGGCGGGAGTTCTGGGCCCGGTGGTACACACAATTCGCACGTGGTGTGCACGTTCCGCCGCGATGGAGGGCCTCATGGAGCGCTCGACGGCGCTGCTCGATGCGCTGACGAAAACGAATGCGGGCCGTCGCGCGGCGCGCGAGCTGGGTGCGGTCGACGCCCTGGGCGAGCTGCTGGCGCAGTGGCCCGACAACGCCGAGCTCCAGAGGGAGATCAAGATCCTCCGAGCCGTGATTTCCTGTGCAGATGAAGGGCTGGACGCTGTGCTCGCTCAGCTGGGGCTCACGGGCGGCGCGCCTGCAGCAGCGGCACGATCCGTGGAGCTACCGTACGACGCAGCAGCCGCCGAGCAAGTGCTGGGCCAGATGCTCGTGGAGCACGTCGGATCCCAAGGCCATCTGGTCCAGCATCTGCCCCAGCTCCCCCAGATGCACGTCGGATCCCAAGGCCGACGGATCGAATGGGGGAGCGGCGATTGCGCGGGCGTGGCAACTTACTGGTACTGAACGGCGAAGAGTACCGGAGACCGCTGCTCCTTAATTTCCCGAGGCCACCGACGGGTCGCGGGTGGCACCTTGAAGGTCCAGGCGTCAGGAGGGCGAGCACGACCAGGCGAGAGGCGAGTAACAGTACTAAAAAGAGAGGCTGGCTGCTGGCTGCAGACACTGTCCACACCTCCAAAATCGCCCGCGCCGTATTCATACCCGGTCACCTCTACTCATTCACAGACAATGGTCAGCAGAAGGAACTCCATTCTCCGAGCCTGCTATCTTACTGTACCACCGGTCTACCCGCTCTAGGCGGCACGCCCCGAGCTGCCAGCCATCGAATTCAACAGTGCATCATGCCACCATCCAGTCAATATCCTGGCAGCCGTGGCTCGAAATTTGCTGGGTACGGCTACGGGCAGGGACCCGCATCTCCCGCCGCCGGCGCATCGCCCCGGCCCCTTGACGCATCACTCTCCTCCTTCTCGGACCGGACGATGGATGTCTCGATGGAGGACCTGACCGCCGGCTTGGAGGGTTACGATGTCGTCGAGCCGGCAGTGCCCGTCCGCCACGGCCGCCGAGCACGTGAGCTCGACACTTCGGCAGCTGCCAATCTGAGCTCGAGCTTCGGCAGCCGAGGCAGCGCCGACGTGGCACTCGACGAGACGCTCGATCTCTCGGCGAGCTTCGGCGAGCTCGAGGACCTCAATCTGGACGTTGTCCGGCCACCCACTGGCCGCCCCGGCGCTGCTGCCGCATCCTCTTCGTCGGCGGGCGGCCCTGGGAGCGGCGGCGGCGGGCGCAGCACCAGCGGGGCAGCCGGCGGCGGCTTGGGCAGCACGGTCAGCAGCGCCGTGAATGCCGACGACTACGAGGTGGAGGAGGACGATTTCCTAGAGGAATCGCTCGACTCGCTGCCCGACTCGGGCACACCCTCGAATCCAGCACCAGCCGCGGCAGCCGCCGGGGCAGCCTCGGCCGCGGCCACAGGGCCAGCGGGTGACCGCCCTCGTCCGCAGCTGAGCAGCGTCTCGCACGCGCCCGTCTCGGCGCCGGCAGCCGACGAGGACTACGAGGCGGCCGTCGATGCCGCACGGGTCGCGGCCGCCGTCTCGGCCGCCACGGCGCCGCGAACGAGCGTGCGCGCAGCGCTGAGCGCCTCTGGCGCCACTTCCACTTCCACTTCCACTTCCACTTCCACACTAGCGCCGCTTCCACGCGCCACTGTGCTCCGTGTCGTCGCGACAGATGGCGTCCCCGATGATGATGCCTTGGGGACGCCCCCCCGTGACACGCCTTCAGAGCAGCGGGCTCGTGCACCGGCTCGCGCACCGGCTCCCACACCGGCTCCCCTCATGGGGCGCGCGCCCGCCGCTGCCATTCCTCGCTCGCCTTCGGAGCTCACCTCGGCGGCCGCAGCGGCCGTTGTTGCCGCGGAGCGTGCGGCCCAAGAAGCCTCGGCGGCCATCGATAAAGCGGAGCGCGCCAAGTCGACCGCCTCGTCGCCGGCGCCGCGGCCTCTTTCGGCCGTGTCTTTCGATGCCCCGTCGCTCTCCGCGTCCTTTGACGGCGGCAGCGAGGCTGGCGGCGGCGGCGGCAGCAGCACGCTCGCGATGAAGCGCCAACTCGCCGAGACCGTGGCTGAGAAGCGAGCTCTCAAGGAGGAGGTGAGGCAGCTGCGGGAGGAGAATGCGCGCCGCACGCGACAGCTCGAGGCGGAGGAGAGCGCACGGCGTACGCAGGCCGACGAGCAAAGCCGTGCGGTCGGGATACTGCGCGGCGAACGCGAGACCCTGGACAGCACGGTGGCGGCCTTGCGTGAGCAGCTCGCCGCCGCACAGCAAGAGCTGGCTGCCATGCGCGTGCGCTCGTCGGACGCTGCCGCGGTCTCGCGAGAGGCCGAGCGCCGAGCTGAGCACGCCGAGCGTGCACGCGAGAACGCCGAGCGCCAGCTGCGGGAGGAGCGTGAGCGCGCGTCGCACCTCGCGAGCGAGGCGCAGCGGCGTGAGACGGAGCTCGAGTCGCGGCTCGCGCGCCTCCGTGAGCAGAGCGACGAGCAGCTTGCCCATGCCAAGGCGCAGCTGCGCGAGCAGCTGTACACCCAGCAGCAGGCAGCGCGCGAGGCTGCCGAACCCGAGGTGCAGCGGCTGACGAAGCAGATTGCGGAGTTGCACGCGGCGCATGCGGCTGACAAGGCGGCGGAGGCCACGCGCGTGGCTGGGGCGGTGCGTGCGGCCGAGGAGCGGCACACGGCGCGTCTCGAGGAGAACGCGAAGGCGAGGGCGGAGGAGCTCGCGCGACTCGGGAGTGCGCATGAGGCGGCGCTCCTGCAGCGCGAGCAGTCGCACTCGCGCATGCTCGCGCTGCAGGCCGAGACGCTCAAGGCGCAGAATGCCTCGGCCGTGCAGCTCGCGGCCGGCGCGGCCGAGGCGCTCGCCAAGCAGCGCGAGGAGCAGTTGATCTCGGCGCGCCAGATCCACGCTGCCGAGATCGAGCAGTATAAGCAGCTGGCCGACAAGCTCTCAGCGCAGCGCGAGAAGCAATTCGCCGAGCTGCTCGCGCTCGAAAAGGAGCGCCAGCGCCACGAGATGGCCGATGCCAAGGCGCTCCTCGAGGCAGGTCTCGAATCGCGCGAGCAAGCTAAGATCGACGCGATCAGCTCGGCGCAGCGGATGGCCAAGGAGGAGATCTCGCACGCGCGCGAGGCGTGCGACGAGCGGGTCGCGGCCCTCAAGCGAGAGCATGAGGTGCAACTCGCGGCCGCGCAGCGCATGCATGCCTCCGAGCTGGAGCGGCAGCGTGAGCTGCAGCGCGCGGCGATGGCGGCGCGCGAGCGCCAATTCGAGCAGCAGCTCGTCGACACGGCGGCGCTGCACAGGGCACAGCTCGACGCGTACGCCAAGATCGAGACACAGGGCGGCCAGCTGGGCGCGCTCGCGTCCGAAGTGAAGAGCAGCGCCGACGCGCTCGCGGCGCTGCGCGACAAGATGGATGCGGACCTGTGGAAGGGCGTGCTCAAGTCGGAGGCGGCGCTCGTCCAAAAAGAGCGCGCGCTCAACGAGGTGCAGGCGGAACGTGAGCGCCTGTGGGGGCAGCGCGAGAAGCTCGTGGGCTCGATGCAGGTGGAGCTCTCGAATGAGCAGGCGCGCATGGCGAAGGCGTGGGAGCAGACGATGGCGGGCTGGGAGCGCGTGCATGCCGACCACGCGCAGCTGCTCGAGGAGCTGCGTAAGCGACGAGAGGAGTCCGAGGTGCATGCCAAGGCCGTCCACGACGAGTGCGGGCATGCGAACGCGTCGCTGCAGGCCGAGATCCAGCTGCTCAGCGCCGAGCGCCAGGCGTGCCGCGACGAGCGGCGCGCCCTCTCGACGGCGCTGCTTCAGCACCGTCAGGAGGTGAGCAAGCACCGCGAGTGGCTCTTCGGGGCCATGGAGTCGGTCGCGCGCGAGCGTGAGGCGAGCGTGTACAGCGTCGCGTCCGAGGGCGCCAAGCTCGACGCGACGCGCCGCGCCGCGGAGCAGCAGCAGAAGAACGCGGCGTACGAACGCGCCGTCGTGAGCAAGGAGCGCGCCGCACTCTCGGAGCACCAGAAGGCCCTCTCCGAGCAGCGAGAGGAGGTGAATCACGAGAAAGCGGTGCTCGCGTCCACGGCCGCCCAGCTGGCCGCCCAGCGCGAGGCCGTTGAGGCAGTCGCCAAGGAGACGGACGAGACGCGCGCGCAGCTCACGGCGCTCGCGCACGCGACCGCGCACGAGGCGCAGGCGGTCGAGCAGCGCCAACGGCTCTTGCACGAAGAGGCGGAGAAGCTCCTCAAGCCGCCTACGCCGCCGCCGATAGTGCCCACAATGACGCGCGGAGGGACGCCGCGTCAGTTCAGTACGATCGGCAACCCGTACGAGGCGCTCGGCCGCGCCAACTACACAGCGACCGCGCTCAATCTCTTCACGCTGCCTCTCGTGGGCTCTCGAAACGCAGGCCTACCTGAAGATCAACTGTCCCACGTAGATGCAGCGACGCGCGCGGCCATGGAGCTGTTCAACATCGAGCCGTCGGGGGCGCTCTCGCGTCTCGCCGTGGCGCCACCCGCCACGCCGTCCGCCGCGTGGCCTGAAGTGGGCCGTCCCCCGACAGCTGCTCCGGATGTGGCACTTGAGTCTGTCAATGAGGCCGTGGGTGATGACTAGTGCTGAGCCCGGCGCGCCGACCGACCATTCAACAACCCGCAAACAAGCACGACGATGGAGACATGGAGACGTGGGCTGCGGCGGGCGGCGCGGCGGGCCGTTGGCACGACTGCCATGCCCGCCGGGGGTCCGGCCATCGCGCATCGGTCGCGGTTGCGCTTTGCGGCTGGCGCGGCACTGGTGTGTCAATGACATGTGGGGGGTTTGCGAGTATGTGCCGGGGCGTGGAGCGGTCTAGCATAGCACGACAGAACGCTGCATTTTGTACCTGCTCAAACATGTACGCGGCTCACACATCGCCGTCGTCGGGCACGACCAACATGATGGAGACGCCAAAGTCACCCCAGCTGTGCCAACTCAGCTGCACAGCGACGATCCACGCCACGAGGGCGACGCCGCCGCAAATCGCACCGACAAGGGAACGATCCGCGTATTTTTTCAGTTGCGGGTCAGCCCCCGGTTGCCTGGCCGGCTTGCGGAAGTGCACCCACGCCACAAACCAAAGCCACGGCAGGGCGGCAAAGCCGCCATAAAACATGCGCCGCGCGACGCGCAAATCGAGCGCCGCCTGCTCCGACACCGAGGAGCCACCGATGGTAGTCACCTCGATTCCGTCGAATGACTCGACGCTGGGCTTGCCGCGCGTGGAAGTGCCGTCGACGGCAACATCTGTGACGGCCGACATTTGTTTGGGAGGCCACCAGCTTTGTGAACAGGGCTGTTAATACTCGGCCGCCTTCTCTCCCCCCCATAGCAATTGACGCTCTGAAACCATGTTTTATACGTCGTCGGCACGTGTGCAGATGTGGTCTGGTCCGAGTTCTCAGTGGGTTCTCAGTTGTCCTACCCACGTGGCTCCGGAGAGGTGCCTTAAAGAACTTGTGAAGGTGATCTTGTTCCTTTTAATTAAGGGGCTAAAAGGGGAAGGGGCCGTCACGAGTGTACCAAACTACGACGCCCGATCGGCGGACCGGCGCGATTGCCGATTCGGCATTCGCGGGCTAATTAACTAATTCGAGCGGGCACGTGCCTGTGCGTTCGCGGGCTTCGCCAATTTGGGGCTTCCCGTATCGCGCCTACGCGTAAACGGCGTACCGGGGATCGCGTTGTTCTTCGCTCGTTTGTCGAGGCGTCTCTTGTCTCTCAAAATTGAGTGAGTACACCGCACCGCACGCGGGCGACACAGCACGCGCGTGTGTCCACTGTCCGGTCTCAGTTTACAGTACAGTTGCATCATGAGTTGCATGCGTCAAGGCGGTCTCGTCTCTCGTGCCACAGCAACAGTCTCAAAAATCGGGCGTCTGAAACGTCTTGAGCCCGAAGCTGAACAGCCATCCTGCGACCAAGCCTGCTGCGAGCAGCTTGACAGCCTCCGTCAGCGACAAGGGTTCCTCCTCCTTGGCTGGCATGCTGAGCCCGCGCGTTGATCCCGTGAGGCTCTTGGCGATGTTGGCCTTCAGTACGTTACGCTCATCCTCCAGACCGTCGTCAACGACATCACCATCGCCCTCAAGCGCCGTCACCACCGAAAGCAGCGTCACGCCGTCGCCAACCTTCGACCAGCGAACCTCACCGGCGGACACCATCACAATCTGCCCTGCGGCTACGGTGGCCGTTTGATCACCCTCGTTGAGAGTTGCGCTCCCATCCTTAACGTAAACCATCAGCAGCTCGTCATTGGCAGCGCTCTTGGAAAAGTCAACCGCGCGCTTCTCCAGATTCGGCCAATTCATGACCCCAAGTTCTTTGAGCGCCTTGTCGTCTACTGTCTCCACTTCAAAGCCACACCGCGCGCACCCGTGCCGCTTGCTCGAGGTAAGTGAAGGCCGGCCGGCTTGACTTTTGATGCCATGGATGTGAGTGTAGGTAAGCGCAGGCCCCGAAAGCAGCACCGCTGCGAGGACAATCGACATCTGAAACAATGAGGAACTTTCGCTCGAAATTTCTTCATGGTACTGTACTGGTAAAAAGACACCGGGGGGAGCCGGGACACACACACGGGACACACGGGACACGCGGGCGCACAAAGGCACGCGGACCACACAGACGAACCTCACAACCATCCAAACCCACCAACACACGGTACCGGTAAGACACCGGATCACCCTGCCGGATCACAGAGCACACAGACGAACCTCAAAACTTGCCTCACAACCATCCAAACCCACCAACACTCAACCCGCACGACAGCGAGACGACCGAAACCGCGGCCGACTCAACAGCCGCAGCCCCGGAGCCGACCGCTCCCCGCGGCCGTGGACTCAGAAGAGTCGGTACCGGGTACGGTTATCCGGTTCAGTCAAGTCAAGTCAAGTCACGTCAAGTCAGGTCAAGCTCAAGTTCAAGTTCAAGTTCAAGTTCAAGTTCAAGTTCAAGTTCAAGTTCAAGTTGAACTTGAAGCCAAGTCAAGTAAAGTAAGCAAGCAAGCAAGCAAGCCGCAAGTAGCAACAGCCAACACATCTCTTATTCCGCCCACACTTATTCCTAGACATGTATACTCTGCTGGCTCTCGAAGTACTCAAGTTTAAGTTACTACATGAATAACAGGCAACCTAAAGGAAGCCTATCGAATGTGCTCTCGAGTACTCGTTTGCGCTAGTTTAGGTAGAACTTGTGTCAATGACTGATCTTAAGTAATGCTAAATGGGAATGAAGCTGCTCGTGCCTGGGTCCGTTCGGTCCGACCCGTCATCTCGAGTTATAAATGCAGCAATATATAGACAACTACAAGGAACTACGAAACGCTCAAACGCACATGTGAGATGTAAGAACTGTGTCTGTGAACTCTCTGTGGAGGTCGGAATTTTGTCCACGTGTAACATGATCGCATGTACCATCATGCGAGGTCGCGCGGAAGGGTCAGACGCGCCCGGGCCCCGGCCTGCGTTATACCTGACGGCGGCGGCACCAGAACCTGTGTACAACTCTGCTACAACTCTCACTGCCTGCAAAGAGAACTGCCTCTGCCACGGAACTGCAGCTGCAGCCCATGCGACGTGAGGCGATGACAGTCTTATTTTCCAACGGGTCATGACGTCACTCAACGGTCAATCTGGACGGGAGCACGGTCATGAAGCCGATGGAGCTCGAGCATTTGCGACCGATTGTACAGGCCGATGCCCACAAGGCAGAGGCACAGGCCTGCCACGTTGGTGCTCGTGAGCTGATCGCCGAGCAGCCACGTGCTCGCGAGCACGGTGAGCAGCTCCTTGAAGATGCCGGCGACTGAGAGCGTGAGGGCCGAGGCAAGCTGCACAACCTTGAGCTCGGTCAGCAGTAACGCGAAGCCTAGAAAGGCGCCGACCATGACAAGACACGTGATCGTGGGCCCCTCGCTCGAGACCGCCATGTAGTCGCCGAGATCCGAAGCCTCGCGTACCAAAGCGAGAGGCAGCAGCCCTGCGAGCCCAAACGGCGACGTGTAGTACAGGAGGGTCACCGGATTGAGTAGCGCGCGTGGTGCCTCGTCGAGCATGCGCACGTTGCCCAGGTCTGAGCTCTCTCGCGGCGCCATGAGCACCTGCGTGCATGCCCACCGGAAGCCAGCGCACATTGACGCACCAAGCACGAGCAGCCCGCCAACAAGGTCACTCGACGCAGGACGGCTACCTGCATCGGGCGGCGGCGATGGCGGACTGCTAGTCAGATTACTGCCGCCCGACGCGTGCCCGCTGCCCCCGCTGCCCGCCGCGCCATCAGTGCCCTCGATGCTGTCGACACCGCCGCTGCTGTTGCCCAGCGCGGCTGCCGTCGCCGCCGCCGTCAAGCAGCGCCGTGTCAAGCACCGCCACGGGTGGCGCAGACCACTCGAGATCACGGCCAGATCAGCGAGCGCACGGCGCGTGTCTACCGTGCGGATTTCGAATCCGATGCCGAGGGGGAGCGATGCGTTCATCGTCGGTGGCGCCATGCTGCTGCCGTGATCGCCCTCTTCGCCCTCGAGATGGACCGAAGCGAGCGAGATGCCCCCCGCGATGAAGAGGAGCACGACGATCAGTTCCGCACGCATACGGAGAAGACCGTACATGGCCGAAAAGAGCATGATCCACAGTGGCACGGAGCTCTTGACGATGGTGTAATAGGTCACCGTCGTGTAGAGGAAGCTCAGGTTGCTCATCGCAATGTCGCCCGTCATCGCAAGCCCCGACGGCGCCACCTCTAATGCGATGACACGCCAGCTGCCAAAGCGTACTGGCGGCATGCCAAGGCAGTACATGAGCAGGCGTGACGCGGGCACCTTGAAGGCGATGTGGAGCGACGTTACGAGCAGCGGGAAGTGGAAGTCGTACACCGAGAAGAGCCATTTATTATACAGCGTGATCGTGATCGAGATGCAATACCAACATCCAATGAAGAAGAGCACTCTCAAGATCGAGACCAACGGAGGCATTGGGGATGATCCCATAGCCACCTCCGTGTCAAACGCGTGAGAAAAAGCGTCGCGCGGCAGCTCGGATATATCGTCGGCATTCTGCTGTAGCTCATCATTCAGAGCAACGGGTCGGCCGGCCTGCTCGTCTAAATGGTCAGGCTCCTCGTCAGCTGCTGCTGTACTTGGACCCATGGCGCCGCGGCCTTTGCAAGCGCTGATCCCGTGCCTTGCAGAGGCCGCGTTGCTGCCACAAAGCGAAGCCGACTCCTCCTCTATGGTGGCTGACCTCGTGAAGAAAGCCGACGTCGGGGCGTGTGTCGCGAACGACGCGACGGCGACCGTTTTGCGAGTGTGAACGTTAACACGTCTCACTGGAACTGTCGGCAGAGCTACCAAAGGCCCAGCCAGGGGAAAGGGCCGTTTGGGGCTCTATTGGGCGTATGGGGAACCACATGCGGATGCATATCGGGAGATATGCCGCTCACGTTTCAGCCCTCGTTTCAGGTTCCAAGGCGAATCTCGAAATGGTTATTTGATGCGCATCCCGATTTACAGTAATTCCAAAGGGAGACACGGACAGGGTGCATACACCTCGAATCCTCGTTGCGGCTTGCGGGAGATCCTCAAACGATGGTGAGTCTTGGTGACTCCCCCTTGGTGACTCGACCATGACATATCACGCAAGATGTCGACAGCGCTCAATCGAGCAAGTGGTGCGCTCACCAGGCTGCTTGTGTGCATGTAGCTCTGATGAACAGCAATTCAAGTCAAAGACGCGACCAAGTTTACGCGACAACCGGTGCTACGGCACATCTGTTGATGTGTAGAGTGTGTATGAAGTAAATTAAATTTAACAGGACCACACAGTGGACAGTGCTGCGGCGTTCATGCCAGCGCGTCACCGGGAGGGCGCGCTTACATGACTACTAGCAACAGGCCAGCAACTGGGGCGCCGCTATTGAACAGGTGAGTTCATCCCTGTATTAACAGCCAGGATTCCAGTTCACACACATCTTCCTAGCCAACGCCCGAACTACACGGCGTCAGTCGGCCCTTTGGCGATGCCATGCCGACGTTCGAGGACATGGAGATGTGCCACCACGCGGAAGGCGGCTTTTGCCACCCAAACGACGTGAGGGGGCACTGCACGCCGCTTCAAACGCCCTACTCATGCCTAAAATTCCAGACGCTCGCGCAGGAGGTACACATCGAGGGCACGCGTGTGAAGCGCGCACGCGCATTGATGGGCACGTACTCGCTCGCGTGCCTCAGCGGGCCCATCGACATCGGCGCCGATGTCAAGGTGTGGCGCGGCGCCGGGCCGTCGCAGCTCATCGACAACAGCGCTTGCTTCATCGACGGCCGCGCCATCTATGCCCACCAGGATGATGCCAACGTGGTGATGTGGTACGGCGTTCAGTCGGCGCTCGGCGGGCCGCAGCGTCTCAAAGGTTCCGTGTACTCTGACGTTGGGCCCGCGTGGAACGTGGGTAGCATCGAGCGCCTGTGCACGGCGGAGGGGAAGTGCCGGCTCTCGGCAGTGCCGTACCTGCGCGTGCACGACACAGCCTACGTGCCGGAGCAGATAGGGTGGAAGTTCTCGAGCCGCTGGGAGCGCGAGCCCGGCGACTCGGGCTGGCTCGCTTGGGATCCCACCTCCGAGTGCTGGGTACACGATGGTGGCGTGCGCACCCAGCTTGGCGCTATGCCACAGACCCTTGAGGGTCTCTACATCCAGTGCGTGCTGGGCGCCGTCGTGGGTGCATTCCTCGCGCTTGAGCACCCACTGTCCGGCCGAGTGCGCGGCGTGTGGTCCGCGCTCCTTCCGTCGTCCGTGCGCGCACTCCTCCCGCCCGGCGCGCTCACACTCGTCGCGCTCCTCGCCCTCGGAGGTCTCGGTGGGTATCTGCGCGCTCACCTCGGTAGACAAGAGCAACTTGCAATATTTGCGCCGGCTGCTGCGGCGGCGCTAGGCTACGGCGCGCTCGCGGCGCTAGACACGTGGCAGCAGATGGAGCGCCGCAAGAAGCTCGAGTCGGCCTTGGTCCTCGTGCACAACGCGGAGAGCATTGGTGGTGGCGGCGGCGGCGGCGGCGGTGATTGGGTCGGAAGAGGCGGCGCGCATGACCACAGTGGCGTAGGGGCCGAAAGGCCCTGGAGCAACCCGCGAGCGGTGCACGGTGGCGGCGCGGGTCCGTACACGCCCCTCGTTGAGAACGATTTGGAGACGGCGGGTGCTGTCGGAGGCCACTCCCCAGAGGCCCCTCAACGCAGTCCGAATAGCTCGGACTCTCCCGCCTTCGCTGTCGGCGACAAGGTGGTGGCGCTCGACTCGATCGCTTCGCAGAATGTGCCTGCGAGCTATGCAGGTGCGAGCGGAATCGTCGTCAACACGGACCGCCCCCATGGACGCTTCGATGCCATCGTGTGCTTCGATGTCGATCGGCACACGGGCAAGACGTGGGTGGTCCCCTTTGCCCACATGCGGCTCCTCTCCCAACCACCAGGGTCCCAACCCGTGGCACGGCCACTACGGCACCAAGCTGCGCTGGGAGCACCGAGTGCAGCTCAGCAGCAGTTCTCGTCGGCGCTGGCTGCGACTCGCGCCTCAGAGGAGATTGAGATCGAGATCGACCTGACCGTTGCGGTGCCGCGCAGCACCCGTAGCTTCATCACGCCGCTCAGGCAGCAGCTTGACACGGCTGCAGAGCCCACCTACAATGATGAGGGCGAGAGCTTCATCCCAAACACCCGGGAGGGAGGGGTGGCCGTGGTGGAATCGTCTCCAATTGATGAGATGAACATGAAGCACGTGCAATCGGCACCCGCCGCCACGCTAGTCAAGCTGGCGGAGTCGCAGATCCTTCATCTCGCCTCTGAGCGCGCTCCCGCTCTCGTCGAGTATGCGGTGCAGGTGGGCCACCTCAATCACGAGACCGTTCGGCTCGCGCGCGAGTTTCAGCCGCGATCGGCCCTCCAGTTGCTCTCAGACCCGTCCTTTGCAGTCGACCTGGAGGCGGTGCCACCCGAGCAGCGCGCCAGCCTCGCGGTCTCGGTCTCGCAGTTCGAGATGCAGAAGAAGGCGCTCGCACAGGTGAGCTCTCTTGATTGCACCTGAATGCATCTGCACGCGTCTGCGTGCGTCTGCGTGCATCTGATTGCTTCTGAGTGCATTCGATGGCCTCTCAATAGCCACTGAGTGCCTCCGATCGCGACCGAAGGCCGACTATCACAAGGGCATTGAGGTGGTCAAGGATCTTCTCATCCACCGCAGCCAGGAGCAGCGCGCCGACCAGCGCCACGCGGACCATGAGCTCAAGACGGACGAGCGCGCGCGCGCAAGCGGCCTGGGTGGTCAGTACCAATTCACAGCCGCACAGCTGCTCAATGATGCTCAGAAGGCACAAGACCAGCATGAGGATAGGCTGCTCGAGGTGCAAGAGAGTCTGTTCAAGTGCTTCTCTTACCTTAGCATGGGCATCTTCTTCGTCTGGTAGGCGCAGCCGCCACGAGCCACGATCTGCAATTGTCGCCTCCCGCATTGCACACTAATTGCCTTCTCTCATGGCATGCAGGTGGGCGACCGCGACGGGCCACAAGCTGCAGTCCTCGTGCCAGGGTGACATGCTCGAATTCGGCTCCCTCGCGTGTCACTTCAGCAAGGTCTCGGTGGGCGTGGTCGAGGTGGCGTGGATCGCGATGGTCGTGCTCGGCAAGAACGTGCGCGCCGTGATGGTGCTCTTCATCCTGACCAACGGCAAGTTTGATGGCCCCGTGGATGGCCCCGTTGATGGTCCTCTCACTCCCCCCTGCGATGGTCCTCTGAGCGCCTCTCGCATGCCTTCTGAGTGCCTCGTTGCGTGCCTTGTGGGGGCAGGCGCGTTACTTTGGACCGACTTCATAGCGGTCAACCTGAGCTTTGTGTGGGTGCTCTTGCTCGTGCTGCTTGTCGGGGTACTCGTCCTCATCGGGCAGCCCGCGATTTGCGAGGTTGAGGAGGCGCTGTTCCACTCGACAGCGGCGAAGGTGAAGGCCTACAAGGAGCGCATCATGCACGCGCACGCGGCGGGTAAGCTGCACGACCTGCGCGAGGAGCTCGAGGCCTGCATGCCGCAAGCCGACAAGGCTGTGTACATTACCGTGCGCAACGCCGGCGCGGCGCTGCTGGTGTTGCTCTCGGCCCTTCTCGGTTCGGAGCCCTATTGGCTGCCCGACGGCGCGAGCGCGAACGGGCTGTGCGTCTCACACTGACGTCTGACGCTCTGCGAGGCGAGGGTCGCGACGGCTAGAGAGCTGACGGAGGCCGAGCGTGTGTGGCGCCGCGAACCCGTATCGACGATCGCCAGTTGCGAGTTGGAGCTGGTTGGAGCGTAGCGGACGACGTCGCCTTAACGTCGCCCCGCGACTCAGAGTGTGCTGCGTGTCGCGGTGGAGCGACTGGAGTACGCTTTACAACCGAACATGTGCGCTCGTGCAACGTGAAGCGCAGACACCTCCCTGCAGGGCGGGGCAGCTGCACTCAACGCAAACCCCAACCTATAAACGAAAACGGAAAACCTAAGTGGCGAGTTTCACACAGTGCCGCGGATGTATCCGTATAATCGACGCATCTTTATTGCCGCGCCTCCCTCTCCGTAGCAATGCAGGCCCAAGCTTAATGATTATGCTGGGACGATACTGGGCGTCTTCAACCTCTTCCTCGTGTACAAGTAGGAAGCCGCACCGACGACGACAAGGCCAACGATACCGCCAATGACGCCACCAACGATGGCGCCAGTGAAATCCTCCACGACGACGGGGATGACGGGAAGGGCGTAAACAAGTTCCGACACCGCGCGCGGTCGCGCAATGGGGGCGGAGAGGATCTCAACCTGGTTCGGGTCAACGCCTTGGGCGGCTGCAGCGGCCATGAAGGCTTCGGGGGTGGGAGGATTAGCTGCTTGGAAGCTGGCGATGGAACTCACCGCCGACGCCGCCGCAGGTGCGGAGGCGACCTCGAGCTCCATCAGCAGATTGAAAACAACAGTCTGTTCCTGAAGGCGGCGGCCAATGCGATTGCCCGCCGTATCCTTGAAATAGGCAAGAGCACACGAGAACTGGAGGCTGGGGGGCGTGAAGGTATTGTATGCGGTGACGAAACTGCACTTCTGCTCGACAAGGTAGGCTGGTGTGCCCGACACCGCCATCGCCACCTCGACCAGGTGGCGCACGACAGTCGTCACCACCATGCCCTCGGGGGCGGGCGCCATCGGGGTCGGCGAAGGCGCGGGCGGCGCGGGCGGGGCCTGCCCGCTCGCGGACACCCCTTGCTCGTTCGGATACGTGCACATGAAGGGGTTGTGCACCGTCACGGGGTTCGCTGGCGCGGACGCACCGGTGCACGGGGCCGGGCCCTTTTGAGTGCACCCCAAGTTGAGGGCCCGCGGGTTTAGGCAGCCCTGCACTACCGCATAGCAGCGGAAGTAGAGGCCGCTATGTGGCGTGGTCGCGGCGGCATCGAAGTTGGCCGCCGTGGGGTCCATGCAGCCATACCGGATGACCTTGACGCCAGTGAGGGGCTTCCTAAACGGTATCCATGTAGTATTCAGGGTCAGTGCTCCTTTGCATATGGATTGTCTGTGCTCCGTGGCAAACACGTCCCACCCGGTCGAGAAGTGCGTCTCCTTGCTCGTATAAATCGAGCGCTGCAGATCGAGCGGCATCATGCAGCCCAAAACCCGCGGCACGCACCAGGTGTTCGAGTTGATCGTCGCCAGCGGGTCATAGTTGACGGCGTCGGGCTCTAAGCAGCCCTCGATGGAGATGCGGCACGCGCCGGGCCCTTCGAAGCCTCCCATGGCGTTCGCTTCGGGATTGAATTGGATGACCTGCGCGCCGTTGAAGAGCCGTTGTGTCTGGGTGCGCACGTTGGAGCCGAAGACGAGCGATCGGTAACCGGGCGTGTCGATGTTGCCACCGCCCAAGTAGCTTGTGACCGGAACGGTGCAACCAACCACGCGTGCGATGCAGCTGCCGTCGTTGACGGTCGCCTCCGGGTTGTAGTTGACCGACGTGGAAATGGTGCAGCCGAGCGTCGGGAACTGGCAATGGTCGCTCTGGACGGCGACTGGGTTGTAGTTGAGCGCCGCCGGGTTCATGCAGCCCTTCAAATAGTCCCGTTGGATGTTGCAGTAGGCGGGCACGTGCACGTCGGCGATGTACGAGTAGTTGGCATCCGCCGAGATCATGCAGCCCGCGATGAGCAGGCGCGGAGAGACGTAGGTGCCCATGCCCTTGGCGGGCGAGCCCGTCGGGCAGCGGTAGGCCATGCGGCTCACGCCGGGCGACGAGGGGAAGATGACCGGCTGAGCGCCTGGGATTGGGCCAGGAAGGCGGGTCGGCGAGATGGCCGTGTCGAAGGCGATGGGCTTCTCGCCGTACTCGTTGTCGAGGGCCGTGAGGCGGCCGCACTCGTACGAGCCGGTGTCCGACATGTATACGTAGCCATCGTAAACCACATTGCTCAGCGTGGCGCCGCACGGCGCGCCCACCATCTCGCCAGGAGCAGCGTGGCGGAGCCACTGGCACGACGCGTAGCCGAAAAAGTGGTTGCCCGATGTGATCCCCTCTTTGACGATCTCCGTCGAGAGCAGCCCGATCATCGGCGTCATCGAGTAGCCCGAATCAGGCGCGCCGATCGGGAAGATGTTGTCCATGTACAGGGAGCCGTCGGGCAAGGCCTTGGTATGGTCAGTACCGATCTGAAGGTCCGAAAGGCGGACTTGGCTTGTTTGGCGAGGGCCGCAGTCATCGCAGTCGGTGCCAGGGGAGCAACCAGCGTACTCCGCGCCGACGCCGCCGTCGTCGCAGTTGCCGTCGGAGAGCAGCTCCGGGTGCCCGGGGCACGTGTTGACGCAATTCGCGTAGATGGTGTTCGCCGTCTGGCTCGTCTGGTAGCGGTAGCCGGTCGCCGCATCCGCCGGCGTGGGGTGCACCACGTAGGGGGTGCCCTCGTGAACCGGGTTCGAAACGTACATGCACATGAGCGAGCAGTCCTCGGCCGGCGGCGGCGGCAGCGGCGGCGGG
>Ga0164295_10001052_pt1 | contig 22887 bp, 12 predicted proteins | sample GEODES006metaG_FD_111798 | JGI IMG/M metagenome (GOLD analysis project Ga0164295, IMG submission 111798) | Oligotrophic lake water microbial communities from Sparkling Lake, Wisconsin, USA - GEODES006 metaG | ecosystem: Environmental > Aquatic > Freshwater > Lake | place: USA: Sparkling Lake... | reverse complement strand
AAGTACGATGAGGCGATCGAGCTCGCCTATTTTGGTGCGCAGGTGCTGCACCCGTCGGCGATGCTCCCGTGCATCCAGGGTAAGATCCCGATCTACGTGCGCAACATCTTCAACCCGGAGCACCCGGGCACCGTCATCGAGGGTCGGACGCGCTCACTCGAAGAGGCTGTGGCCGCGTGGGGCAAGGAAGCGCAGGACGCACTCAGCGAGACGCGCAAGAAGGCATGCCCGGTGCGCCTGGCGGAGAACGAGTCGCCGATCCGCGGCATCACGTCCGTGGACAATGTGTGCATCGTCAACGTCGAGGGCACGGGCAGCTCCGCCGTGGATGACTTTGCTGGTCGGACACTCAGTGCTCTTTCAACGGCCAAGGTACAGCTCGTGATGCTGACGCAGGCGTCGGCGGACTCGTCCATGTGCATCGTCTGCGAGGAGTCTTTGGGACAGAAGGCGCTTGCAGTGCTTCAGCAGACCTTCGAGCGAGAGCTCGCGAGGGGGCTGATCGCCGGCATCACCGTCGAGCCCGGCCACTCGGTCGTCGCCATCATTGGGGAGGGCATGGCCTTCAGGCCGGGCTCAGGTGCCACCTTCTTGAAAGCGATGGCCAACTCGGGCGTCAATGTGCGCACCATTGCGCAGGGCTCGTCGGAGCGCCAGATCGCGATCTGTGTCGAGAAGCAGGACTGCACCAAGGCTCTCCGCGCCGCGCACGCCGCTCTCGCCCTCTCGAACACGCAGCTCTCCGTCGCCGTCATCGGCGCGACAGGGATGGTGGGCAAGGAGCTGCTCCGTCAACTCGCAGCGTCCAAGCGCGTCATCGACGACCCAAAGATGGCAGGTACTCGCCAGGTGCTCGACGACTTGCGCCTCGACTTCAAGGTGACCGCGGCAGCGCACTCCGAGAACATGCGCCTCTCGTACGATGGGCTCGAGTGCTCCTCATTTGCCGGTGCGTCACTGCTGAGCGACGCCGACAAGGTCGTCCCGACGGACCTGGACGCACTCACCCGGTTCCTCAACGAGGACTACTGCGGCAACCGCGTTGTGCTCGATTGCACGGCCTCGCAGGACGTGGCCGAATACTACGCCCGCTGGATGTCCCTCGGCATCCACGTCATCACTGCGAATAAGAAGGCGGGCTCGGGCGCCATGGCGCTATACGACGAGTGCAAGCGCATGTCGCGCGCACGCGCGCAATGGTATTACGAGGCGACTGGCCCCGGCTCGGGCCTGCCCGTGCTCTCGACTCTCAAAGACATGATGCAGAGCGGCGACACCGTCAATAATGTGCGCGGCATCTTCTCAGGCACCATGTCGTACGTCCTCAATGAGGTCGTGCACGGCGTGCCTCTCTCGGCCGCCGTGACCGCCGCAGCGGACCTCGGGCTTTGTGAGCCCGACCCGCGCGACGACCTGCTCGGCGTGGACGTGCGGCGCAAGGTGGTGGTTCTGGCGCGCGAGCTCGGGCTGCGGCTGCAGATGGAGGACGTGCCGTGCGATTCGCTTCTCCCCAAAGAGCTTAGTCACTGGGAGCCGGACCGTTCCGTAGGAGTGCCGTCGATTGCGCAGCAGCTGTCGATGGCCCTGAAGCCATATGACGAGGCGGTGAGTGCGCGCGTGAAGGCCATGGCTACCGGTGGCATGGTCCCGGTCCAGCTGAGTGAGGTGGACGTTGAGAAGGGCATCGCCACGGTCAGACTCATGCCAGTACCCGCCTCTGATAGGGTCGCCCAATGCCATCCGAACGAGAACGTTGTCGAGATCACCACGCAGCGCTACTCGCCGCGACCGATGGTCCTGCAGGGCCCCGGCGCAGGCGCCGAGATCACAGCGTCGGAGCTCTTTGCGGATTTGCTTCATTTGGCGAGGACACTCGTCGAGTGGAACATTCCGCAGATCATCTGACGGCCCATGTGACGGCCGCATGCAACACGGGCCAAGGGGGGCACACTGCCTGATGCCAAAGAGCACAGCACGCGGAAGTGCGCGTCAGGGTGGAGCGGCCCGGAGCGGTCCAGGAGTGGACACGCAGCACACGCGACACGGGACGCAGTGCAGGCAGTGGACAGTGGCTCAGCGAGGCCGGTCACCGGCTCACAGCCAGCCGACCGCGGAGCGTGGTCCCCCGCTGAATGGACTGTCACACTGTCCCGGAACTGTTTACTCGAGTGTGTGGTATCCCCGCACCCGCAGGAAGGTTATTTTGTAAAGACTTGTAACAGATTGGGGTCCGGTCCTGGTGCAGCCTTCGCACACCTGGTCCGTCGCCGTTGCATTGCACTGCCTCTCACGGAGCCGAGTACGCGCGCCACGGAGCCCATTCCGCGAGGCTCCGCGGGCGTCTCGACTCCTTGTTCTCCGTCTGCGCGCTCCCGAGGGCTTAGCGCGCAGACGTCATCAACGAGAGGCCGTTCATGCGGTGGCACGCGGTAACGCGGCTCAGCGCTGGCGTGCGCCAAGCGGCGAGCCCCCGAGGAATTTCCCGAGGTCGGGGCGCTTAGAGCTCCTCCCTTTGGGCGGCCGGTGCCTCCAGGAGCTGCGACAGCACATTGAGACGCTGGCCGAGCCACTTGCGCAGATCGGGCTTCATCGAGCCGGAGGCAATGCCCCGCAACCGGTTGAGATGATCATTCAGCTCATCAGCCGGCTTCCCCTTCCACTTCTCTGCAAACTCTTTCTCCTTTTCGATGCAGTCCTGGCCGGTGGCGAGCACGCACGGCGAGGTCGAGCCCGCCTCCTCCACGTACGCGCGCATGTAGCTGTCGTCGCCCAGCTCATCGCACATGGACTTAGAAGTCTTCTGGCTGTACGGCTTGCCCTCGTAGCCGGTTTCCTTGTTGAAGAAACGTATCGTCGGCCAGCCACCAGCGCCCGCCTGGTACGGGCCGCCGATGCGGTCCGTGGCCAAGTTGACGTCAGCAAAGGCCACCATCGAGTTCTTCTTGAACGCCTGCGTGACGCGGTTCCACGCGGGTGACTGCTTGACTCATCAGCCTCATCCTTCCGATGCGATGAAGCGGACAAACAAGGTCTTGCCCGCATCGACGGTGGACTTGATGACATCGTCCTTATTGTCAGCCGTCAGCTTCGTGACAGTGTCGAAGTGCCCATCGGGGTACATTCCGCCGAGAGCGAGGAAGCTCAGCAGAGCCGCCGCCATGGTCTTTCCTTACGCACCGCTGCGATCGTCCGCCCGACGGCGCACAGCTTTCGGACTCATCAGCACTCATCAGCACACAGCAGGACGAAACGCACGTGAACGTTCACGATCAATTGTCAGATTAATTGCCATTTCGGCAAATCGCCGGTCCAGTGGAGGCACACGTGGAGGGCGAAAACAAATCGAAACACAGAGTGAAACTTCGACAACGGCAGCCGTTTCATAAAATCTATCAATGTCAGAAATCTTACCCGGGTCTGCCGGGTCGACTCCTAGTTCAATAAGATAAAACCGCCATGTGATTCGGCGAACTCAACCACAGCATGCTGGTATTTTTTCTGACTCATCTCAGCACAATGCCCCAAGGAAGGGCAAGCCAAGTTGGAAGATACATTTTCGCGGAAAACGGTAAACGCGAAAGAACGGACGATAATTTTTAATTATAATTTATATAAGCTTCAATCAATGAGTTTGTCATACTACTGTGTTCCCTTAGTGGGTGGGACTTGAGAGAAATAGCGCGGAGTACTCCGCGCGGCAACCGTTCCAGCGCTGTCGCGCCGTCTACGGCTCTCCCAAACGACGAACACCACCCATTTGGAGTGTTACAAGCGCATGTGAGCTCATGTGCCATGTCTGCTAGTCCGCACGATGCTTCCACCCGTTAGCGCGAGCGTTGTACTATTCGGCTCCTGCCCAGCTCCTCGCCTACCCGCTCGAGGAAGAAAGCGGGGTCGCCAGTTACTTCAAAGTCCTGCATGAACCCATCCACGAAACCCTGGCGCGCGACGGGCCAGATGATGTAGAACGCCTTGCCCATCACATTCTCCACGGCAAGCGGTCCCCACACGTGCGAGTCATCGCTGTCGTTGCGGTTGTCGCCCAAAACGAAGACACAGCCCTTGGGCACGATCGTAAACGTCAAGGTGTACCGCGCCGGCTCGCGCACGTAAGGCTCGTACGTGCGCTGCCCGTTGCGTAGCAGCACACCGTCACGGATCTCGATGCTGTCGCCACCGACGGCTACTACGCGCTTGATCAGCGTGGTGCGCTGCATCGGCCACTGGCGTCGCGCTGACGCCGTCTGCGTCTGCGTCTGCGTCTGCGTCTGCGTCTGCGTCTGCGTCTGCGTCTGCGTCTGCGTCTGCGTCTGCGTCTGCGTCTGCGGCTGCTGCTTCTGCTTCTGCTGCTGCTGCTGCTGCTGCTGCTGCTGCTGCTGCTGCTGCTGCTGCTTCTCCTGTTTTTGTTGCTTCTGCACGTAGTACTCTTGAGGCGGCGTGAATACAACTAGGTCACCACGCGACGGGCCCGAGCCGATGAGCTTCGAGAACTTCTCCACTGCAATCTGGTCGTTCACGGTAAGTGTCGGATACATGGAGAGTGATGGAATATAGAAGGGCTCGACGACGTACGAGCGCACCCAAAGGAAGAGCGCGAATGCCGGCAAGAAACTGGAAGCAAACGCACGCATGCTACGACGGGTTTCGGTGCCATCGTCGGCGCCACCACCTCCACCGCCTGCACCTTTGGGCTTCCCAGGGGTGGCCATTGCGTACGGCACCCTCGCTCTATGCGCCGCTATGGCGACATGCTGCTGCAGACATTGGGTCGCGTGACATTCAGCCCTGGGCGCTGGAGCCAATAGCCAAGCTGTGGAGGGCGCAAGCATCAGCAGGACGAGGCGCGAAGTGTCCCGCATCCCCTGCTCTCTTCCGCACAAAGGGTCGAAAGCAAGGAATCTTAACGCAGACCATTAAAATGGTCCGCTTCAATGCTGGAAAAGTTTCAAACCCCTGCGCAGGACGATACCGGTACTTGTGGTCCCCCCTGCGCGATCCAAAGCGAGTCCAAAGTTGAATTTTTAGCATTCCTCCGCACGTATGACGCTCATGGAGGAGACGGGCACATCAGGAACCCTAGCGACCGTCGTGCGCAACGAGAAGTCGGAAATCTTCAACGATCGCAATGCCGAGCTGTACAAGGTTATCATGTCTGCCGTTGGCGAGGCCGCCGAGGCGGATGTCATTGACCCGGTGTTGTTTGTGGGATTGCGGCTGTTGCAGCACAGCGAGCGAGTTGTACGGCTGCAGCCACCTCATGCGCTTGCTGTGCGCCTGCCGCCGTCAGATATGGGCCTTGGAGACAGGCTCGAAACGGCAGAGGTAGAGCTCAGCTCCCTGAGAGCACAGCTGCACAAGGTCGAGCTGGCCGAGGCGACGAAAGCCATGCAAGCCCTGCTTGGGGTGCAAGGAGATCAGCCGATGACAGATCTTGAGACGTGGGTGCGCATCGACGCCACCACCACCATACAAGCGGGCTTTCATGGGATGATGACGCGGAAGTGGATTCGGAGTCTTGGACTCGCAGACACGGTGCAATTCAGCGCCGCGGCGCTGATCCAGGCTGGCATGCGAGGATTCACGGTCCGTCAGTGGCGACGGCATTTAGAAGAGTTGTAGACCGTAGAGATTCAGGCGATCTCCCACGCTCACACCGAAAACATTTTCCACGTCGCCGGGCGACGCCGTACGGCCACGCGGGCAGCAGCGCATCATTGACGCGGAAGTGTGAAACAGCCCGGCGGCACACATGGCTCTTGGCCAAGGCATATCAGAGGCCCGAGCGAGGCCGAGTTTATTTGACATCGGTGGCGCGCGTTGCGCCTAGCGTCGCGGCGCGCTTTGCGGCTTTCATGGCTGGCCCTTCGGCGCCACGCACTGGCGACGCAGCCCAGCCGCTGCTGAGCTGGCGCGTCGGCGATGGAGGTCCAGCCGCCTCCGCCGTCGCCATCACCACCTCGGAAGGATTCGCCGCGATGAGCTTGAGGGCTCGTGCGGTGACGCGCGCGGCGTGTAGTCCGACCTGGCACGTGTCCGGGACAATGTGGTGAATCGGGTCAAGCTGGATGGGTTCTGGATGGATCTCGGAGTTGGCCACGTCCTTGATCGAGACGAAGGGCACCTCGAAGACCCGGCAAACCTGTGCGAGCGCGTGCGCCTCCATCTCCTCGCACAGCGTCTTGTGTGCCGCATGCGTCTCCGCGATCAGCGATGGCGACTGACGCCACAAGTCCGAGGAGCCTACAGCCCCGATGTCGACGCGTGGAGCCGGCGCCGCGCCCTCGCCGCCGATCTCGGCACTCACCGCGTGCGCGGCCTCGGTCGCAAGCCGGAGCAGCACGGGGTGAGCCACAAATTCCTTGGTATGCTCCTCGGTCATCAAGCATCGCACGCCAGCAAGTCGCGACTTGCCGTGGCGATCAATGACCTCTGCCTGCAGGGGAACGACCGTCGAGCCGATGACGATATCTCCCATCCGCTGCTCGGGGATGTGGGCGCCGGAGCAGCCACAGCTGATCACGGCCATGGCGGGGCTCGCCGAGAGCGCGGCCGTCATTGCCGACGCGGCGAACACAGCACCGATTCCGGAGACAACGACGTCGACGGTCAGGCCGTCCACCTCCCCGCGGAAGGACTTGACGATGCCGCGAATCGGAGGCTGCTCGACGAGGCCATTTTCGATGAGCGGGTAGAGGAACTGCGCCTCCTCCTCCATGGCAACCATCACGATCACGCGCTCCATCGGCACCGAGCTCGTTCTCCGTCCGGATGCGCGAAGTTTGGGCACCAATTTAGAATTTTGTCTCACAGGATTCCTAACAACGAAATCCAAGAACTTAATGGCTGCAAGGGAGATGTGCAGCAACGAGAACTGACCTTGCTTGTACGAGTGTTGCTCAACACTGCGTACAAGTTCAAGTAACAAGCAGCAAGCAAATATAAAATAAAGCAATCACGATGTTGTTTCGACTAAAATTAGCTTCCTAGCTTAGCTCCGCTTGCTTGTACATGTGTCACACAAGGAGAGACCAACTCGCATGTGATCATTGGCTAGCCACATGCGTACTTATTGTACTTGGCGCAGCTGATCAGCGCATCAGGGCAGCACGCCGCTGGGCACGCGGCGGAAGCCGTTGACGTCGTACTCGCGCACCTCGCTCATCGGCCGTTGCCTGGCGAAGATGGCCTGTCCCGCAGGCCGAGGGTCCTCGAGCAGCTCCTCGACGTCGCGGGCGGCCGTGCGCAGCGAGTCGAGAAACGTATCGAGTGGACCCGTCGGTATACTGGCCGACGGTGCAAGCGGCACGGCGTCGAGCGTGTCGGCGGAGGCGACGGGGGTAAAGAGCGGCGGCATCGCGGCGGCGTCGTCGACGGGCGCGGAGAAGCACGAGTTGTCGATGCAGCATGCCCTCGTTGGATCCATGCCTGCCTCACGTGCAAGCTTGTAGATCGATGGCATCGAAGCAGTTGGCAGCTCTGGCTTACGCGCGTACACGAATGCGCCCTCGTACCGGTTCTGGAGGGTCTTGCCCGTGTAGTACACGAAGCGGAACTCGGGCTCCTTGGGCTGATTCGTGCCGATCAGGTACCAGTTCTCCCAAAAAGTGAGTCCGAACATGTGCCCCTCCGTGTGGGCAGTGCGAACCGCGCCAGGCGCCGAGTCGAAGACGAGGGACTCGACGAGGTGCGCTTGGAAAGTCGTGGTCGGCGCGCCCACGCGCTCGCGTGGCATCGTGTACTCGACGTCGACGACGGCCGACTGCGGGCCGACGGTCATAGCCGACACGCTCGCCGTGTTGGCGACTGCGCCTGCCGAGAAGGAATTCTTCTGGCATTCGAAGCAGTCGTAGTTAGGGTTGAAGCCGAGCACCTTGTACCACTTGCCACTCATCATTGCGGGTGTGGCCTTCACGAGCGCCTTGGGCGCCTTGGGCGCGTCGTAGGGCGAGTCGGCGCCCGGTGCCTGCGTCGCGATCTGGATGCACCCAGCATCCTCGATCGTGCACTTAAGCACGCGGTCGAGCGTCGGGTTGCCGTAGCGTGCGAAGCAGCCCATCGTGCACTGCGCGTCGCCCATGCACTTGGCGCTGCACGCGAGCCCCTTCACGCAGTCGCGGTCAGCGCCGCACGCCTCGGTCTCGGCCTTGCAGCTCGTCGCGAAGCACCCTGGCTTCACCAACTCGGCCGTCGACTTTTGGCTCGCCAGCTGAGCGAGCTCATTTTCGGCGAGCGCCGGCTGGGCGCCGCATGTGAGCACCGCGGCGGTGGCCACGGCAAGAGCGCTCGACACGAGAGCATGCGCCCATGACGCGCCGTCCTCGACTGCTGCTGATGTGGGTTGCCTCCTCGATGTGGCCTCCGAATCCTCCAATGTGGCGTGCGGCAGGATGGAAACGCGCTGAGACGCCTTCTTGGCACACTGTGCACTCCTGCGTGGTGTGACCAGGATCTGGTAGCCGTCGACCGCTGAGCACAGCGTCAGTGCAAGCAAGCAGGAGCGCCGAGGCATTGTGATGAAAGAGATGCACAGGAACGTCGGATCGTCGAAAGCAATTTGTCTTCGCGAGATTTTGTCGGCGCTTCAATTCCGTTTGGGGAAATTAAGGCGTCAATTCACAGTCTGAACCTCAACGCGCACACAAATCACAATATGTATCCGGATACATGTACATGTACGTGTAGCTCAAAAAGGTAAAAGCCAATCCAAACCGAGATGCTGAGGCGGACCAAACAGTGACCAAACTTGGACATCCGTCCGAACGAATTTCCTAGCAAATTCCGATTCGATGCACCATAACCGCGTCCCTGCCATCAAGCGCCGCGTTTGTCGAAAACACCCACGACATGCAGAATGAGTCCCTCACACCCTACCGCATTGCCCGCTGCCTCTTCACCATTGCTACAATCCATCGCCTCATGAGCGACGAAGCAAAGGATGTTGCACGATCCACCTATGTTCTGCTCACCGTCGACGTGCCACCGGTCATGTTTGCGAGGGCAAAGGACATCGTCCATGGCCTCACGCAGCTGCGCTGGCGCCGGCTCCTGTACGAGCCCTTGCAACTCTTCGCGGAGATTCTGTGCATACTCTTGGACGCCCTCGGCGCCTCCTTCATCAAGCTCTCGCAGGTCATCGCACACAGCCCGATGATTGCGCCCGCACTGCTCGTGCGTGCGTGCAAAGCGTCTCTCGCGCGGTGTAGGGCGCCCACGGTGCCCTTTGACGTGGTGGAGAGCACTCTCTGCAACGAGCTGAACATCCCTAGCGTCGCGCACCTCTTCGCGACCATCGACCCGCAGCCGAGGGCTTCAGCAAGCATCGCTCAAGTCCACAAGGCGACCCTCGTCGACGGCCGGAGCGTGGCCGTCAAGCTGGTGCGGCCGGGCGTCAAGGAGCGCCTCTGGGTCGATCTGACCATCATCTGGCTCGCGGCGCGGGCCGTCGACGTGCTGCTCGGCCCTCTGGTGCTCGAGTTCCTTTCGAGCCCGGCGGCCGCCTTCGTCGACGAGCTGCGCCAAGCGATACTCGCAGAGTGCGACCTCGAGCACGAGCACGCCAACATGCTCCAGTACCGGCAGTGGCTGCGCTCGTCGGTCGCGCTTCGGCGCTCGGGCCTCGCGAGTGCTGTCTCGGTGCCTGAGCCAATTGCCATCGGCTGCTCTCATTCGGTGCTCACGATGGAATGGGTGGACGGCGTGCTGCTGTCCGACCTGCGTGACGACGGCGGCGCGGCGGCGGCAACGCCGGCCGCAGCAACAACGTCGGCCGCGGCAACGTCGGCCTCTCGCTGGAAGGGTGCGCTCGCGAAGGCGCTCAGCGTCAGCGCGCTCTCGGTACTTGACGGTGCCATGATCGATGATGGCGTGGGCGGTCCCGCTACCGAGGGCGGCGGCGCCGTCGCGCCGTGCTTTCACGCGGACCTGCACATGGGCAACATGCTCTACTGTGCGGCCACGGATAGCGTCGCCTTCGTCGACTTTGGCGTGTGCGGCAGGCTGCCAGCGGCGCTGCGCGGCGCGCTGCTGCTCCAAGCACTGTCTTTCGTGGTCGAGGACACCTCTCACTTTTCCGAGGGCTTTGCGTACGCTCTCAAGACGACACGGGCCGAGGCGGCCACGAGCACGAGCACGACGAACATCGCCGCGGTCGCCGCCGCCGCCCCGGCCACCAGCGTTGCGGAATGTGCCGATCACCTGCCTATGTCCTTTGAGGCCGCGACAGAGCGCATGCGAAATGTGCGTGGCCTAAGCACCGATACGCAGTTGCAGCTCTTCGGCCTCTACAAGCAAGCAACGAGCGGCGACGCGCCGCTCACGAGCCCCGCCTCGCGCTTAGACGTCAAGGAGCAGAAAAAGTGGGTGGCGTGGGCGGCGATGCGCGGCCAGTCGGCATCCACGGCGCAGGCGTGTTATTTGGAGTTGACGCACACGCTGCTAACGCACGTATCACCGCCGGACGACACGGCGCCGCCGCCAACCACTGACGCGCTCGCCCCGGCGCCGCCGCCCCTCGACACGGCTGCCCTCACGGCCGATCTGCGGCAACTCTTCGTCGAGCTCGAGCGGATCAACCCACTGCGGCCCGACAGCGACGGGACCATCGACCCGGCGCTCTACGCGCTTCTATTGCGAGGCCAACTTGTGCTGCATGAGCACGGCGTGCAGCTGCCCAAGGAGTTTGCGCTCCTGATCAAGACGATGCTCTTCGGCGCCGACTACCTCACTCTCTTCCGCGGCGCTGAGATGAAGCTGCTCACTACGGCGCTCTCCGCGGCGGCCGTCGCCTACGTGACCAGCCACGTGCGCGAGCTCTCTCATGTCATCCCGCGCCGCGCGCTGCCCCAGATTGGCAGCGTCATCGTGCGGTCGCAGTCGCGCAGGCTCCGTGCGCAGCTCGTTGAGACGCGCGAGCATGCGGCCAAGACCGTCCTTGGCCAGCGGCTCGCCCTGCTGGCGGCGCAGGCGATCGAGCGGTGCCGAGCGGCGTGGTCAAGCGAGCAGTGCCAGGGCGCGCTGGCGATCCTCGCCCATGGGCTCGCCCCGCTAGCGGCGTGGGCGAGTTTGGCGCTGGATAGCGAGCGCCGCCGGAGCGCGCTGTCGCGTCTCCTGACCGACGGCGCCAAGGATATGGATCTGGTCGCGGTGATCGCCGCGTGCTGGCCGCTCGTCCTGCTCGTGGCGCTGCTCGTTCTCATGCTCCTCGGCGGTGCGACGGCCGGCGAATCGACGGCGGCGACTCTCGTTTGGATCGCCAACGAGAGTGCAGCAGCTGGCGAGATCTCCAACGAGATCTCCTACAACACAGTGGTCGTCGATGGCGCGTGATGGACTCCCGATTCGTTCTTGTTTGCGAGCGACCGAAGCCTCCAAGGCGTGCTCAGGGCTTGCTCTATCTTTGACTCTATCTTCACTCAGGTTCGTGCAACATGTTGTGCGAGTGCCACACTTGCAGGTGAGGGCAGTGGGGGCTGTAACGGTGCACTGTCGTGCGGAGTGACGTGTGTCCTGCTGCTCGCTGCGTGCTGGCTGCTGGGGCAGCTCAAGCTGGGCGGTAGGCTAGGGCGAAAAGCGTATAGCGAAGTCGATCGTTTTGGAACTGTAAGTGTATGTGGTGCTAGGGACAACGCTCCGTCCACACACAGGTCACACAGATCGCACGCAGTCAAAGTCGAGTTTCGTGTACAGCCAGCTGTTCGCTCATAAGATTATAATCACTTGCGCCAGCGTTCGACTTTCACACCTCGCCTACAGTAGTCAAACAGTACTACTGTACGGCCTAAGGTGCACCTTAATGTAGCGATGCCGCGAGCCTTCTTGGTTTCGCCTGCCGCAGTACGTCCGAAAGCCGCGGCCCCGAGCGCTTACCCTTTCCGGTCATGTCACCACCTGATCTCCCATCGTCGTCGTCGTCGTCGTCGTCGTCGTCGTCGTCGTCGCCGCCGCCGCCGCCGCCGCCGCCGCCGCCGCCTTCCGTACCATACCATACCTCGAGCAGGCCCTCGAGCAACTGCTCTGCCTCCTCCACACGCGCCGGGCTGGGGTTGATCAAACGATCCCACGCAAGCAACTGCCCATCCGTCACCGGCGCCCCTGCCTCGGCCATCTTGACGAGCGCCCAGAATTTGGGAGGTAGCTGGAGCTCTTCTTGCGCACGCGTGACCGCCACAAACCATGAGTTGAGCTCGTCGCCTTTCCAGTCGAGTCGGGCCTTCTTCGACGGGTCCCCACACTCGTAGTCGGGCTGGAAGAGCACCCGCGCGCACGGGCCCTTGCCATCGCCCAGGTCCGCGTCGCCGATCACGTGGAGCACGTCGATGGGGATGCAGTCGTCGAGCACTTGAACGCGTGGCCATTCGAGCCCTTTGGCCTGGCACACGGTGCTCAGCAGCACGTCCGCACTGCTCGCCGTGTGTCCCGCCCGGAGCACGCACTCGTCAAAGTTCCGTATCATCGCGACCAGCTTGGGAGCTTCCTTGGGCTCTCCGTATGCCCCGACGAGGTGGATGTGCATATGGTACTGGTTGAGCTCGCGCTGGTTGACTTGCTGCTTGAAGTCGTCCCAGCTCTCAAACTCGGCAAATCGGCTGCTTGCCCGTACCTTTTCGCCGTGGTACAGGTTCAGGCACTCCTCGAGCTCGCCGAAGACCGTCTTGAACCTTTTGCCCCCGGCTGCCTCGCCGTCGCCCAGGATTGCAATCTTGACACTCGGGTCACGCGCGAGTTCTCTCCAGCCAGCCAGCGCGAGCTCCAAGTTGGTGCGACCGAGGAGCGTCTTCGGGCCGGCCGTCAGCTCGCCGTCCTCATCCACCACGCGCCCGCCCTTGGCGGGGTCCGCCTGCACCCGGTAAGGCGTCCACAGCCGCTTGCCGACGAGCGATTGCTCCGAGTGCTGCTTCACGTACAGGACGCAATTAGCAACGCGGCAGATGTCGGGGCCGAAGCGGAAGGTGCGCCGCAGCTTGGTGCACTTGACCTCGCGTGGATGGGTGCCCGTATTTTTCAGCTGGCCGTGCAGCGTGTAGTACCAGCGCCCATACGACTGCGGCTCAAACAGGCTCGCCAGTTGCGCGGGCTTGGCGTGACGCCAGGAGTAGAGGGCCTGCGCCATGTCGCCGACGACGAAGATGTCGGCGTGGCTGGGCTGCAGGACAAAGGCATCGAGCTGGCAGTCGGTGCAGTCCTGGGCCTCGTCGAGCAAGATCGCGCTGAACTCGCTCAGTTCCATCCCTCGAAGCTGCGCCCACTTGACGTAAGCGTCGTGCACAAGCGGCAACTGGCCATCGAGCATCATCCGCCAGGCTCGATACGCCTGCTTGAGGTACCAGTCACCCGGCTCGGAGCTGCGGCAGTGGGGCAGCTTTTCTTTGTGCCCTATCTTGGCCGGGTAGTACGTGATGTCATCAAACTGCGCCGGCGGCTGCTGTAGCCTGGCCTCGTCGTGCTTGCTCGCCAGCCAGCTGACGAGCGTCTTGAAGATGTAGAAGGCGACGAGCTTGGATCTTCTTGCCGCCTGGGCGCGCGCCTCCTTCCGATTGTGCGCCGGCGCGCTCTCGGGCTGCTCGCCGTGCCACGAGCGGATCGCGTCGCCGAGCATCTCGCCGATCGCCTTCTGGAGCTCACCATCGTCCACGCATCGGTCGAGGAGCTGCTCGCCCATCGATACGGAAGCGTAACGAAGGGCGGCGGCATGCATGGTGAGGCACTCGACACCGCCGACAATGTTCTCGTCGTGCAGAGCTTGCTCCAGCCGCCGCCGCCCATCTTCTGCAGCGCTGCGACCGAAGAAGAGCTTCAATATCCGCTGATGGCCCTTGCGCCGCAGCCTGATGGCAAGGTGCTCCTGCATGGTCGTCTTGCCGGACCCTGGCCCTGCCACCGTCGCGACGACAAGCGAGGGCCGTCGCGACGACAAGGAGCGGGCGAGCTTTACTGTGCGACGCTGCTCTCGTGTGAGCTGCATGAGAGGCCGAGCGCCAACCACTCGCAGCAGTCTTGCAAGTCACTCACACACACAGAAGTCAGAAAATTTGGAGAAATGCGCTCGGATTTCCATGGCCTACTCACTTTGGCTCAAAGTGCGGGTGGTTGTGTTCAGAGGCAGTGAACGTGTGTGTGAGCCGTGTGAAGGTGATTTACGAGTCCCGGCTCCCCAGGATCACCTGTGACGAAACACAAGCTCTATGCGTCGTCTCTGCCCAGCTTGAGCCCCGGGGCGCGCGATGGGACAGCCTGTTGCGCATCGTGCGCTGCTGTTGCTGCTCCGCCTCATTATCGCCACCGCGCAGCGCCCTGACGACGAGGTGAAGCAGTTCCCCGGTTACCCGGGCGTGATGCCATCGAAGGTCTTTTCGGGCTACCTCAAGGCGCACGCCGAAGGGCAGACGTTTTACTCCCATTATGTGCTCACCGAGAGCCAGCGCAATCCGTCGGCGGACCCGCTCGTCTTGTGGCAGCAAGGCGGGCCGGGCTCGTCGGGCTTCGGCTATGGCTACCTCGCCGAGCTCGGGCCTTACGTGCTCAATGCGGACTCGCTCGACAACGCGACGGTGCCCACTCCGCAGCGCAACTTCAAGTCGTGGGACACGATTTCTAACCTGCTGCTCTTCGAGCACCCGCCCGGCACGGGCTTCTCTTACTGCGTGGACGCGGCCGAGAAGCCCATCGCGTGCGAGTGGAACGATCAAACGCAGGCCAAGGCCTTTTACAACACGTTGCTCGCCTTCTACGAGGCCTGGCCGACTTTTGCGGCACACGACCTGAAGATCATCGGCGAGTCGTACGCGGGGCTGCTGATCCCTTTCTTGGTTTACGAGATCTTCACGCAGCACCCGGACGAGACGCCCGCCAGGCAGCTGAGCGGCATCGCCATCGGCAACGGTTGCCCAGGCACCGCCGGCTCGACCCCTTCAAAGCGCGGCTCGTGCAACGGGCCCTTCGGCTCGTGAGCGTGATTGCAATTGCCATCGGGCCCTTCGACTCGTGAGCGTGATATGGATGGCCTCCCTGATTTGCCTGCCTAATGGCGTCCGTGATGCCTCCCTCATCAGTTATGACACGCAGCACATCATGGAGCTCGCGTATGGGCACGGCGCGCTGCCACGCGCGCTGTGGAACGCTCTGGCCAAGGCATGCGGTTTCCCGTGCGCCGCCCCGCTCTGGACGGAAGACTGTGCGAGCTTCAGCGAAGAATGCAGTGCGCTGCTGAATAATGCAAGTGCGGCCATCGGAGACTTCAACATCTACAACTTTGTGGACAACTGCGGGGATGGAAACCAGGAGGCGACAGGGGTGTCGTCGGCGGGTGCGCGTCGCCCGCAGATCGGGAGCTTCCTTGACCATAGGGCGCGCTTTGGCGCCGCCGCCGACGGCGCTTCGGAGGGCGTACCACACGAGGGTGGGCAAGAGTATCCATGCGGCACGGGGACAGCAGCCACGCGCTGGTGCAACATACCCTCTGTGCGTGAGGCGCTCCACATGCACCCCGAGGCCTTTTATGGGCGGCCCTGGGCGCTGCAGGCGGGGGCGGGCATGCACTACACGACGTACACCGGAGCCTCGTACGACCTCTACCCGGAGATCGTCCAGCACATCCCCGTGCTGATTTACAATGGGGACGTGGACGCGTGCGTACCGTATAACTCCAACGCCGATTGGATCGATTCGATGGTGACGATGCAGGGGTACCGTGTGGCCGAGCCGTGGCGTCCGTGGATGCTCGATCGGGGAGGCGGCGCAAAGGTGGTCTCTGGGTACGTGACCTCGTACGCGACGGCGCCAGGTCCGTTCCGGCCCGACCACTACAACCTCACGTTCCTCACGATCAAAGATAGCGGCCACATGGTGCCGCAGTACCAGCCAGACCGCGCTCTCGCCTTCTTCACACGTTGGCTCGATCACGAGCCGTACTGAGGGGATGCGCGCGAGGCACTCACGTAGTGGGCTGGCGTCGCGGCAAGGAGGCGCTGTCTGTGTGGAACGAGCGAAGATGAATCCCATCCCCGAAACACCGGATGCGGAACCTGGAAGCACCCCCACTCCCGCCCATCGCCCATCGGGCGAGTGGTGGTGTTCGCTAAGGGATCAGCCATTCCAATGGAACGGAATTTAGAAAAAGCGGACGGATTGAGTACGCGACATCGACGTGCAAGAGTACGTTCAACGACTACCCACAGGTACTGATGGACCGCAGGACCGGTAGGACGAACACGAGACCGGGAGCTATCTTAGGAGCTCTCAGCTCGGCTCAGAGCTGTAACGCCTGTGGTGTAATTAGTATTGATATTGTAAATAAGATTTATAATCCCCGGGCGAATCGCGGCGCACAAAAAATACAGCCGACAGCGACGCCGGGTAGACGCGCGTAAGCTACAAGCTCGCGCCGTCGCGGCATGCCACGCGATGCCACGCGAACCCACCCGCCTTCAACCCGCCCGAGCTGTACGCGCACGCACTCACCCTCTCACACCTTGCGCGTTCTGATGTGCATACCGCTCAGCGACCCCGTCGCCCTAGGCCCTTACAGGCTGGGTCTGCGGAAATAGCGGGGTCATCTTGTTCCAGTCGGTTTGGCCAGCAGCCACCGGCGCCCCCCCCGCAGTGCCCTGTCGCGCTTTCGCTAGCTCTGTGGTCAGCTCGTTGATTTTCTGCGCTTGGGAGTGGTAATCTGCCTGCCACGCGGACTCGAGCGCAGCGATGCGCCTCGCGAGGGTGTCACTGACCGAGGCGCTGCCGCCTCGGCGGCCGTCCTTGCCGCCGCCGTCGCCCAGGTCCGGCTTCCAGCCGGGCGTCATCTCGAGCAGGATCTTCTCGAGGTCAATAAGGAAGGCCTCGATCGGCAGGTCGTTGGCGTCGTTGCCAAAGGGCTGCTCGATCTCGACAGCCATCTGCTCGATGTTGAGGAAGAGGAAGGCGATCAGCGACGACGCCGGCACCGCAAGCCACCCGAACTCGCCGATGAGCGGGATTGACATGGTGGACAGCCAGAGGATCAGGAACGAGCGCAGCGTGGCGACGTACGAGAAGACCATGCTCGTTCGCTTGATCTTCATACACGCGCCCACGGCGTCGTTGATCTCGCGGATGGATTCGGAGGTTTCGTCATAGATTGCCGCGCCCAGCTGCTTGGACAGGTTCTCGCGCGCCGTTTTCGTGAGGTGTTGCAGCGCCGTGATGGGCGGGTTGTGCGCCGCGTTGAGTGCGCGGATGTACTCCCAGTCCATGCGGCCGCCGCACTCCTCGGGCTGCACCGTCGTGTCACGCAGGAACGCCTTGAAGCACACGCAAAACGCCATCAGCTCCATGAGCATCTGCTCCGTCGCCTGAACCGTCGGCAGCGCGGGCGCCGTCTGGCAGCCGATCGACACGCAGGAATTCATGATCTGCTGCCACGAGCACCGCGCCTCCCACCAGTGGCTCATCGACGCATCGGTGCGCATGACGACGAGGAAGGCGAGCGCGCCGCCCAGGATAACGTGCGCATCCAGCGGAAAGAAGATAGCCGAAGCGGAGTCGGGGTTGAGCTCGAGCAAGTACAGGCACTGCAGAAACGTCAGCACGGAGATGCTGAACCACGGCCAGAACATCATGCCCTTGACGGAGAATCGGATGGTGGGCAGCCACAACGTGGGATCGTAGATGTTGAAGCCGTCGAGCGCCTCTTTGTAGTATGTTGTATCCAGCCATGGCGTCAGGTCCGTCGCAGGCTCCGGCTGAAAGAACATCGTCATGCTCATGTCCCCGGGCGGATGGTAACTATCGCCCGGCGCGTGGTACTGAGCGCTCGCGCTGCCCGCACTTGCAGCCTGTTTGGATTTCAGGAAGGCCCAGACTTCAACAAACTCGTTCAATACGATGAAGCCGCTATTGTCCGCGTCCATCTGTTTGAAGAGATCGTTAGCCTCCTTCTCGTTCGTTGCAACACCCATCAGCCGCAGCGCCGCCTTCATCTCCTCTTCCTCGAGCTTTCCTGCGAGTGGCACGCGAGTCGAGGCGAGGTGGCATGAGGCTCCTACACAAGCCGGGGCGGTGGCGCTGAGTGCTGTGACTCTGCACACCTGAGCCGTCCTTGTCGTACGACTCGAAGGCCTTGCGCACTTCTGCGTACTGCTGCGGCGTCATCTGATCCACTAGTGTCGAGGCTCCGGCAACTCCCTTCAGCTCCCGAGAGGCATTCCGCTTTTCAAACGCTTCGCGATCACGTTTCATGTTCAATCCCTTACGTGCCGCCGCCGCCCCGCCGCCTGCCATGGGCATGGTGAGTCCCTGTTACCGCGGCAACCCGCCACGGGTTGGCTCAGAGAGATTATCCACACCGGGAGTCGAGGGGGTCGACTTCGGTGCAAGTGCCGAACGAGCGTGTGAGAGAGAGAGCCAAAAAAGAGGCCCCCGATTTCACCCCGAAAGAAGTTTGTTTGAAGGGTTTTTCCCACAGCCGCTGTGCTGAGCGGATCGAGGAAAGGAATGGGCACATGGGAGGAGCCGCCACCAATACACATGTACATGTACCCGGTACCAACGTCACTTCACCCGGCAAACCGTGAAGTGATTCCGAAAGAGGACTGAGATTTCCCGAATGATGCTCATTACTGTCAATGCGCTGTTTTCGTTGTTAGTCTCGTCGCCTACTCTTATACGGCCGGCGCAGACACGGCAGCTGCCTGCGATCGTCATGCAAGGCACGTTCATGTCGAAGGTGAAGGAGCTCAATAGCATGAACAAGATGTCCTCGGTGAAGAAGAACCAGAAGCCGATGGCGTCACCCAAGAAGTTGACGCCCAAGATGATCGAAGTGACGGAGACCAAGTTCAAGAAGACGTACGATAAGAAGTCGCTCGAGCTCCTGTGGGGTGCTCTTCTCCAAATCTACGGCTCTGTCGAGCTGGCGGAGAAAGCCGTGCTCGCCAATCCGCAAGTCCTCAACCCGTCCTACTCCTTTTGCAATACGATGATCGTATCGAAGAATGTGCTCGTGGACATGATGGGGACCGAGGAGGCCCTCGAAGTCATGCTCAAGAACCCGGCCGTTCTACAATGCGGCCCGGCCCTCGATACGCTCGGACCTGACGAGATCAAGGGCTTCGCCAACTTGCGCAGCACCTTCAACAACATTCCGGAGAATGTACGAGGGTTTGCACTCCTCGCGCTCCTCGCGTTCGTGCTCTTCCCGATCTTTGCGAGCAACAACGAGCTCCTCCAGGATTCGGCGGCCCTCAACATAGCCAAAATAGGAAACGGCGTCCTCTTTGCGGTTCTCATCGAGGGCTCGCGGATCATCATCTTTAGCACCATCCTGAAAGGCAAGCTCAGCGGCGACGAGCGCGTGCTCAAGGCGCAGGAAAACGAGCTCAAGCGAATGGGGCGCTTGAAGAAGAGCTGAGGAGGGACGGACGACACGCTTTCCGCTCGGCTACAGCCGGTGCGGGACTTCGGCGCGCTTGGGCTTGTGCCACGGACTCGGACGTTAACGGGGAGCGACACTGCTTGACAACATACTGCTGACACGCCTTGTAAGGCCTTATCGCATCCTCGCGCTGAGCGCGGACAGCTCTGAGCCCGGGCTAGCGTTGTGGGTGGATTTCTTGACGGTCCGTCGCGTGTTGAGCCACTGAGAACTGCTCACACTAGACGCACTTTCTAGACTAACGGATTTACTAAGATCTAAGGTTGAAAACACTAAACATCCTCCACATCCGACCTGGGTGTCTGGGGACTGGGCTCGTTGAACAAGATAGTCTCGGTCTGATTCGGAGGTCATTGACTCGGCCACACTGGCCCTGTGTAGCCGTTGCCGAGCGATTCGGCAAAGGCGACCTTGGACGGAGAGGCAGTGGAGCCGCCCTTCACGGCGTAGCCGTTAAGGGGCGGCCGGCGCACTTCGGCTGGCTCGCCCTCGGCCATGTCCTCTATCATGAGCGTCTCCGGCGCGTTGGGGCTCCTCCGACGTTCAGGCTCCGCCGTCGACGTGCCCCTGGGCGGATCGTCAGATGGCGCGACGCGCCCTCCGGCCACAGACCCGCGGCGCATCGAGGCAGTCGCGGGGCGAACGACCGAGGAGATCTGCCTCTGGAACGCCGCGGTCATCGGGCGTACCGCGTCGCGTGCGGTGGAACGCAGCGTGTCGATGGTCTGCTGGTGATGCCAAATCTGCTGCTGTGCGGTACCTACGGCGAGGGTGAGCTGGCGCATGTGTCGCTGGTCGCGCCAGCGTAGGCACGTGAGAGGCACGAGGATGGCCAAGCACGCAAGACCGAAGGGCAAGCCGACCACCACGGCGAGGCGCAGCCAACCAGAAAGCTGTTGTGCCTTGGTACACACGACCTTTACAGGTTGGAGATCATCGCAGAGCGGGTAAAGGAAGTGGATACCTTGCAAGTCATGCTCGGAGAGGCACGTGCGCGGCGAGTGGCGCGTGAGCGAGTGCATGATCGACATGTCCGACGGCTCGTACGGCACATTCACTGCGCACCCGAAGGCGTCGCGGCACGTCGCGTTGTTGACGGCACACGCCTCGCGCGCGACGAGATTCTCATCGGCCCGCTGGTCCGGGTGGTCGAAGCCGAGCACATGGCCCGTCTCGTGCGCCATGGCGGCCTCGAAGTCGTAGCACTCGATGCACGGCAGGTAGATGCGCTGGTAAAAGATGGGCGGGAAGATGAGGAAGAAGAGCACGAGCACGTTGCCGCCGGGCGAGAGGGACGAGAGGTAATCGAGCATCATCGAGCAGCGACCCGAGCAGCGGCCGTGACGCCTGTACGCGGCGGCGGTGGCGGCCTCACCGCGAACGCAGAAGAGCGCCACGCAAACAAAGAAGAGCGTCCAGAGCATCCGCGTCGCCGCCATCGCGAAGAGCATGAGCAGCGTGAGCCGCACGAACAGGTCGATGTCGGCGGTGCCCATGGCGCTCTCATGCTTCAACCTCTGCAAGTGGTAGCAGAAGGTGGCGTCGAGGTACCAGCAGATGTGCGTCTGGAAGCGCATCATCGAGCGACGGTTCGCATCTACTCCGAACGCGATGACGCCTGACGACGAGCGCAGCGGCTGCGTGAACCACAGCTGGTCGAAATGTGAGGCGCGGAATGTGGTCACATATGCGGCAAGGTCCGGATGTGCGCTGCCATCGTCGGTCGTGATGTACACCTCCCACGGACACGGGTCGGAAAGGTCGGCCGAGCGGTTTGCGGCCGTGCACGGCGCGCTCTCCGAGATGTCGACAAAGTTGAGCAGCCGATGATTGTCGGACCACGTCGCAAAGCCGCGGAGCAGCGCGGCCTTGATGTCATCGCAGTTGAGAAAGTCGACGTCGAGAAAGTCAACGCCGAGAAATATGTTACGCTCTGGGAACTTGGTGAGCATCTTCTCGCAGAACTGCGGGTCGAGCGCCCAAAACAGGCCACCGCCGAGGCCGTCCGTATTGGCCTGCTCAGCCGGCACCGTCCAGCGGAAGGAAGTACCCGGCAATGACCGCAGCTGCCCTAAATGCGAGCTAGAGTTGGCACCGGTGAGCACGAAGCCAACGATCGACAGGCCATGGAGCTGCAGCAGGAAAAGCAGCAGCGGGCCGCTGTGGTTCCCACGCATAGTCGACCACCCGAGCGTGTTCCTCGGGCCGCGGGGGGCGGTTAGAGACGGTTTACAGCCCCTCTTTTCTCATCGTGAATGGGGGCGCGCGAGCGGGCCGACTCCCAGGACTTAGGGGAAAACGGAGAGGGGGGACGGTTTCCGGTTTCAGCATTTCGCCTGTGTTCTCTGTGTTTGCGTGTGTGTCTGCACGGCAGTGCACCCAAGGTTTCCCGCTATCGTATGACGGAAGCACGGAACACTCCTTGTTCACGATAATCACGATTCTACACAGTTCCCTAGATCCCCACGCCGAGGCTGCCGAACAGTTCGTTCACGGGGGCCTCTGGGCCAGCACACAACCGCAGGCCCTGGGAGGCTTGCGCGGGAGAGAGGCGGACACTTCACGCTGCATCGCGAAGCCTCTTTGCCGAGTAGGCGATCAAGCGATCAGTCCTCCGCCGCCTCTGCCTCCATCGCCATCGCCTCTGCCTCCATCGGCATCTGCATCGCCTCCGCCGCTTCCGCCACGCGTGCCGCCACCTTGGCCGCCACGCATGCAGCACCGCCATCGGGCTCGTCCATCTCGAAGTCCATCTCGCCGAGGTACGGACGCGTCCGCTTGAGCTCGGGCTCAGCGATGGTGAGCGGCGAGTCGGAGGCGGGCGTCGGGCCGCCGCCTTCGTCCACGTGATAGGGCGTCGATGCCTCGAGCGGCCGCCGGCCGCTAGCCAGCTCGGCCTCTCTCTCGTCCTCTTCGTCCGCTGCCGCGCCCTCGAGAGGCGGCATCAAGGCGTCGTCGCAGCTGGGTGCGACCATTGAGCCGAGGCCGAGCCGGCGGCGGAGCACGTGCGCAAGAGGCAGCACGAGCGCGACGTCCTCATCCTCAACCTTGCTGTCGTCCTTCTCACCCTCGTCATCGTCGTCGTCATCCTCATCCTCGATGTCCATGCGATCGTCATCCTCGTCCTCGAGTGTCAGGCGCCGCTCGCCGAGCTCATGAGCTTTGACGAGCTCCAACAGCGACTCGTGCGCCGCCGCTGGCAGGAGGCGCAGGGCGGCCGCCGCGAGTGCGTCGGCGCCGGGAGAGTCAAGTAGAGAGAGGCGGTGGCCGAGGAAGACGAGCGCGTTCGCGCGCGGAGACCAGCCGTAGCGCGTGATCGTGGCATGCAGCTGCGGCTCGATCACGTGCACGAGCGGCGCCGACGCGTCTTCCTCGCACACCGCGCTGTCATCGACGGGAGCCGCGTCGCGGTCTGCTGGCGATGGCGAAGCGCTCGCGACGAAGCGGCCAAACTCGTCACCGAGCCGGAGCATGTCGCGATCCAGGTT
>Ga0164295_10001051_pt1 | contig 22917 bp, 19 predicted proteins | sample GEODES006metaG_FD_111798 | JGI IMG/M metagenome (GOLD analysis project Ga0164295, IMG submission 111798) | Oligotrophic lake water microbial communities from Sparkling Lake, Wisconsin, USA - GEODES006 metaG | ecosystem: Environmental > Aquatic > Freshwater > Lake | place: USA: Sparkling Lake... | reverse complement strand
GCCATAGTGCGAATAATATCACCACGAGTTAGAATACCAATTACCTTACCCGCATTGTCAAGGACTGGGAGACGATGAACTTTGTGTTCTTGTATTAGTTTTGCAGCTTCTCTTAATGGTTTATCAGGAGAAATAGTTAGGGGATTTTTACTCATAACTTCCCCTACTGTTTGTCCTAAAGCTTTATGTAAATCTCGTTCATAAGTAGCAGGATTTTGTAAATAAATCACACTATCCAAAATCATGATATATGCAGGGGGAGTTATACCAGTTTCTTGCCACATCAAATCTGTTTCTGAGATAATTCCGACTAATTTACCTGCGTCATCAATTACAGGTAAACCGCTAATTCGTTTTTCTGCCAGAATTTGGATAGCTTCTTTTAAGGGAGTTTGAGGACGGACGAGGATAGGATCACGACTCATCACATCAGCAACGGTTTTAGACATTTTTTTACTTGCACCTTTTATAAAAGTCTTTTTAACTATTGTAGGAAATTATTGGTAACAAATAAAATACAGTTAATAGATTGTTACTTTTCATTTTAAAAATAAACGTTGTTTTTGTTTAAAAAGCATTTTTAGCAATGCCATTGTACCATAAAAGCCTAAATTTTTAATTAATTAAAACCATAAATATCTCCACGTACAGAGATCGCATCAACTAATTTACCATTTATTGAATATTGCCTCCAAAAGCTTCTGTAAAGCCATCAAGTTATTATTTTGTGCTGAGTATAGATATGATTCTCCTAAAATCAGGAACTAATATTACTGCAAATACTGTACTTCCCAATCTTCAAGTTGTAGATTTTTAACTCTTTGAAATTCTCTAGTATTATGAGTTACTAAAATAGGATTGTTAGCTAATGCAATAGCAGCAATTTGAAAATCATAAGCACCGATAGGAGTGCCTAATTTTGATAGTTGAGAACGGATTTCACCATAAATTTTAGCTGCTTTTCCATCAAAAGGTAAGCTGATATATTGAGAGAAAAATAACTCATATAAAGCTAAATTTTGCTCTTTTTTTACACTACGACAAGCTCCATAGTATAATTCTGCTTTGACAACATCACACAAATAAATATTTTCACGATGAGTAGTTTTAAATTTATTAATTACATTTTCACTACGTCCGGTTAAATATTGAATACAGGTATTAGTATCTAACAAGTAAATCATTATTCAATATCCCAAATTCTTTGATCACAATCAACTAAATTTTCTCTAACTAAAACTTCACCTTCCCATTTTCCAGCAGTTTTATCAAAAAAATCAGCAGGATATCCTAATTCTTCTGGTGTTGGTATTGTTTGTTCGGAAGAATCAGTAATAATAATTACTAATTCTTGATTAGCTAATTGTTGGGGAAGTTGTAGAAATAATTTACCTTCTGCATCAACTTTTGATTTAAGTTTTATTTGCATATAATTAGCTCCTTAATATCTTTTGTTATTATACTACTAATTTCTCGAAAAATATTTTTGGCTCTTCGGTACTTACTATGCTAAATTAACCCATCTAATTCTCCAGATTGTGTGAAATCAATTGTTTCTAAAGGTTGTTGAGTTTTTAACTCTACTTCATTAAAGTTATTCGTCATGCTTATTTTCCATTTTTCGACTTTTTAAGGTGTTCTAAAGCTACAGTACGAATTAAATTATGTTGTCTCAATAAATAATCATCATTATCATCAATCATTTCTTCGATTAGATAACGATCACGTAATGTATTTAACACTGCATATTTATCTTCTTCCCCTAAACCCAAAGTTTCCAAAGTATTAAAATAAAAATTCTCTCCTACTGGATAGGAATAAACAGAGCCAAATATAAGCATAAAATAAGCATTTGGCACATCATTAGCTAGTCTCTTAAACGTCTTTTCAACACGCTTTTTTACAGCCATTTGCAAACTGCTAGTATATCTATCTAGCCTCATCTCATGATGATCTGATTTAGCTTTTTCTTCTTTCTGACTTTGTTCAACTTTTTCTACTTCATGTCTATATTTTTTCCAGTAAGCTACAATACTTCCATAAAAAGGATGACTGGTTATTTCTCCAGTAATTACTCTCAATGCTAAGGGATGTCCTTCATAAGCAGCACCAATTCGTTTTAGATAGGTTCTACTATCTGACTTATCTGAATCTGTGCCAATATTTAGCCCAGCTTGTTTAAAAAATTCTAATTGCTCTATATCATTAAATCCTTTCAGCGGTTCACAATGCCAATAAGTCGGATAACGCGAGCCAATAATATATAATTCCTGCGGTAAATCCTGAGAAGTAATGATAATTCTACTTTTACAAGAGTTTGCAGACAGCAAATAATTAAAGAACTTTTCCCAATACTCATCGTGAAAATCACCATTTCCTTTGAGGATGAATTCCAAAGAGTCAATCACCAGCAAATAGGGATTATTTTCTAAGCGGGTAACTATCCAGTTAAACAATAGCTGTGAATCGTTGCGGTCTTCTGGTGTGAGTATTTCGCCTGAATTGGTGAGGATGAAAGCCGCTACACTGGCAAAATCTGTATTTTGGTAATGGTCAAAATTGATTTTAATAGATTCAGGGAAATTCCTTAGTAATTCTGCTGTCAATCGGCCAGCGAAAGCAGTTTTACCAATGCCAGTTATCCCAGTAAGTATTAATACTCGACAATCTCCGCTAAGTTTAGCAATTAGTGTAGCGATCGCACTTTCCCGACCTACGAAGTTAGGATCATATTCCTGAGTATGGGTGTCTTGCTTGTTAGATGTATTAAGGGAAAAGATGCTGTCACTGCGATCGCTAATTTCACCAGCATCTTTCTGACTTGCATATAGAGTTTGCAAATGTTTCCTTAATATTTCCTTTTTGCCTCTTTTTGGATTTATAAGTGCTGAACATTCTGCCTCAAAGAGTGCGTATATTCCTTTCAAATGACCCTCTATTGTTTTATCTATTGTTGGTGATTCGTTGTCTCCAAATATTTCAATAAAAGTCAACCGATGCACCTCTTTATGTAATTTTTGACGTGCAATTTCTTTTATAAACTCAGCCCAGTCCATCAAAATACCCTCCTTAAACTCTATTAATCAACTTTGATTTATTTTCGTCTACTTACTTAGGTGATTCAGTTGAAAATCTCACAATTTCAATACAGGTGCTAATTTTCCTGATCGAATTATACCACCTGGTGCTTGGCTGCGATCGCTAATTTACCGTTTATTTTAGGGCAATCTCAGGGCAATTTGAGGGAATCCGATGCAAAATCAAAATTCTCTCAGTATAAATAAGGGAATACGTGGGTGTACGTCAATTGAGATCAGTGTTCTAATCAATTTATTGCAAAACACAACCCAGTGTTGAGCGATAAATCAAAGTTAACAAAAGAGAGACTTATGAATCTAAACCGTTTTATCAAAGCAGTTGCAGCAACCGCTGGAGTTGCATTCGCATCTTCCATTGGTATCGGCTCAATTTCATCCGCTTTAGCTAATCCTATTGATCATGATCCTGTTTTACCAACTGTAAGCGACTGCTATAAATATATGTATCATCTACTAAACGAGACTGCGTCGATAAAGCCTGACGGTAGAACTACGTATGACTGGGCTTGCGCCGAACGTCTGCCTAATGGACGAATAAATAAGAATCGAATTGACTTGAGTTCTTGTATGAAAAAGAAAGGCAATGGGATTTTTGTTCTTAGATCTCATGATTATGATGAGGATCGCGAACCGGTTTCTTGGCAATGCGGAAAATACAATCTCCCACAGTTGGGAAGATAGATACAACCCGTATTCTTGGTATTGCGGACGATAAAAATTCATGATTCTCCGGCTTTGAATCATGATTCTCAGGCGATTGCTCAATGCGATCGCCTTGCTTCAGCATCAGAAAATGAACTCACCAGTGACCGAGCAAAAAGAACTCTTTATGATGTTGAAAGCGGATATATCAAAACGATTTCCGAGGCTTGTCAATCCAAAGATTTCATTAGAGCAGAACTAAGTGCTAAGAGGGTGTTTGAAAAGTGGTATTCCGTAATTTTCAAACATCCTCTTATGGTTCACGCAGATTATCCAAATGTCAAAAATGCCAAGGAACAGGTTTTTGTTAAAATCAAAATTGATAATTAAATTCAGATTTCGTAGGGGTTTAGCATTGCTAAACCCTTCCTAATAACTATCTAATTTATCAATTCTCCTGATGATATTTCCTCAAAGCCGCAATAATTTCCCCATTGGCTTCTGGGAAAGTAAAATTATCCAATTCATCCAAACTTACCCAGCGAATTTCATCACATTCTATGGTTTGAGGAACACCCGCTAAATGTTGAGAATGATGAACTGTCAAAGTCACCCGCAAATGGGCATAAGTGTGGTCAATAGTAATCAGATGTTCTCCAACTACAATTTCTATACCCAACTCTTCCGAAATTTCTCGTTTAATACATTCTTGAATAGTTTCACCAACTTCAATTTTCCCCCTGGAAATTCCCATAAACCACCCATTGTCCCAGCAGGAAGTCGTCTATCAATTAGAATCTGTTTTTGGTCATTCCAAATAACAGCAACACCAATAATTTTATGAGGAATAGAAGAACTACTTTCATTCATATAATTACTCAGTACCAATAAATAAAAAAACTCAGTAGACTAATTATATATCTACCGAGTTCATATTTATTTTGAGAATTTTGCTAAATGTTAGTTTGATGTGTTAATAAATTAAATAAAAAATACCCGTTGGATTATAATCAAAATTATTGTAAAAAAAATAGTTGAGAATATCAAGTCCGGAAATGAACGTTTTTAGGGGCAATTATTGAGAATATTCTCAAGATTATTGACAATAGAGAGGAATGCGCTTTTTTTTGAAAATCTGATTGAAAAAACTTATAGGTTTTGGAAAAAACCATAAGTTAAAAAGTAGTTGGGTTGACACGAGAAAACCCAACTTGCTAATTATCAAGTTACGGTAATCATCATACCTGCACTTTCATTCCCTAATCTATCCACAGCACAGACTGCATAAGTTCCTGGTAGAACTGTCGCAAAGGTAGTACCAGCGGATAAAATGCGTTGAATTAGCCAATTATTGCTATTTTGCAAATACAGAGTCCAAGAACGCACAGGTTGATCATCTCCTGCTTCCCAGTTTAATTTACCATCCATAAACTTGAGGTTTTTGGGAGGTGGTGGCGTAATGGAACTTTGCCATGACATAGTGGGAATTAAGGCAGGTGTGGGATAATAGGTTTTAAATTGGTCAGCGATGCCTTGGCGATTTTCCTGAATGCCAGTCATACTAAAAAAGATATTACCTAAAGACAAATTACCTGCTAAATTCCGAGAAATCTGAATTTGCTTGGCAATTTCGCTATTTTTCCATTCCTTACCATCTAATTGTCCGAGATTATTACCTGCATAGATGTGACGCTGTTTAGTATTGATTTCGGTCCACCATTGCAGTAAAGTTTGATAGGCTTGTTTGGTTTGGTCAGTACGCCAGTAGAGTTGAGGAGCAATATAATCTATCCAGCCTTGCTGTAACCATTTTTTAGAATCTGCATAGAGGACACTGTAGGCATCTAAACCGACAATTCCCCCAGGTTCTCCAGAACGATAAATACCAAAGGGACTAATTCCAAACTTTACATGAGGTTTGGTGGCTTTAATTCCTTGAGAAAGTCGCAATACCATTTGATTGACGTTTTCGCGTCGCCAATCTTCTATATTTAGTTTACCCCCACTGGTTTGATATGCTGCGTAGGTTTTATGATCAGGAAAAGGTTGACCAGATATGGGATAGGGGTAAAAATAATCATCTAAATGAATAGCATCTAAATCATAACGACGGACAACATCAATAATGACGTTGTATGCTCTGTCCTGAACGACTTTTGCACCGGGGTCCATCCATTGTTGAGTACCCCATTGATAAACAACTTCGGGGTTTGTAACTGCAATGTGGGGACGAACGGTAGAAACTTGACTATTTGCTCTAGCACGATAAGGATTAAACCAAGCGTGTAATTCAATATTGCGTTGATGACATTCGGCGATCGCAAACTCCAAAGGATCATAAAATGGTGATGGGGCTTTTCCCTGAGTTCCCGTTATCCAAGCACTCCAAGGTTCTAATTCCGAAGCATATAAAGCATCACCTTCTGGTCTTACCTGCAAAACTAAAGCATTGAAATTCAAAGCTTGTAACTGTTTAATAATCGCTAATAATTCGGCTTTTTGCTGTTCCACAGCCAGTCCCGGTCGAGAAGGCCAATCACTATTCCATACAGACGCAACCCAAGCCCCCCGAAATTCCCGCCGATGATTTAGCTTAACAGTATGAGCAGTGGTAGGTTTAGGGATGGTTGGAGGAACAACAATATAATCAGTCGGGATTTTTTCCGCTTTTTCTAAATATACTAAAGCCTGATAAACCATTACTGCGACTTCTGCACGAGTAGCGGCTGTTTTGTAATTAAGTATTTTTCTGTTCGGATAACTAACTACCCAACCAGCACGAGTCGCTAACGCGACTTGATTAATCCCATAGTAAGGAATTAAAGATCCATCTTGATAAATTTCTGCTAGTTTACTTACTAAATCTAGGTCAACTTGACCAGCAAGTTCTAAGCCATTGACCATTGCTACTAAAGCATCACCTCTAGCAATACCTTCATCTATCCCAAACCGCCGATTTGGATAACCCGTTAAAAATCCAGTTTCATAGACCTTTTTAATCGCGTTTATCGCCCAATGCGTCTGGGGAACATCTACAAAAGGTACATATTCCCGTTTGACAGGCAGGGAAAAAATTGCAGCGATAATAGCTGCAAATTCAGCACGAGTCACAGAGTTATTAGGGCGATAAGTTCCATCAGAATACCCACTGAGAATTCGCCGTGCTGCTAAAGCTTCAATAAACGCTTGGGACCAATGACCTTGAATATCCGAGAATCTTATAGGAGTAGATACCATACCTTTGTTAAATTTTTTTTTCCCCCATAAGCCATTGTAATTGGTAATCTTTGTTTATTTCAAAGTTGGTAATAAATCCCACCTTGTAGAATTAACAGCAGCAGCATCTTTTAAAGTTCTTTTTGACCAGTCCCGACAGCAACACAGTAAATAGCCGCATGACGTTCTCCATCAATCCCCAACATAGCATTTAAACCCAGATCATGAAATCCACCAATACAAAGACTGTCCAGCCCCAATTGCCCAGCCATTAAGCAGATATTTTCGGCTTGATGACCAGCTTCTAAAAGAGCAAAGCGGTAGCCCCGCGCCCCATATTTGCCCATTGAGCGCATAAAAACCGATGTGAACACAAACAGAGCATTGGCATTGAGAATGTAATCCTGCTGCAATAATGGTTCGACAAAATCCGTTGGGACTGCATCATTTACCCAATGTAACCCGTGTCCGCGAGGTTCATAGTGATATAGTCCGCTAACCAAACCTGCTACCGCTTGTGTGGATACGAACACCTCCAGGGGATAAAGTCCCCCCGCAGAAGGAGAGTTACGAGCCTCATAGCATTGACCATCCACTTCCCGCAGTCCGTTGAGTCCACATCCTGAGTCGAGCAGTTGAGCTAAGGCGACAAGTGGCATTACCTGACGCTCAAATGATCGGACAGAAGTACGTCGCGCTAAAAGCTCAGACAGCGGGTTATCACGTGGTGCTTTTGGCAATTCCAGAAAAGGAGCTTCCGGCAGATATCGCAGTTCAGTAGCCGGAACCCGCTTAACATAACTTTTAGGGACTGGAGAGTTTAAATGATAGAGAAGAGCTAACTCCAGAGGTTCATTGGCTGTGTGCATTGTTCTAATTTCCTCGTTTTAAGCCATAGGATGTGGGCAGGGATTTAAGTCATTTTTAGTCCGTCGGCCACCATAACCCAACCTTTCTGGGACCTCGAATAACCGCCGAGTCCCCAGTGGTTCTTGTCCATAACCAAAATAGATAGGGACTATTTCACTGGCTAAAGTCCGCACCACTCGAAAACCAAGAGAGGCGATATCAGGGGCAGTAATTTCCACTACATAAGGTTCAACACCTACTGAATTTAACTTTGCAACTACTGATTGCAAATTCTCTGCTTCAGACTCAGATTCGTAAGTTGGTAAATATTCAACTTGGCAAGATTGGTCATGGTGAAATAGAAAATCCAACTCACCTAGCCGAGCCGTCGTGTAAAAAAAAGCGTTGTGATCATCTAAATTCTGAATATCACTATATTGATGGAGATTAGCCCCAGCGCCAGTTTTCATCCGTTCTATGTCACCAAAGCGAGCTTGACAAACTTCAAAAACTGCCTTGTGGAAAGCCGTTGGTGCATCAAGATGACATCCCATACCAGTGGACACAGCGGGACCTTTGCCCGAACGGTCAATTAACATGGCCATGAAAACCGGGACTTGAATATCAGTAGTTAACTCGAAGACGACTAACTCAATGCCAAAGCGGGCGTAGTGGCGAGCAATTTCCGTCTCAATTCCTGGTAGGTGGTCAAAATAGATGCGTGGGGCAGGGAGGCGATTTAACCAGGTAATAATGAAAGCATCACGCTCAATTAATTCGCACAAACCCCGGTAGGCAGCAAACTCCCAAGATGGTCCACTAGCCATACCGTTAGAACTAATAGGTAAAATATGATCTCCTGGTTGGTCGCCACCCCAGTCTAAATAAACCAAGAAGGCTGGAACTAAAACCTGTTGCTTACTGGTTAAGGAAAGGGCATTCATCCACGAAGTCTGCGTTGTGGGATTAAAGGCCGGGAAAGGGAAAGTTGGGTGAGAGTATTGTTGGTCAGAAAAAGGAGAAAAAACGGTCGAAGGGACGGCACGATTACCTAATTCTTCGTAGCTACTAACAATTATTTGCCGATAATCAACAATACCACCGCAGTATCTTTCTATAGCTTCGCCCACAGCCCCAAAAATGGCTTGTTCATCTGTCATGCCCCTACCGACACCGTAGCGTAAATCATCAGACTGTTTACGAAGCTGAAAATTGGCTAATTCGGCTTGCCACAAAACGGGAAAATCGAACTCTGTATAAGGCTTGGTGAATCTATCTAAGGAGCGGATAACGCCAGTATGGGGGCTGACTAGATCTTGCCAACGGGGACGTGCAATCGCTGTATTCACTGTGTTCTCTCCTATCTTTTTCCGTTCCCTATCTTGACTGAACAATGGGGACAACCTGGTTTTTTGAGGACAACGTTATGAGTAAGTTTTGTGCCAAGTAAGTCTATATGTAGTAGTTTTCCGTCAGTAGCGATCGCCAAACCGAGCATCATTTTCACAGCCTCAAGAGCTAAATAGCTACCCACCAACATCTGACCTATCGGTAAATTTTCCCGTAGCCGTGGTTGAGAACGCCGTTCTCGGTTCAGCAACTGTTCAACCGCCAATTCTGCCTCTGGAAACTTAGAACAAGCCATAGACCGCATTCGATAGCATAGATAACAGGGTTTGTCCTGGGAAAAAACCAACGGACCGACAGTTCCCTCCACCCCAGCCGCTCCACCCGGTAGCAATGGGCGCTGCATCTTCAAGCATAGTCTGTTCAGACGATAGGCTAGATTCACAGATACGGCATCAGTAGCGACAATTACAAGGTCAACGTCCTCCAGCAAAGAATTGATGGTTGCGTCGTCATTTAAACCATCTGTGACAATCTCAGCCTCGGTGATTCCGCCAATGGACTCAATCTGTCGCGCTGCTTCCACACTGCGAAAAGTGCCAATTTTATTCAATCCCGAACCTGACATCATCAGGGAATCCGCCGGCAGGATACAGGCATCATCACACAAACGGACAAAACCAATCCCAGCAGTAGCTAGGTTAATTGCTGCTATCAGTCCCGAACCTCCCAGTCCAAAAACAGCAATCCTCGCATTGGCTAAGTTTTTTCGAGCATCTTTTTGGTCAAAGCCTAATTCATGATAAAGGCTGATTTGAGGAAGTAAATAAGCACGACTATCTAAATCATCTGTATTTTCTAGAGACTCTTCTACTAGGCGATTGTCCATCAAAAACTCTAAACATTGATTTAGGGAAGAAGCTGTCAATTGTTCGCCAATTGCATTGCGGATTTCTCCTATGGTTCGAGAGCCGTCTAGTAAAGGTAAAACAATGTTTTCCACATTATGCAGAGCTTGACCCTGGACTCTCAGGGTTCGTCGTGTTGTATTAAATATCATACTTTCTTCGCCACTACAATCTGCCGGCATCACGTTAATAACAACGTGTTCTAGTAGCCGTAACCGCTTACCATCATTTAATTTCATAAAATTGGTTTTAGGAATTGAATGCTTGTCAGTGCGTTTTCTAGATGTAGAGACGTTCCATGTAACGTCTCTACATTCTGTTATTTCTCTAGGTTTAGTTAGTATCCAAATCCAATTTCATCAGTGTCCTCCAATACACCTGATACTGTTGCATGACCAACACCACCACCACATCCACCACCACCACCACATCCACCGCCACCGCCGCAATGTCTACAGTGTCTGCAATGTCTACAATGTCTACAGTGTCTACAGTGTCCACATCCACCACCACCCCAATTAGCAAACCATCTTTGGGTGGTTTCAGAGTCGAATTCTCCCGATATTGCTAATTTTTCTAAAGCTGCTATTTCCTCCTCAGACAACAGAAGTCTTTCTAGTTTGTCTGCTTGATCTACCAAACGCATTTCTACATATATTGGTTGGTCGAGTGTTTTTTCTGCAAGCATTGTCACCTACTCCTTTCAACTTAAATTTAATAACCTGTTTGCAAATCTCTATTTGAGTTGATAAAAAGCTGGAATGATGTTTTTAAATCAACCAGTTTTCACAAATTCTTCAAAATTACACTAGTCCACAACGGCGTAAGTCAACTAACCATTAAAGATTCATAAAAAGCTTATACAATCTGCTTTTTTAATTTTTAATTGTTAATTTTTAATTCCGCCCTGCGGTATTAGTCCACAAAAGAGCAAAACCACTTTCTGATTAGTGTGGAGAACTATCAGATGGGATTTATATTCTGTAAAACCTTGTCTTTTATGAAAATTGCTCTTTTCAGAGTCGCCAATTATGTCTTTGTTTGCTTATCCGATTCTTACAAGAATATCTTTTTCTAGATAATTTTCTTCTTTCTTAAGTAGTATTATTTTATCTCTTGATAGAGGAGGAATCAATTTATTAAATTGTGCTAATGGTGAATGAAAATTCTTGTAACATAGAATAATTTTATAGTTAAAGCGAATTTACAATAATGCTTATGACCGATTGAAAAGCGTAGCTCTATTTCTTTATAATTACTCCTTTAGTAAGATTGTCAGACTTGATTACTTTTCAGGATTTATCTAAAAATAGCAAATAAAATATCTGATCATCCTTTAATGATAAAGGTTATATTGGTTCTAGGCTGTTTTGATATCCGTGAAAATTCTGAACAACAGACATTTGAAAATTTTTGAAATATTCATCCCTAAGAAGTGGAGAACAAAATTTTTCAAAAGTAGAATATTAAAGTAATAGATAGCAGAATCCGAAAAAATTCCTGATCAACTTTGCAGCGACTGATTGCTGGTTAAGTTGGAAAAGGATAAAATTTGATTCTTGAAAAATAAACTCTCTCAAGTGATAAATCTAGTTATTACTCAGAAAATATCAAACTTTTGGAAATCAGAGAATTATCTAACCCTTTATAAAAATTCAGGTTTAATTAATGAGCGATTTAAGAGTTTGGGCTGGAGACTACACTAGAATTTTATTTCGTTCTTTACCCTTATTATGGACAGCAGCACCTCAAGAAATGGTGTTTTTAATTGCTGTGACTTTATTGCAAGGGTTTCTTCCTGGGGTTAGTGTTTGGATTACCAAACTAGTAGTAGATACTGTGGCTACAGCCTTAACAACTGGTCAAGCATTAGATGATTCAATTTTGTGGTATTTGGTAGCAGCATGGGTGGGAGCTTTGCTATTAGAAAACCTTCTCTATCCTTGGATATTGGCACTTCAAGGAAATCTCAATGATAAATTAGCGGCTCATATTAGTTTATTATTAATGCGGAAAGCAGATAGTTTTGCCGACTTGAGCCGTTTTGAAGATGCTGAATTTTATGATGAGTTACAAATTCTGCAACAACAAGTTAGCTATAAACCCTTAAACTTAGTTGAGAACTTGGTGGAATTAAGTCGCTCATTGATTACTTTAATCGTAGTAATTGGGCTATTAATTCCCCTGGCTTTTTGGATACCATTGGTAATTGCGATCGCTACTATACCCCAAATAGTAGTTTCTTCCCAATATGGTAGAGAGATTTGGATCACTTTATTTGAAAACAGTCCTCAAGCGCGAAAAATGCAGTATTACACCTCTTTAATGCTGACTGACACCTATGCCAAAGAAGTTAGATTATTTCAGCTAGGTGCATTTTTCATGCAGCTTTACGGACAAGCATTTCAATCTTTACATCAATCCATGCGTCATTTGCGAGGTAAACAAGCATTTTGGTCATCTAGTTTAGCTATTTTGAGTACATTAGGAAACGGATTTTCTTTCTATTGGGTAGTCAAACAAGCCTTTAGAGGACTGTTAAGCCCAGGAAGTGTACTTCTGTTCGTACAATCATTAACTTACTTCCAGAATAGTTTATTTAGACTTGTCAGTCATTGGTTGGATTTGTTCGAGAATATTATTTATATGCAGCAGTTTTTCAACTTTCTCGACAGTCCTACCCCCATGGTATTGAACATACCCGGAGAAAAAATCCCCACTCCGATTCGTGCAGGTATTACTTTTGAGCAAGTTGATTTTCACTATCCAGATGGTAGATTAGCACTCAAGGATATTTCCTTTACCCTTTACCCAGGGCAAACAGTCGCTATCGTTGGCGAAAATGGCGCAGGTAAAACCACCCTAGTCAAGCTATTAACGAGGCTCTACGACCCCACCACAGGACGGATTATCGTTGATGGGATAGACCTGAGAGATTTAAATTTAGAACAGTGGCGGCGGCAAATTGCGGGGGTTTTTCAAGACTTTGGCCATTACTCACTTACCTTGGGCGAAAATATTGCATTAGGAAATTTAGCAGCGTTAGAACATCGAGAGATTCTTAGATATGCAGTAGAAAAAGCCGATATCGTCAAACTAGTTGATGATTTTCCCAGTGGGGAAGATACACAATTGGGTAAACAGTTTGGCGGTACAGAACTTTCTGGAGGACAGTGGCAAAAATTAGCTCTAGCTCGTGCTTTTGTTCGCAAAGAAGCCCAACTACTACTTTTAGATGAACCTACCGCAGCCCTTGACCCCCGCAGCGAGTGTGATTTTTACCTGCGGTTTGTGGAACTAGCGGAAGGCAAAACTACCATTCTGATTACCCACAGATTAGCCTCGGTGCGAATGGCTGACCGGATTTTAGTCCTCAAAGATGGTCATTTAATTGAGGATGGTACTCATCAAGAACTTTTACAACTGGGAGGAGAATATACCGCTCTATGGAATATGCAAGTGGAACAATATGGGGTGTAATACCAATGTTATCTGAGGCTGCACAGAATTATGTTTCGCGCAAAGACGCAAAGGAGCAAAGACGCAAAGTTTTAGATTCCTCAGTATGCAAGGTACACATCAGCTATGAAGATCAAAAATCCGATTCCTTGGCTAATTGGGCTGACTGCATTTGGTTTATCTGGAATGGGTATTGCTTACTTCAGCCATTGGTATCAACCAAGCAAAAATGATATTACAGATTTGACAGTCCCTGTCACTACCAGCAACTTAAACATTAAAATTAAAACCAATGGAGTTGTCCAACCAGTTCGCAAAATTAATATTAGCCCAAGAGAAGCCGGTCGAATTGCCAAACTCTATGTAGATGAAGGTAGTTCTGTTCAAAAAGGGCAATTAATCGCAGAAATGGAGCGTCAAGCCTTTCAAGCCCAGGTGAATCAGTATCGAGCGCTGTTATGGAAGGCAAAAGCCGAATTACAAGAAAAGCGTAAGGGTTACAGACCGGAAGAAATTGCGATCGCTCAAGCTGATGTGCGTAAGTACACGGCGCAAGTGAGGGAAGCTCAATCTCGCTTGGCATTAGCCTCTCAACGAGTCAAGCGCAGGCAATATCCTACATCTCAAGGAGCAGTATCCCGTGATGATTTAGATGCCGTCTTGAACGAAGAAAAAAGCGCTAGGGATAACTTACAACAAGCTAAATTTAGTCTGATATCTGCCCAACAACAAGTGAAAAAACTACTTTCCGGTTATCAAACTGAGGAAATTACCAAAGCTGGTGCTGAAGTAGCTCAAGCAACTGCCCAATTACAATTTTACGAAAATCAATTAGAAAATACTTTCATTCGCGCCCCTTTTGCTGGCTTAATTACCCGACGTTTTGCCCAAGCGGGGGACTTCGTAACCCCAAATACTTCTGTTTCTACCAATGAAGGGGGAACTAGTGCCTCCATTGCTGAATTATCCAGTGGCTTGGAGATAGAAGCTAAAGTTCCCGAAGTGAATATGGCGCAAATTCAGAAAAATCAGCCTGTAGAAATTCGCCTTGATGCTTTTCCTGATCAAGTTTTTCAAGGGAAAGTCCGTTTGATTGCTCCTAGAGGAGTTAAGGAAGAAAATGTCACTTTTATGCGAGTCAAGATTGCTTTGGCAACGGGTCAAGATAAACTCAAGGTAGGGCTAAATGTGAAGTTAACTTTTTTGGTGAATGACATTCGCAATGCCTTGGTTATTCCTTCGGCTGCGGTGGTTTCTGGGAAGGGAGGGCAGGTGGGTGTACTGTTACCAGATAAAGATAATCAAGCAAAATTTCATCCGATACAGGTAGGAATTACTTCTGGTGATAAAACCCAAATTTTAGGCGGACTTTCCGAAGGTGAACGGGTTTTTATTCAGCCACCAGCTAATCAATTAATTGATGGTATTGATCGTGTTACTGGATCTTAGTCTACTCTCTTTCTACTGGAAGAATATTGATTAAATGAACCACGAAGGAGCGAAGAACACGAAGAAAGAAGGAAGAAGAAAGAAGGAAGGAAGAAATTAAGTAATTTTATGCTGGGAAGGGATTATGAATTATGAATTTGCTGGAAAGTGTGAATATGGCTTTTGCAACTCTCGCTGCTAATAAACTCCGTAGCGGATTAACTATGTTGGGAATAATTATTGGCAATGCTTCAGTTATTAGTATGATTGGGATTGGACAGGGCGCACAGAATCTTGTGTTGGGTAAACTTGAGGCGTTTGGAGCGAATCAACTGACGGTATATAGCACTTTTGAAGATGATGAAGGCATGAAATTTCCTGATGCTCAATTGGTGCTTTCAGATGCAGAAGCAATTAAGGCTCAAGTTCCTAGTGTTAGCAAAGTTGCGCCTATAGATGAGCAAAAAATGTCAATTAGTTTTAATAACAAGTTAACATCAACAACTGTTAAAGGCACTACGTTTGATTTGCTTGCTGTGCAGAATCTTACTCTTGTCACTGGCAGAATGTTTAACCAAATACAACAGCAAGAACAGGCTCAAGTTACTGTTTTGGGTGCAGAAACTAGTCGGAAACTTTTCGGCGATGAAAATCCTGTAGGGCAAGAAGTTCTTATTAATAATATATCGTTTCAAGTTATTGGTTTATTGCAATCAAAGGGTGCATTTGGTGGGGAGAATTCTGATCAAACTGCTATTGTTCCCCTCACAACATTTGCTAATAGGTTAGTGGGACGCAGATCAATATCTGATATTCCTCTCAGTTATATTTTAGTGACTGCCAAAAATAGAGATAGTATTCGCGCCGCAGGTTTTCAAATTACTAATATTCTGGCTCGACTACATGGGAAAAATGATGTGGCTGTTTTTGCTAATAAGAAGTTTCAAGAATTGGTAGTTCAGGTAACTGGTGTTTTGTCATTATTATTAGCTTTAATTGCGGCTATTTCTTTGTTAGTGGGGGGAATTGGTATTATGAATATTATGTTAGTTTCTGTGACTGAACGTACTCAAGAAATTGGGTTGCGTAAGGCAGTTGGGGCAACTCAGAATGATATTTTAGCGCAATTTTTAATTGAGGCAATTATTCTCTCTCTCTCTGGCTGTCTGCTGGGCATAATTGTAGGAGTTGGGGGAACTATGCCGTTAGCCTTCTTCACGCCTTTGACTCCTCAATTTCCTCTATATGCGATTGTTGTCGCGGTGGGAATATCCGGGAGTATAGGCTTGATTTTTGGTGTATTTCCGGCCCGACAAGCAGCGATGTTAGACCCAATTGTTGCCCTAAGAAGTGGGTGATTATTGAGATTTTTTACGTCACTCCTTCCAATTCCTCATCAGTCAAATCATATAACTTTCGCAACTTATCCAACTTATCTCCATCAGCTTGCCATAAACCGCGTCCCGATGCTTCCAACATTCTCCCCACAATATTTCTAAAAGCTTCAGGATTGGCTTTGCGTAATTTTTCCGCCATTTCTGGATCTAAAGCATAAGTTTCTGCGGCTTGATCATAAACCCAATCATCTTGAAAATCAGCAGTACCACCCCAACCAATTAAAGCCGTCATGCGTTGGGAAATTTCAAAAGCACCACCAGAACCTTGATTAGCCATTGCGTCAGCCCATTTGGGATTTAATAACTTAGTTCGGTATTCCATTCGCAATAAATCATCTAAATTGCGGGGTGTGGTGTCTTTAGAAAAACTTTCGACAAAACTGGCTTGTACTTTTTTTCCACTTTGCTTTTCGGCAGCTTTTTTCAAACCTCCCGTATTGGCATAATATTCCTGAATATCGGTTAAACCATATTCTACCGAATCTATTTCTTGAATAATGCGATCGCTAGTTTTTAATAATGTCTGCAATACTTCTGGTCTAGCTTGTCCTTTATCATTTCTACCATAACTAAAAACATTGCGACTTTCCCAAGTATCCCCCAACTCTTCTCCAGATTCCCAATTACCATCAACAACTCTATCATTAACCAAAGAACCAAAATCACCAGAGGGATTAGAAAACAATCTTGCGGAAGAATTTTCCACACCTTGGGCTTTTAAAATCAAAGCGTGTTTTCTAATAAAATTCATTTCCTCCGGTTCATCAATTTCCGCAGCCCGTTGAAACAAATCATCCAATAATTCAATGATATTCACAAAACTATCCCGGAAAATTCCCGATAGATTTGCTAACACATCAATACGGGGATGTCCAACATCAGCAAGAGGTTTTAAATCATATCTAACAATGCGTCCAGTTCCCTCCTTCACAGGTTCAGCACCCACCAATTCCAAGAGAATTCCCAAAGATTCACCCTTAGTCTTAATAGCATCCAAACCCCATAATAAAACTGCTACAGTTTCGGGATATTTCTTATTTTCATCTAAAGACTGAGAAATAATTTTCTTAGCAATTTCCTTACCCCGTGCAAAAGCAGCAGGAGAAGGCATTCTATAAGGATCTAAAGCATGAATATTCCTACCCGTAGGTAACACCCCAGCACCATCCCTTAACAAATCCCCACCAGGTGCAGGAGGAATAAACTCACCATTTAAACCCCTTAAAAGATTCGTTAACTCATCAGTAGACTGATTTAATAACCTTGTAATTTCCTTTCTTTCTTCTTCCTTTCTTCCTTCGTGTTCTTCGCTTCTATATCCCTCCGGGACGCTGCGCGAACGTGGTTCATTCTCTCCCCCAAAATAAGCATCCAAATAACCAGTTAACTCCTCCTGATTTGGTGCTTCACCTAAAGTATGTAAACCAGAAGAAAAAAGACGATTTTCGAGAACTTGGAGATACTCATACAACTTCACCAAATAATGATCAAAAGCGTGATTACTAAACATCCTCACATTTTCCGGCGTAAAGGGAATACCCAACCTTTTCGCATCATCAAAAGGACAATCCACCTCCAATCCAGTATCAACTATCTTTTTACAAATGCCTTCTTTTAACAGATAATTCTTTTCTGGATCTTCTCGATATTCTGCAATTAAATCGCGGATATTTACCAATTCCTTATACAAACCAGCGCGTCCATAGGGAGGGACATTGTGAGAAATTAACACGCCATAACCGCGACGTTTGGCTAAAATTGATTCTGAAGGATTATTTGCGGCATAAATGTAGAGATTGGGCAGATTTCCTAAGAGAATATCAGACCAAGAATAGCCAGTATTTCCTAATGGTGAACCGGGCAACCATTCTACGGTTCCGTGCATTCCAAAATGAACAACTGCATCAGCTTGAAAATCGTTTTGTAACCATTTATAATAAGCTGCATATTGAGGATGGGGGGTTAGATCTCTTTCAAACATTAACCGCATGGGATCTCCTTGAATTCCCAAAGGTGGCTGGACACCTATCCACACATTTCCTAATTGCACACCACCAATATTAAACTCGTCTCCATAGGTTTTAATGCCGCTACCAGTCAGATATTTCCATTGTTTTTCAATGCGAGATGTAAAAAGATAGCCTAACCATTTTTCTAATGTTCTAGCATTAACAGTTGTGATGTCTTTTATGTTATTTTCTACCAGGGGATTAATTTCATCCGCTGCTTTAATTTGGCGAATTAATTCTTCACCATCTTCGGGAATTTCACCAACTGTATAACCCTGTGCTTTCAGTGCATGAAGTAATTTAATTAAACTGCGAGGAACGTTTAATAATGCAGCAGTTCCTACAGCACCATAACCAGGGGGAAAACCATATAAAATAATGGCAATTTTCCGTTGAGAAATAGGTTTTTGGCGGAGAGAAATCCAGCTTTTAACTCTATTAGTTAATCGCTGTATTCGTTCAGGAACTAAATAAATTTGTTCCCCAACTAAACCACCGAGAGGAATTGTATCAATTGCGCCATCTAATTCTGGCAAAGCATATAAGACAACACTTTGCAGACCGCCTACGCCTTGCCTTGTCCAAGAATGAATGTCTTGAATTAATAAGGGTGCAGCAACTATATAAGGAACATTTTTGGCTGTGAGAATGCGTTTAGCTACTTCCACCTGTCTTCCGGCTTCCATTGAACCAGCCGGACCACCAACCAGGGGAAAACCAATGGTAGAAACTATGGCATCAATTTTTACCGATTCTGCGGAAAGGGAAAGGGTTTCAATTTTACCTCTTTGACGTTCTTGGGTTTCGTAGTCGCTGGTCATCCAATCTCTAACGGCTACGTGTCCCTCTACACCGTTGATAAAGATGGGTAAGGGAGTCAAACCCGCTTTTTCAAAATAGCGGATTAGTTGGGGAATATAGGGCAATTTGGTGATGACGTGCTTTCGGTAAAGTAAAATACCGATGATTGGGGACTGGGTAATTTTATTCCTTTCTTTCTCCTGACTCCTGACTCCTGACTCCTGACTCCTTCTTTGATACCATTCTAAGTATGCTTTGGGTGATGTAAAAAATCCTTGATAATCAGGATGTAATAACCCCATATCGGGGGTTTCCATGGGTGGGGGTATATCTCCAACTTTTAACTCTAAGTATTTTTCCGCAATTGTCCAAAATAAGGAAGCGACGTTTTCTGAACCGCCGGCGTTCCAGTAACCATAGATAATTAACCAGTTACGAAGGTCTTGGACTTTTTGGACGGGGATGAATTTTAATAACTTTGGTCCGATTTTCAGGAAACTGATATAACCGGCAAGTTTGTCTTCTTCTTTACCGTTGCTGAATTTGTCCAGGATGAATTTAATGGGTTTGGGCATTCCTGCGGGTTTGTCACCAATCGCAAATGCTCCTATTTTGGTTAAACTCATTAATTCCAGTGCTGACTCGAAAATGAGCCGGATAGGGATGTTAGCGACACGCTCCCGCAACCATACAACTTGGTCATAATCAAAGAGTAAGCTACCAAAGAATACATCTGCGTTTTTAAGTGCCGCTGCTACTTCCGTGCTATTGGTGGTAATATTGCGATCGCTAAATACTCGAATATCCAACTCTGGACACCGGGAATTAGCCAAATCAGCCGCTTTTCGGTACAAGTCCGCGTTAAACGATTCAAACCCAGCAATCAAGACAATGCGTTTCATGCGCTTTTGCTACGAAATATTTCTTTACATTGATCTTAAACATTTTTGGAGATTAATGGGGGAATCTCTACCTAGAGATTAAAATAATGTCTATGCTTTTTGGAACTATATTAACCAGTAGCAGACTCTTGGCATAGTAAAAAAGTCAATTAAAAAAAGTCAATTAAGGAGATACAAATGAAATTCGGTCTTGATATTGGTCACAATTGCCCTCCCGATAGTGGTGCAGAGGGAATTAAATCCGAAAATAAGTTAACAATGGAAGTGGGTAATAAGGTTATAGTTAAATTAGAAAATTTAGGACATACAGTAATTGCCTGTAAACCGAATAGTGCCAGGACAGTAAATCAATCTTTAGGTAGCCGGTGCGAAAAAGCCAATAGTAACCGAGTAGATATTTTTGTCTCTATTCATTTTAATGCTTTTAATGGACAAGCTAATGGAACAGAAGTATTTGCTATCAGCGACGCTGGCAAAAAAGTTGCCCAAAAAGTATTAGATGAAATTGTCAAATTGGGATTTTTTAATCGTGGTGTTAAAAGTGGTTCACATTTGTATGTTCTCAGAAGAACAAATATGCCAGGAATTCTTATAGAATGTTGCTTCATTGATTCTGCCAAAGATATACAACTATATGATGGTGAAACAATGGCTAATGCGATAGTTGCCGGGTTGACAGGTAAAGTAGCAAATACTTCTGTAAATCCTGCTTCTGATGTGCCTGTAAATCCTGTGCCTAATGCTCCTGTAAATACTGTTATAGATGAAGAACAGAATAAAGATAAGAGCATCCTCAGACTACAAAAAGCTTTAAATCGGCTGAAAATTACTGATAAAAATAATCGGACCCTAGTCGAAGATAATAGCATGGGACAAGCTACATCTTCCGCAACGGAAAAATTTCAGAGAATTGTGGGAGTTTTACCCACAGGAATAGCAGGTAATACTACTTGGGATGCCCTCAATCAAATATTAGCTAAACGAGTTGTGCAAGGAACTCATACTAGTGGTGTAATTATCAGATATTTACAATATCGTGTCGGTGCTGATCCTGATGGTATCTATGGTCCACAAACAGAAGCAGCAATCAAGAAACTTCAACAACAAAACGGTTTAACTGCTGATGGTATTATTGGGGCAATTACTTGGCAAAAATTGGTAGGTTAGATAAATTTTTATTTAATTTATTGATCCCTAATTCCTCAAAGAATACTACTGATAAATAGGGAGTAAATCTCCCTCTTCCTATCTGCGAAAATGCAAAATTGGCATAGCAAATAAACCCCAAGCCAAACCCGTAATTAAACCAAAAGGGGTAACAATATAATTATTAAAATCCCATAAACCGAAAATCTGCGCTGCTAATTCCAAGGGATAAGCCATCATCAACACACTAGCAAAAGCCGCACCAGTCCAACCATATTGACTTAACCAAAAAACGCCTTTTCCATTAGTTAAACCATACAAAATCCGAGTCATCAATAAACCTGATACCGTTCCATAACAGCGCATACAAACCGCCATAATGAAAGGTGGAGATAACTCCAAACCCATAGTAGGCTGGGGACATACATGATTACCCATAAAGTAAATAATGTCCGCAATCCCCGGAAGCAAAAACACAGCAGACGCAGCCAAAAAAGGAGCAATAGGGGGACCAAAAACCATCCCAGCTAATAGGAAATCAGCCAAAAAACTTACCCAATTAACCTGTAACCCTCTTAACAAAACTACCCTTTCCATATTCTCTCTGTGTCCTCTGCGCCTCTGCGGTTCGTTTTCTGCAATTAATATTATAGGGTAGAAAATACCCAAAATGATTATAAATCATCATCTGGATCTATCCCCATTGCCCGTAAACGTTCCGCTAATTGTGCAGCTTTAACTTCTGCTTTTTCAGCCCTTAATTTTTGTAATTGGGCTTCTTCCTGACCTACCAATAACAAATTACCATCTAAATCCCACCAGCGTAGCCAAAGTTGTTCAGGATTATTTAAGTAACTTCCTTGCCATAGTCCCAATTCTACACCTAAAGGGGGAATGGGATAATGTCCGCGTTCGTTAGGCTGGATTTTTTGGTAAGCAAAATCAACCAAATGATAAACTTCCAATTTGCCATTATTAACTTCATAAATAGCATAATAGGGAATGCGGATAATGCGTTCATATACCCAGAATTTACCAGGTTTTTCACCTTCTTTTAAACCCGATAGAGGAGTTGTATCTCGTTCTTCGTCACCATTACCACTGGCTAATTCTATCGCAATTAATGGAGGAATATATTCCCGCCATAAAACATAAGAACGGCGAATTTTACCTGCTAATTGTGGTGCTACATCAGGGACATAAAACCAGTCTGGTGCTACTGTACCTTTTTCTGGTGGTTCTGTTTCTCGCCAATAAATCCCACAATCTTGACCTATACAAAATTGTCCATCGGGATGTAACTTTTGTAAAGTTTGAATTATCGAATCTGTGATAATTATACTTTGGGGATGTTCTTGAAAGTTTTTCACGAAAGTACCATCAGACTCTGGTAGTTGAGTATGATCAGGAAACTGCGGTGGTATAGCAATATCAGCCAGGGTTTCACTCATACTGTTTAAGAAATTGCAGTTGTTAGTTTAGTATTATATCAGAGAACAGGAAGCGCGGAATTACTGAATATTGTATTATAAAGGTTATACAGTCATCTATCACAGTTTATGATTTGCTGCTTAAACCCAGATTGTTCCCAACCTATCAACCCTGATGATAACGAGTTTTGTCAAAGTTGCAGAACCCCATTGATACCATTATTAATCAATCGCTTTCGAGTATTGCGGGTGCTTTCTGCTGAAGGTGGTTTTGGGAGAACCTAT
>Ga0164295_10001050_pt1 | contig 22919 bp, 19 predicted proteins | sample GEODES006metaG_FD_111798 | JGI IMG/M metagenome (GOLD analysis project Ga0164295, IMG submission 111798) | Oligotrophic lake water microbial communities from Sparkling Lake, Wisconsin, USA - GEODES006 metaG | ecosystem: Environmental > Aquatic > Freshwater > Lake | place: USA: Sparkling Lake... | reverse complement strand
CCGTCGTGCGTATTCGCACCGGCGAGCGGGACGGAGACGCGCTGTGAACGCTCTTTCATCAACAACCATGGCCCCTGGGGCCCCGAACACACGGAGGATTCCTCTGAACGCCAAGCGGATCGCTGTTGGCGCCCTCGTCGGTGCAGGCACCCTGCTTGCTCTCGGCGGGACCGCCTTCGCTCAGACACTCACCGAGGAGGCCCCGGTGGCCGATCTCGAGACAGTGGCGGCAACCGCCGATAAGGCCATCCAGTCGGGCAACCTGCTCTGGATCGTCATCGGTGCAGCAATGGTCATCTTCATGCAGGCCGGCTTCGCGCTGGTCGAGACCGGCTTCTGCCGGGCCAAGCACGCCGCACACGTGGTGAGCACGAACCTGGCGATCTTCTTCCTCGGGTTCGTCGGCTTCTTCCTCGTGGGCTGGTCGTTCATGTTCGGTGGCTACAGCTACCTGCTCCCGGGCTTCGATTACGGCCTGAACCATGCCGCTGGCGGCGCCCTCATCGGTTCCGGTGACTGGGTGTTCCTGTGGCAGGGCGGCTGGGCCGGCACCTGGTTCGACGGTTCTGACCTTGCCTACTCCGGGGCTGCGGCTGCGTTCTTCCTGTACATGGTGGCCTTCATGGACACCACGGCCACCATCCCCACGGGTTCGATGGCTGAGCGTTGGAAGTTCAAGTCGTTCGTGATCTGGGGTCTGTTCTGCGGCGCCATCTACTACCCGCTGTTCGGCGCCTGGACCTGGGGCGGCGGCTGGCTCGCCAAGCTCGGTAACTCGCTGAACTGGGGCAATGGCTACGTCGACTTCGCCGGTTCTGGTGTGGTCCACGCCGCTGGTGGTGTGGCCGCTCTGGCCGGTGCCATCGTGCTCGGCCCCCGCATCGGCAAGTTCGGCAAGGACGGCAAGCCCCGCGCTCTTCCCGGCCACCACATTCCGATGGCCCTGCTCGGCACGTTCATCCTGCTGTTCGGCTGGTTCGGCTTCAACGCCGCTTCCACGTTCGCCTCGAGTGACCCACAGATCGGCGTCGTGGCGGTCAACACGGCCCTCGCCGGAGCCTTCGGTGGCTTCAGCGCCATGCTGTGGATCTGGAAGCGCACCGGCAAGCCCGATCCGGCCATGATGGCCAACGGCCTGCTCGCCGGCTTGGTGATCATCACCGCACCGTGTGCGTTCGTTGATCCATGGGTGGCCGCGCTGCTCGGCCTGTTCGCCGGCGTCGTCGTGATCGAAGCGGTGTTCTTCATCGAACGCAAGCTCAAGATCGATGATCCGGTGGGCGCCATCGCCGTGCACGGTGTCTGCGGAACCCTCGGCGTGATTGCCGTGGGCCTGCTGGCCAATGGCAAATACGGCCTTGATGCCGGCGGTGCTGGTATCGGTTGGAACGGCACCACTACGTCAGTGACCGACGGTGTCGCTGATGGTGTGACCGGCCTGTTCTACGGCGGCAACGGTGCTGGCCAGCTCCTGGCCCAGCTCGCTGGCGTGGTCGTGCTGTGGACCCTGATCCTCGGAGTGGCGTTCGCCTTCTTCAAGATCCAGAACGCCCTCACCAAGGGTGGTATCCGCAGCGACAAGGAAGAGGAGATCGCCGGTCTCGACATTCCGGAGATGGGCGTGCTCGCCTACCCGGAGTTCTCGGGAACTCACGAGGGTCTGGTTTCCTCGGACGCCTGACGCATCCTCCGATCGCAGTCTCGAGGGCCCGGTGGAGAAATCCACCGGGCCCTTTCGCGTTGGTGGATGCGTTCGTGGTCGCGTCTCGGGTCACGGATCCAGCGTCCGCTGCTGTGCACACCTGCGGTCTGCCGGCCAGAGTGTGAACGCTCTGTGACCTCGGTGGTGATCGGCTTGTGAGTCCGGTCTGAGTCGGGCAACCTGCAGGCCATGGCCTCCACTCCCCGCTCAGGAAAGCTCACATCATCCCGGTCCTCCTCGCGAGGTGCGGCGACATCAGGATCAACCGCATCGAACGTCGACCCGGCGTTCGCCGCTGAATGGAACGCTCTCGACAAGCCCACCCGTCGACAGATCCGCCGACTGGTCCGCATCGGTCGTCAGCAGGAGAACGCCGATGACGCTCGCCTCGCCGTGGGATTCGCCCGGTTTCAGCGCACGCGGCCCTGGTACCGGTTCTTCTGGCTCTGGCTCATCCCGCTGGTGATCGCTGGCGTGGTTGCGGGATTCGCCCTGCACCCGATCCTCATCGGGGTGGTCATCGCCGTGGCGGGCAATGCGTACCTCGTGCGTCGGGGGTTCTCGAAGGCCGACTGGCTGAACGAGCCGTTGTTGTCGGGAGACGCAGACTCGAAGTGATACCCGGCCCTTCGGCCGAATCCCGACTGTGAACGTGAGAGGGGCCCGGCCGAAGCCGGGCCCCTCTCACGTTGCTGGTCGGGACGACTCCCGACCGATGACCTGCGGGTCAGGCGTTGGTGGAGACCGGAGCCTCATCCATCATGGAGCCGCCGCCCTGCTTCTTCGAGTAGGTGATGGCGCCGAGCACCACAACCAGCGCAGCGCCGGCGATGGCGAAGCGGATGTTGTTGTTGCGCAACTCGATGATGGCCGGCAGCACCAGAAGGGCCACGAGGTTCATCACCTTGATGAGCGGGTTGAGGGCCGGACCGGCGGTGTCCTTGAACGGATCGCCGACGGTGTCGCCGATGACGGCAGCCTTGTGGGTCTCGGACCCCTTGCCGCCTTCATGGCCGTCCTCGATGTACTTCTTTGCGTTGTCCCATGCGCCACCGGCGTTGGACAGGAAGTTCGCCATGAGCTGACCGGTGACGATGGCGGCAGCGAGGAACGCACCGAGTGCGTAGTAATCCAGGCCGAAACCGATGATGACCGGGGTGAGCACGGCGAGCAGGGCCGGGGTGGCCAGCTCACGCAGCGACGCCGTGGTGCAGATGTCGATGACCGGTCCGTAATCGGGACGCTCGGTGTAATCCATGATGCCGGGCTTCTCGCGGAACTGACGGCGCACTTCCTGCACGATGGTGCCGGCAGTACGGGAGACCGCACGGATGGCCAGTGAGGAGAACAGGAAGGCCACCGAACCACCGATGAGCAGACCGATGAAGGTCTTCGGGTCGGCCACGTTGATCTGGACCAGCGAGGCAAGGGTTCCGTCCAACTCGGCCTTGGTGATCTCAGCAACGCTGAGGGTGGCCTTGGCGATGGTCTCGGAGTACGAGGCGAACAGCGCCACGGCGGCGATCACCGCAGAACCGATGGCGAAGCCCTTGGTGACGGCCTTGGTGGTGTTACCCACGGCGTCGAGGCTCACCATGATGCGCTCCGGCTCGCCCTCGAACTCGCCGGCCATCTCGGCGATACCCGCAGCGTTGTCTGCCACGGGGCCGAAGGTGTCCTCGGCCACGACGATGCCGGTGGTGGCCAGCATGCCGATGCCGGTGAGGGCCACGAGGTAGAGCGAGAAGGCAATGTTGCCGCCGCCCAGCATGAGGGCGACACCGATGGCCACGGCGATGGCCACAAGGGCCCACACTGCGGACTCAAGGCCCGAGGAGATGCCCTCGAGCACGGTGGTGGCGGGGCCGGTACGAGCGGCCTTGGCGATGTCCTGCACCGGCTTGGTGGTGGTGGACGTGTAGTACTGGGTGATCTTCGAAGCGGCGAAACCGAGGACCACGCCGGCCACGATGGCGCCGAACAGGCGGGCACCTGGGTTGGAGAGCGTGGAACCATCGGGGTTGCCGACGTAGAGGAACGCCACGGCACCAGCGCCAACGATGGCAAGGGCCTGAGCGGCGTAGATGCCACGGTTGATGGCGGCGAGGGCGTCGGTCTCACCCGGGCGGCCCTTCACGAGGAAAATGCCGACCATGGAGGCCAGAAGACCGATGGCCACGACGGCGATCGGGAAGATGACGCCCTTGGCAGCCTGGCTCTCATCGAGGCCGATGGCCTTGAAGGCCGAGACGCCCAGGATGATCGAGGCCACGAGCGTGACTGCGAAGCTCTCGAAGAGGTCGGCGGCCATACCGGCGCAGTCGCCCACGTTGTCGCCGACATTGTCGGCAATGGTGGCGGGGTTGCGGGGGTCGTCCTCGGGGATGCCGGCTTCGACCTTGCCCACGAGATCGGCGCCGACGTCAGCGGCCTTGGTGAAGATGCCGCCGCCGACTCGCAGGAACAGCGCGAGCAGCGAGCCACCGAAGCCGAAGCCCACGAGGATGGCCGATGCGGTGTTCTGGAAGATCATGACGATGCCGACGGTGCCGAGCAGACCGAGACCAGCGGTGAGCAGGCCGGCCACACCACCGGTGCGGAAGGCCACCTGCAGGGCGCCGTTGAAATCGCTTCGACGGGCAGCGGCTGCGGTGCGGACGTTGCCGCGAACGGCGAGCCACATACCGAAGAAGCCGATCGAGGCGGAGAACACGCAACCCAGCACGAAGGCGAGGGTTCGGAACGCACCCGACTGCACGAAGGTGAGCATCTGGTCGCCCTTGACACCTTCGACGATCGATTCCTTGTTGATGGCCGTCGAGGTGAGGAACACCACGATGGCCACCGGGATCACGATCATGCCGATCGTGCGGAACTGACGCTTGAGGTAGGCGAGGGCGCCTTCCTGGATGGCGCCAGCGATCTCCTGCATCTTTTCGGTGCCCTGCTCCTTGGCGAGAACGCCTCGCATGAGCACGACGCCGAGCAGCAGCGCCACGATGGCAACGGCCCCGGCAAAGATCAGCCATCCCCATTCGGTGCTGGAGAGGGTGAACGCCTGGTAGCCGCCTTCAGCAGCAATGACCTGGGTCATCGAAATCCGTCCTGTTCTAGGCCTGTTCTTGATTCCGGCGCGCGCCGGAACCGTTCGGTTAAAACGCCCAACCCGAGGGGGTATGGGAGCGCAGAACAGTACCCCGCAGGTCCGTTCGGTTGCGAGAATGCTCCCCGTCGGGTCCGCTGGTGATCAGCGAAGGGCCGACTGGTCGCCCTCGGCTACTGGTCGCCGAGGGCGTAGAGCTGTCCGCCACGGGTAGCCACGTAGATCCGGCCCTTCCAGACTGCCGGGGTCGCTTCGATGCAGCCATTGAGTTTGACGGTCCACTTCAGGGGCGGATCGATCCGGGGGTCGGAGACGTCGTAGGCGTTGAGGTTGCCCTCGCAATCACCTTCGATCAGGGTCTTGTCGACAACCACGGGAGACTGCCAGGTCTGTGAACCGAGGCTCTTCTCCCAGACAACAGCCCCGGTCATCTGATCAACAGCGATGAGACGGCCGCCGTTGGTGGCGAAATACACCACGCCATCCCCGAGTGCCGGGGTGGCCCAAATTCCTGACTTGCCGCCGTACTGGTCCTTGAGCGACCACACCAAGGGGTTGTCCGGCTTGGTCGGGTCGAGCTTCATCATCTGGCCGACCTGCTTGGAGCGTTCGTTATGGCGTTCGAATTCCGAACCCACGTAGAGCATCCCCTGCTTGTCGATGGTGATCGTGGCGTCGGTGTCATCGCCGGTCCAGAAGCGGAACACCCGGGTCGGGGTGCGCCCATCCTTGAGGCCGGTGATGTCCCAACCCTGCACGAGTCCCGAGGAGTTCGAGAAGTACACGGTGTTGCCCGAAATCGCCACGGAGGTCTCGATGGAGAACTGGTGGTCACTGATCGTGTTCCACAGTTCCTGATCCCAACCGGGGGTCTTGAACACCACCTGCGGGTTGACGGTGACCTTGCCGTCGGCGCCGTAACCCCGGTTCAGCTTGATGATGTAGAACCAACTGTTCTCGCCGCCCTCGAACAGATAGTCGTCGATGACCAGCGCTGCGCCGTCCCAGTCATCGTTCCAAACCTGTTGCACACCTTCGTAGGCCGAGAGTTTCCAGAGCTCCACCGGAGCGCCACCGCGATCGGTGGCGAAGATGCGGAAGTAGTTGTCGCGGCTGCCCTTGTAACTGAGCGGGAAGCCGTCGGGATCGGTGGTCATCGAGCCTTTGACGAGGTCGCCGGTCTTGAACGGGGTGAGGATGTTCTCGCCGGTTGCCCCGTCGATCCAGTGCATCGAGGCGTCGTAACCGCCAAAGGAGACCCACGTGCGACCGTCGCGCTCGGCCACGGTGGGTTGACCGGTCCAGCCGTCGCCGCACCAGGTTGATGTGGAGGCTCCGTCGCTGGAAACCGAACACATGCCGCCGCTCTTCGGGTAGGACCACAGCACACGGGGATTCTGGGGGACCCCGGCGCCGTACCAGGAGCGGGTGGGATTGCCACGGAACGTGAGCAGACCCGGGACTTTGCCCCATGGTTCGCCCGAGGACTCCGGATCGACCCAGCCGTTGTACGGGGGTCGGGTGGTGGTCGTCGTCTCGTTCTTCGCTGGTTTCGAGGGCTTGGTATCGGAGGCGGAACCGGGGTCCGACGCGTTGGAGGAGGAACCGCCGTTCAGCAGCGAGAGCGCCCCGAGTCCGAGGACCAGCACGGCCACCGCCACGCCGAGGGCGATGAGGGGAGCTTTGCTCCTGGGCTTTGCATGCTGCATGGGTCCACCTTCTGCGCCGTCCGGGGATCAGCCGGCGCTGCCCTCGGCCACGAGTCGCTCGAGGACGAGGTCGGGGTTATCGGCTTCGAGTCGTTCGAGCCAGTACTGACTCTCGAACAGTGCCATGACAGTACCGTCGGCCCGGTGGAGTATCCGGACACCACGCATTCCACGCATCGCCAGCGCACTCTCGGTCGTCGTGCGACGGGCCACCTTGTAATTGGTGGGTGAGAGTTCGACTGGTGCACCGAACTCGTTCTCGAGTCGGTAGACCGCGACATCGAACTGCATCGGACCCACAGCAGCGAGCACCGGTGCCTGATCGCCGAGTTCGGCATCGCGCAGCACCTGCACCACGCCTTCTTCGTCGAGTTGGGCGATTCCTCGACGGAACTGTTTGAAACGGCCGGTGTCGCGCACCCGGGCCACGGAGAAGTACTCGGGAGCGAAGCTCGGGATGGCGGGGAACTCCACGGGTTCATCGAGCCAAAGAGTGTCGCCAACACGAACCTCGGTGGCGTTGACCAGACCGACGACATCGCCGGGGAAGGCCTCGTCGATGGTTTCGCGCTCGGAACCGAACACCTGATGGGCGTACTTGGTGGCGAACGGTTTGCCGGTCGTGCCATGGGTGATGACCATGCCGCGTTCGAATTTGCCCGAGCACACCCGCAGGAATGCGATGCGGTCGCGGTGTGAGGGGTCCATATTGGCCTGCACCTTGAACACGAAACCGGAGAAGGGATCGTTCAAGGAGCGGATGGTGCCATCGGTGGACGGACGGGCGCTGGGGCTGGGCACGAGATCGACGACTGCGTCGAGCAGTTTGCGCACACCGAAGTTGGTGAGCGCCGACCCGAAGAATGCCGGGGTGGACTGCGCGCCCTGGAACAGCTCGATATCGAGATCGGCGCCTACTTCGTCGAGCAGCGAGATTTCGTCGAGAGCGGTGTTCCATGCCGGGCCCTCGTCGATGGCGGCGCGTTCGGGGCTCACGGTCTCTTCGGGTGCCTCGGTGGCACCACGGGCGACGCGGGTGAATCGCGTGAACAGGCCGTCGCGTCGGTCCACCACGCCGCGGAAGTCGCCGGCGATACCGACCGGCCAGGTGACGGGAGTGACGACGAGACCGATCTGCTTCTCGACTTGATCGACGAGTTCGAATGCATCGAGGCCCGGGCGGTCCCATTTATTGATGAAGGTGAGCAGCGGCAGGTCGCGCTGGCGGCACACATCGAACAGCTTGAGGGTCTGCGGTTCAATGCCCTTGGCGGCGTCGAGCACCATGATCGCCGCATCGGCGGCGGCGAGCACCCGGTAGGTGTCCTCGGAGAAGTCGCGGTGACCGGGGGTGTCGAGCAGGTTCACGACGCAGTCGCGGTAGGGAAACTGCAGAACGGTCGAGGTGATCGAGATGCCGCGCTGCTGCTCGAGGGCCATCCAGTCGGAGGTCGCCGATCGACGGCCGGATCGGGCCTTGACCGCGCCGGCCTCGTTGGTGAGCGCCCCTCCGTAGAGAAGGAACTTCTCGGTGAGGGTGGTCTTGCCCGCATCGGGATGGCTGATGATGGCGAACGTGCGTCGGCGCGCTGCTTCATCTGCGGGGGTGGCCATCGGTCGAGGGTATCGGTCAGGCGCGCGCTGCGACGCATGTGGCGCAGGTGCCGACCAGATCGAGTCGATGGTGGGAAACGGCGAATCCATGCGTTGCTGCCACGGATTCCGCGAATGCGTGAACCCCGTGTTCGAGTTCGGGTGGGGCATCGATATCAAGCACCGATCCGCAGGAGTCGCAGATCACATGGTGATGGTGACCGGTGAGGTCCTCGGCGAGTTCGTAGCGAGCGGTGTCATCGGAGGTGACGAGCCGGTGCACGACACCCGCCTCTTCGAGGATGGCGAGGTTGCGGTACGCGGAGCTCTGCGCCATTCCCTCGCTGCGTTCGAGGAGATCCGACATCGACAGCGGCCGGTCTGACCCGCCGAGTGCATCGACCAGTGCCCGGCGGTTCGCCGTATAGCGCTGTCCGTCGCGTTGCAGCCGCTCATCGGCGGTGCGGTGGAGTTCGATGAGCGATGCCTTCATGACTCGGTGGAGTGTAGGCGTCCGCTGTCGGCGCCTAGGCTGCGACACCGTGCCAGCCGACGATCAGATGCGCTCCTACCCGGGCGCCCGACCCCCGGACCGCACCGGGCACATCATGAGCAGCGGCCTTCGCCTCGCCCTGAACGAATGGGGAGACCCTGACGCCCCGATGATCGCCATGGTGCACGGAGGGTTCGATTTCTCTCGTACCTTCGACGTATTCGCCCCGATGATTGCCGACGCCGGCTGGCGGATTGTGGCCTGGGACGCACGCGGTCATGGCGACTCCGACCGTGCGCAGCTCTACAGCTGGGGCGCCGATGTGCGCGACCACATGGCGGCCATCACCACGCTCAGCGACGAGCCCATCGTGCTGCTCGGCCATTCGAAGGGCGGCGGACAGTTGCTCGATCTCCTCGACGCTCGTCCCGGTCTCGCCCGGGCGTTCGTCAATCTCGACGGCATGCCTTCGCAGTTCTCGGCCCCCGATATCAACGACCGTGAGCGTCGTCGGATGCGACGGGCCGATGTGGGGGCTGCACTCGATCGGCGTCGCCGCCGCAACGAACTCACCCGACGGCCCGACACCATCGAAGGATTGGCCGGTCGTCGAGCCCCGATGAACCCGCGCCTTACTCGTGAATGGCTCGAATACCTCGTCACCGTCGGTGCTCGTCATGACGCCGAAGGTTGGAGATGGAAAATCGACCCGCTGCTGCATCTCGGAGGCTTCGGCCCGTGGCGTCCGCAATGGTCGATGGATCACCTTGCTGCTCTCGACCTCCCGTTCCTCGGTGTGCTCTCAGGGGTCCAGGACGACCCCATGGGTTGGAAGAGTCGACGCGGCGATATCGAACCGTTCCTGCCTCCGGGCGGACAACTCGAGTTCTACGACGACATCGGCCATTTCCTGCATATCGAGAAGCCGCGATTCATCGCTGATCTCGTGCTCGAGTTCCTCGGGAGGCTGCCATGAGCCGGCGCACCGAGTTCCTCGCCAACGGCACCATGCGGCTGGCGCTGCACACCCTCGCCGACAGTTCTGGTGCGAGCGATGACAGCACGCATCCGTTGCTCCTGCTCCATGGGCTGGGCGAGCAGTCGCCGGCCTCTCGCCCAGCTTGGACCGATGCCTGGCCCGGTGCAGTGCTGGCTCTGGATTTCACCGGTCATGGTGAGTCCGATGTGCCACGCGGTGGTGGCTACATGCCCGAGACCCTCATGGCCGATGTCGATGCCGTCATCGCTCGCTACGGGCCGGTCAGCATCGTGGGCCGCGGTCTGGGTGCATGGATAGCTCTACTCATCTCCGGCGCCCGCACTGCTTCGGTGCGCGGCGTGGTGCTCGCCGATGGTTCGGGACTCTTCGGTGGAGGACCGCATCCGCCCTCGCCGTATGTGACGGTGCTCGGTCCGGGCGATGGCCGCACGCCGGACCCCTATGCACTCATCGAACTCAGCCGCGATGTACGGCCCCCCGACTACGCCCTTGACTATCTGCGGTTCGCGCTCGAGGAGTCAGAACTCGAGACACCGGTCGTTGTCGCCGCTCGGATCCGCCCTGATTGGCTCGTGGCGATCGCTGCCGATGTGAGTGTTGCCGAAGCCCCGCTCGTGGAGGCCATCGGGTCCTTCATCAACCCCCAGCTCGCCAACCGCTGACGAGCGGCTCTGGGCTGGCAACTGGTGGCAAGCAATCAAGGCTGGCAATCACCGTCGTGTTCCCACCGGCGAGTGATCAACGGTCAGAGATCGCGGTCGCTCACGTAGCGGGCGAGTTCGACGAGCGCCTCGATGGCCGCAGGTTCGAACCTCAGCCCTTCGAGGGCGGAGATGGCGGTGTCGGTCAGTTCGGTGATGTCCGACTCGATCTGCGCTTGTGCCCCGGTGTCGACCACGACCTGTTGGAGCTCGGCGATATCGGTCTCGGTGAGGTCCACCGATCCCACACGATCGAGGACCTGAAGTTGGGTGGGTGACGCATTGTTGCGGGCCGTGGCCAGCAGAGGCGTGGGCTTTCCTTCGCGCAGGTCGTCACCCACGGGTTTGCCGGTGCGAGCCTCATCGCCGAACGCGCCGAGTACGTCGTCGCGCAACTGGAATGCCTCGCCGAGCGGTGAGCCGTAGCGGGAGAGCTGCTCGCGGAACTCATCGAGGCGGTCGACGAGTGCCGCTCCGACATGCAGTGGGCGTTCGATCGTGTACTTGCCCGACTTGTAGTGGGCGATGCGTCGGGAGGTTTCGAGGTCGGTGCCGCCGCGGGCGGCCCCGAGCACATCGAGGTACTGCCCGATATTGACCTCGATCTTGAGCTCACTCCACACCGAGAACGCGGCCGCTGGAGCGGTAATCATGAGGCGATCGGCGAACACTTCGGCGAGATCTCCGATGAGGATGGCGACGCCTTCGCCGAACCGGCGGGATTCTCCGCCCCAGTCGCCGTCCGCGTGCGCCGCGGCGAACTGCGTATGCACGGTGAGTGCACCTCGCCGTGTGTCACTTCCATCCATGATGTCGTCGTGGATGAGGGCGAATGCGTGCAGCAGCTCGAACGCAGCACCGGTGTCGACGATCGCCGCAGCCTCGGGGTCTCCGCCGGCGCCGATGAACGCCCAATGGCAGAACGCCGGACGCAGCCGTTTGCCGCCACCGAGCACGAACTCACGCAGCGATTGCAACGGTTCGGTGAGGTCACGGTCGATCGCTGACCATTCGCTGATCTCATGGTCGAGCAGCGCTGCGAGTCGCGCTTCGACAGGAGCGGCAACGGCGGTGAGTACTGCGGGAGGCGTGCTTTTCGAGTTGTTCACGAAGCGTTGTCGCCATCGAGGAGTTCGAGGTCGGCGACGATCCGGGTGATCTCGGTGCGGGCCAGATCGAGGCGCCCGCGACAGAGTTCGATGAGATCGGCAGCACGCTTCACCTGCGTGGCCAGATGATCGACATCGACATCATCACTCTCGAGATCGGCGAGGATCTCCTCGAGTTCGGACACCGCGTCGGCGTAACCGATGGAGTCAGTGTCGTTGACGGCATCGGCGTCATTCTTCTTGGCGGCCATCAGGATCCCTCGGTGTTCTCGGTGGTGGAAACGGTACTTGTGACCCGGCCATCGACCAACTGCGTGACGAGGGTGTCCCCGGGTGCGAGGTCGGCGGTGCTGCGGACGATGGTGCCGGCCTCGGTACGAGTGATGCTCCAACCCCGGGCGAGCGCCCGGGCGGGATCGACCGCAGCGAGGCGGGCGGCGAACAGATCGATATCGGCACCGGCATGGCGCAGTGCGGTGAGACCACCGCGCGTGGAACGCTCGCCGGCGGAGTCGAGTCGGTGCTGTTCGAGCATGAGTCGCGAGCGCACCGAGGTTGTGGCCAGTCGGGCGATCCGGGCGAGGCGGCTTCCTTCGCGGGTGAGGAACTGTTCGGCGATGACGGACACCGATGCCCAAGCTTCTTCTGCTCGGGTAATCGCATCGCCGAGCAGTTCGGCGATGGCCGCTGCGCATGCGGTCGGGGTTTTGTGGGCACGATTGGCCACGATGTCGGCCACGCTCGTGTCGATCTCGTGGCCGATGCCGGTGAACACGGGAACATCGAGCGTGGCGATCGTTCGGGCGATGAGTTCGTGATCGAACGTGGCGAGATCGGTTCGGGCCCCGCCACCGCGAACCAGAGCGATGAGATCGACGCGCTGGGCGGCGAGTGTGCGCAGTGCCGCCGACACGGTGCGCTCGGCGCCCAGGCCCTGCATCTGGGCGTCGACGAACACGATGTCGAACGCGAGACCACTGTCATGGAGCGTCTTGAGGAAGTCGGCCTCGGCAGCGCTGCCCACTGCGGTGACCAGCCCGATCCGCTGCGGGGCGATGGGCACCGGGCACGCCCGATTCCGGTCGAGGAGCCCCTCGGTGCGCAGCAGGGCCAGGACACGGTCGCGTTCGGAGTCGATGAGTTCGAGGGTGTACTCGGGGTCGATGTCCTGCATGTTGAGTTGGAGACGACCGCCGGGGAGCCAGAGTTCGAGCGGACCGATGATGCGCACCCGGACGCCTTCGTCCATGCGGATGGGACCGGTGTCCTTGAAGCGGGCATTCACCTTCGCCCGGTTGCCGGCCCAGAGTGCAACAGAAACTTTGGCGATGACCCGATCCTCGTCGTCCTTCTCGATCAGATCGAAGTAGGTGTGGTTGTTACGGCCCTTCTTGAAGCCGGAAATTTCGCCTTCGACCCAGACCGGGCCGCCGAGTTCGGCATCGATCGCGTCACGGGCGGTGGCCAGGAGCCGACTGACCGAGTAGCTGCTCGTTTTGTCCTCGTACTCGTCCGCCTCTTGCGACATGGTGGGCACGGTAGCGGGTGCATCGCTCGTACAGTGCGGTGATGCGAGTGCGTGCGGAGCGGCGGGTTTCACATCGAAGGCCGATCGAGGCCACGAGTGTTGCTGGCCGGAGAGTTGGTGGCCGGAGTGTTTCTAGCCGTGCTGTTTTGGCCGGGGTACTGCTGTTCGCCGTGTTCGGGTTGTCGGGTTGCGGATCGGAGAAACCGGGAACCGTCGCCAGCTCGACCACGACGAATCCGAGCTCGAACTCGACCGTCATTGATCCCTACGCCGGTCAGGCGGCTGCCAACCCTGCCGCTGCTGCCTGCCTGTTGCTCGCTGACACGGTTGGTCTTGATGGACTCGTGCCCATCGACTCATCGAGTTGGCGGGATGAACGTGAGCGCATCCTCGTCGATGCACAACGTGAATCGATGCTGCTTCGGCTTGCAGTTCGAGGTGCGTCCCCCGAACTCGCTCCCGCGCTCGAAACTCTCGCAACCCACGCCGATCGGGTCGCCGAGGAACTGTCGCTGGCGACCAGCTATAGCGATGCGTTGGTTCGACTCGCCGCGACCGGAGTCGACGCTGAACTGCGCACGGCGGAAGACGCCGTAGCCGTCTGGCGAGACACGAACTGCTGAATGATCACGTGATCGGGCGTCGTTGAGGCGACGCCCGAGGGTGATTTCCCGGGGTTACTCCTGGACGAGTTCGATCAGTGTGCCGAGGGCGTCCTTGGGATGGATGAACGCCACGGTGGTACCGCGTGAACCCGGACGGGGAGCATCGTCGAGCACCCGGAATCCCTGGGCCTTGACCGCTTCGAGGGCCACGGCGCAATCGGCAACGCGATAGCCGATGTGATGAATGCCGGGGCCGCCACGGTTGGTGAGCCACTTGGCCACAGTGCTGTCGTCGCGGGTAGGGGTGAGCAACTGGATGTAGCTCTCGGCCACCTTGAGCAGGGCTTCTTCCACACCGTCGCTCTCGACAACCTCGCGATGATCGACGGTGGCGCCGAAGGTGTCGCGGTAGTAGTCGATGGCAGCACCGAGGTCGGGCACTGCAATGGCGATGTGGTCGATCTCGGTGAGAAGCGGGGCGGGGGCGGCTGATTCGGACATCTGGACTCCGGGGTCATCGTCGCCGACGCGACGTGCAGTGATGGACATGGTGATCGGTGCTCAGGCGCCGTGGCGACGGAACGCAGTGATGCGATCCTCGCCGACCTTCTCGCGCAGTTCACGGTTGGTGATGCCGAGGCCCTCTTCGGGGGCGAGACACAGCACACCGATTTTGCCCTCATGCAGGTTCTTGTGGACCTGATAGGCGGCCTCGCCGGTTTCGGCCAACGGGTACACGGCCGAGAGGATCGGCTGGATCTTGCCCTGACAGATGAGATCGTTGGCGGCCCAAGCCTCGGCGTAGTTGGCGAAATGCGAGCTGACGATGCTCTTGAGCTTCATCCAGAGATGACGGTTGTCGTACTCGATCATGAAACCGCTGGTGGCGGCGCAGGTGGTGATAGTGCCGCCGCGGGCAGCCACAAACACCGAGGCACCGAAGGTCTGACGGCCGGGATGTTCGAACACGATGTCGACATCGCGGCCGATCATCGAGCGGATGTCCTTCCCGAGACGGCGCCATTCGCTCTCGTCCTGGGTGTGCTCATCGGACCAGAAGCGATAGTTCGCGACCTTGCGGTCGATGACATGCTCAACACCGAGATCATTGAGCAGCGCCACCTTCTCGGGGCTGGAAACGACGCCGACCGGCGTGCCGCCACCATTGAGGATGTACTGCACGGCGTAGCCGCCGAGGCCACCCGATGCGCCCCACACCAGAACGGCATCGCCCTGCTTCATCGGGGCGGCGTTCTTCGAAACGAGCATGCGGTAGCTCGTGGAGTTGCACAGTGCGTTGACCGAGGACTCTTCCCAGCTGAGATGCTCCGGCTTGGGCATGAGTTGGTTGGCCTTGACGATCGAGAGGTCGGCAAGTCCGCCGTAGTTGGTCTCGAAGCCCCAGATGCGCTGGTTGTCGCCGAGCATCGAATCGTTATGGCTGGACTGGTCCTGATCGTCGACATGGTTGCAATGCACGACGACACGGTCGCCCGGCTTCCACTTGCGAACGGCCGAACCCACTCGCAGAACCACGCCCGACGCGTCGGAGCCCACTGCGTGGAAGTCCTGATCGTGGCGCTTGCCCCAATAGCTCTCGCGGCCGAGGCGGGTCAGGAACCCGAAGGTGGAGAGCGGTTCGAAGATCGAGGTCCACACGGTGTTGAAGTTGATCGAGCTGGCCATCACTGCGATGACTGCTTCGTCCGGGGCCAGTTCGGGCAGAGCGATGTCCTGCACGTGGAGCGCCTGACGGGGGTCCTTATCGCCCGACTCCATGCCGGCGAACATGTCCTGCTCCTCCTTCCGGACAACGACGGCCCGATACGACTCAGGCAGTTCAAGGGCGGCGAACTCCTCGCTCGGAGCGCCCGCGGAGATGAGGTCAAGAATGTTCTGCATGGGGCGGAAAGCTAGTGGTGCTGGACCCGCTCGCCAAGCGGAACCGGCCATGAGGCGGTTGCGGTTACCGGCGGGTAATGTCAAAGGGCTCGGACAGTCGCGTCCGGGCAGGGGATTGACACTGCCACCTGGCAGGTCGAACCTCACCGTCGAACGAGTTCTGGAGGAAGAACATGGCTGCTTCGGTCATCCTGGGAGGCGCACGTACGCCTATCGGCAAACTGTCGGGTGCGCTCGCCGGTTTCGAGGCCACCGACCTCGGTGCCATCGCCATCCGTGAGGCGCTCGTGCGCTCCGGTGTGTCGCCCGAGCAGGTCGATTATGTGTTCATGGGTCAGGTACTTCTCGGTGGCGCCGGCCAGATGACCGCCCGTCAGGCCTCCACCAAGGCGGGCATCCCGCTGGCCACCCCCTCGACCACCGTCAACAAGGTGTGTCTGTCCGGCCTCAACGCCATCCACCTCGCCGACCTCTACATCCAGGCCGGGCTCGCCGACATCGTCGTCGCTGGTGGCATGGAGTCCATGACCAACGCTCCGTACCTCATGCCCGGTGCCCGTGCCGGTCTGCGGATGGGCGATGGCAAGCTCATCGACTCGATGATGTTCGACGGTCTGTTCTGTGCCATCGACCAGATGGCCATGGGTGCCGGCACCGAGAAGTACGCCGCCACGCTGGGTCTTGACCGCGACTCGCAGGACCAACTCGCCTACGCCTCTCATGAGCGTGCCGCTCGTGCCCAGGCCGAGGGCCTCTTCGCCGACGAGATCGTCGCCGTCGAGATCCCCCAGCGCAAGGGTGATCCCAAGATCTTCTCCGTCGACGAGGGCGTGCGAGCCGAGACCACCATGGACTCGCTCGGTGCGCTTCGTCCCGCCTTCGACAAGGCCGGCAACATCACCGCGGGCAATGCCTCGCAGATCTCCGATGGCGGTTCGGCCGTGATCGTGGCCTCCGAGGCCGCTGCCGAGCGTCTCGGTGTTACCCCGCTGGGCCGGATCCTCGGATACGGCGAGGTCGCCGGTCCCGATCCGTCGCTGCTCAACCAGCCGGCCAATGCCATCAACGTGGCGCTCGCCCGTGCGGGCATGAGCGTCGGCGATCTCGACCTGTTCGAGCTCAACGAGGCCTTCGCTGCCGTTGGTGTCGCCTCGATGGCCACGCTCGGCATCACTGCCGACATCACCAACGTCAACGGTGGCGCCATCGCCCTGGGTCACCCCATCGGCATGTCGGGCAACCGCGTGGCGCTGCACCTTCTTCATGAGCTCAAGCGTCGTGGCGGCGGCCGCGGTGCGGCTGCGCTCTGCGGCGGCGGCGGTCAGGGCGACGCCATCCTGCTCGAGACCATCTGAGCCGGTTGCGCCCACTGCGCACTCGCAGTCATCGACCTCCGGGTCGCTGACACAACTCAGTTCTCAATGGACCCGGGCTTCGGCCCGGGTCCATTCACGTTTCAGGGTCTGGCGTTTCAGGGTCTGGCGTTTCAGGGTCTGGCGTTTCAGGGGCTCTCGCGTGTCAGGACTTCTTGCGAATCAGAGGATTTCGCGGCGGCCCTCGAGTGCACGGCCGAGGGTGAGTTCATCGGCGTACTCGAGGTCGCCACCCACGGGCAGACCGCTGGCGATGCGCGTGACGGTGAGTCCGAGTGGTTTGAGCAGACGACTGATGTACATCGCCGTGGCCTCACCCTCGATATTGGGGTTTGTGCACAAGATGACCTCGGTGATGCCCTCGGGTTCGAGGCGGGCCAGCAGCTCCTTGACCTTGAGCTGATCAGGGCCGATGCCCTCGATCGGGCTGATTGCGCCCTGCAGCACGTGATAGCGACCGCGGAACTCGCCGGTCTTCTCGACCGCCACGATGTCGCGGGGTTCTTCGACCACGCACACGATGGAGGTCTCCCGGCGGGTATCGGTGCAGATGCCGCAGGCCTCGCCCTCGGAGATGTTGAAGCAGGTCAGACAGAAGCTCACGCGCTCCTTGACGATGGCGATGGCGTTGGCGAGCCGGAGCGCATCGACAGAGGGCAGTTTGAGCAGATGGAACGCAATGCGTTGCGCGGATTTCGGGCCCACTCCGGGGAGGCGTCCGAGTTCGTCGATGAGTTCCTGGACCGGCCCGGCGTACATGGTCACGGGCGGTCGGGCTCGCCGTCGGTGGTGGGCAGCGCGCCGCCGAATCCGCCGAACCCGTCGGCGGCTGTGGTGGTGCCGCTCCCGAGTCCACCGAGACCACCGAGCGCTCCCCCCAGACCTCCCAGGCCACCGAGCGCTCCACCGAGAGCGCCGAGATCGAGGGCGGGCATGGCCGCGCTCTGGAGATCGGCCAGTTGGTCGAAGGCATCATTGAGGGCGGCGAGCACGAGATCCTCGAGCAGGCTGATGTCCTCGGGATCGACAGCGGTGGGGCTGATCGTGACATCGAGGAACTGCATGTCGCCGGTGAGGGTGATCTGGACAGCGCCCCCACCGGCTCGACCGGTGATCTCGGTCTCGGCGGTTCGGGCTTGGGCATCAGTCATGCGCTGTTGCATGTCAAGCGCTTGCGACAGCAGGGAGTTGATGTCGAAGGAATCAGTCATCGGGGGGCTCCGTTCAGGTTCAGGCTTCGGGTTCGGCAACGAGTTCGGCGCCCGGAAACACTGCGGCGATGCGATCGAGGCCGCTGGTGGCGGTGCTGTCCGCGTTGTCGAGTTGGGCGATGGTTTCGCGGTCGAGGAATTCTTCGGGTTCTTCGGCACTGGGTCGGGCGCTACCCGATGCCACGGCACGACGATCGCCGGGATCGAAGGCATCGGAGTCAACAGTGAGACGAACCGTGATGGGACCGGCGAACGCGGCGGAAAGTGCTGCCTCGACCTCAGAACGGAGTTCCTCGCATCGGGAGGCATGGTGCGAGTTGGGTAGGCCCAGGGTTGCCTGCGTTCCCTCGACGGCGAGCCAGCGGCCGGCGGCGTAGCGGGGACGGGCCCGCTGGGAGAGCGAGGCAAGGATGGTGGCGCTCCAGGCTGAGGAGAGCGACCCCAGCGAAAGGCTCGCACCAGAAGCGGGGCTTGCTGGCGCTGGGACACTCGCAGACGTGCTGGCCTGGGCGGGTGGCTGGGCGGGTGCCTGAGCGGCCTCAGCAGGTGACTGGGCGGCTGCGGAGCTCGGGGATGCCGTCGCTGCGGAGGAGGTGGGCGCCGGTGGGCGTCGGTTTGCCGGGCGGGTCGGAGGTGTCGGGCGAGCCGCAGGTTCCGCGGTGGCGTCCGCTGCTGCGGGCCGGGCAGCGGGCCGGGAATTGCCCGGGTTTCGCTGACGGAGCACTTCACGGGCGCCATCGGCGGGTCGGCCTCCGGCTCCGGCTCCGGCTCCGGCCTCGGCGGGCGCCTGCCTACCGGTGGGCATGGGCTCCGACGGATCAGCACCGGGGCCGCGATCATCGGCTGATGCAGGACCTGCATCGGAGTGGGCAACGACCGGCGCAGCGGCGGTTGGGGTGGCGCCAGCAGGTGCCGCAGCCGCGGGGCGGGCTGGTGCCGGAGCGCTGCCACCGGAAGCGGGCAGGCCCTGCTCGAGACGGGTGATCCGCTCGGCCAGCGCCGCCACGGAGGTATCGGCGTCGAAGCGGGTGAGGCGGACGAGTGCCACCTCGAGCGGAATGCGCGGGTCGAGGGCGTCCTGGATCCCCACGAAGGCCTCGCCGAGCAACTCGAGCGCACGGGTGGCCCCCACGGCGCTCAGGCGGGCGGCCTGTTCGATCGAACGGTCGCGGTCGGTGTCGGTGAGCCGGGAGAGATCAGCGCCCACAGCGGCGAGGAAGACATCGCGGAGGCGGGCAATGAGGGACTCACCGAGCACACGGGGGCTGCGACCGCGGCTGAGCGCTGCTTCCACCGCAATGAGTGCACGTGCGGTGTCACGCTCGCACAGCGCTTCGACCAGTTCGTCGACGGCGTCGTTGGAGTCCGGGACTCCGCCGGCGGCGACGACCCGATCGAGGGCCGACAGGGTGTCGCGGGCTGATCCGGCGCCGGTGCGAAGCACATACGCGCGACCTTCCGGGCTGAGTTCGAGTCCGGCGTCGGCGACCACGTAATCGACGAGACCCTCGAGATCGGCGGCCGAGAGCAGATTGACCTCGAAGTGCTGGGTGCGACTGCGGATCGTGGGCAGGACCTTCTGCGGGTCGGTGGTGGCCAGCACGAACACGACGTGGTCGGGCGGTTCCTCGAGGGTCTTCAGGAGCGCGTTCGAAGCCGCCGTGGTGAGCATGTGGACCTCATCGAGGATGTACACCTTGGTACGTCCCGGAGTGCCGAGCGATGCCCGGGCGATGAGATCACGGATGGCGTCGACGCCATTGTTCGAGGCGGCATCGAGTTCGTGCACATCGAAGCTGCTGCCGGTCTCGATGGAGAGGCAGGAGTCGCATTCGCAGCAGGGTTCGCCCTCGACAGTGGCTTCGCAGTTGAGCACCTTGGCCAGGATGCGTGCGGTGGAGGTTTTGCCGGTGCCCCGGGGGCCGGAGAAGAGATACGCGTGGCCGATCCGGTCGTCGATGACGGCGTTGCGGAGCGCGTCGACGAGATGTTGTTGGCCCCTGACCTCGCTGAAGCGGCGGGGACGGTAGCGACGGTAGAGCGACTGATAGGCCATCGGGGCCGAGCCTACCGACCCCCTGCGACCGCGTGTGATGGCTCTGGCGACAGAGCATGTTGGTGGCTCCGGGGACGCGAGAGACCCGCTTCCCCGTGTGACGGTCAGGCTGCCTGCGGCACATCGGAGTTCCTGCTGAGAGCTGCTGCCTTCCGGCCCTGACCCGGTTCACAAGTTCCGATTGCACAGGACCCGACCGCCACACGCGAAAGCGGGTCGGCTGACACGATACCCTGTCGGCTCGGCACTTCATCCGGTCACCCGGATGGAATCCCTGGAGGGGTGCGAGAGCGGCCGAATCGGCACGCTTGGAAAGCGTGTGAGGGGCAACCCTCCGTGGGTTCGAATCCCACTCCCTCCGCCACGTGGGGCCCGGTCGGAATCGACCGGGCTCTGCTGTACCCACGAGGAGCACCCGATGACTGACCACGAACTGATGGGACTCGCCCTCGAAGAGGCCCGAGCCGCCGCCGAACATGGCGATGTGCCGATCGGTGCGCTCGTCGTCGTCGATGGTGTCGTCGTGGCCCGGCGCCATAACCAACGCGAACAGTTACAGGATCCGACCGCCCATGCCGAGGTGCTGGCCATTCGTGATGCTGCCGCTGCGCTCGGTTCGTGGCGTCTCGAGCGGGCCACTGTGTTCGTCACCCTTGAACCCTGCGCCATGTGCGCCGGCACGATGGTCAACGCCCGCGTCGAGCGGCTCGTGTTCGGCGCTCGCAGCCTCGACAACGGAGCATGCGGATCGCTCTATCACCTTGGCAGCGATCCACGTTTGAACCACGAGTTCTCCACGACCGCCGATGTTCGGGCGGAGGAATGCAGCGAATTGCTCTCCACCTACTTCGCCGGTCTTCGCTGAACAACGGCGGCCAACGGGTCCATTCGCAGAGCTTTCGCGCTCGCCGCTAAGGTCGCAGGCGGAGAGTTGCCAGAGCGGACGAATGGGACGGTCTCGAAAACCGTTGAGGCTTCACGGTCTCCGAGGGTTCAAATCCCTCACTCTCCGCCACCGGAACCGGCGCCCAAGGGCGCCGGTTCTTCGCATTCCGGCCCTAGGGTGACGGCTCCATGCAAAGCCCCAATATGCACATGATGTCGATGATTTCGGCGAACCGCGATGAGATCGCCGGCCAGAAGTTCGGCCGCCGCACGATCCTGCGCGTGCTGTCCTTCGCCCGCCCGTACCGCACCGCCATCACACTGTTCGTGATCGTCATCGTGTTCCAGGCCCTGTTGGGTCTGGCGCCGGCCCTGCTGTTCCGTCAGATCATCGACGTTGCCATCCCGCAGAGTCGCCGCGGGCTGCTCCATGTGCTCGCCGCCGCCGTTGTGGCCGCCGCCGTCTTCAACGCCGGACTCTCCTTCGTGGAGCGTTTCTATTCCTCGCGGATCGGCGAGGGTCTGATCTTTGATCTCCGTTCGCGCCTGTTCGATCATGTGCAGGCCATGCCCATCGGGTTCTTCACCCGCACCCAGACCGGCGCGCTCATGAGCCGCATGAACAACGACGTCATCGGGGCCCAGCGGGCAGTCACCACCACTCTCGGCTCGGTCGTCTCCAACGTCATCGTGTTGGTCACCACGCTCACGGCGATGATCATTCTTGAATGGCGACTCACGATGCTCGGTCTGATCGTGCTGCCGATCTTCATCATCCCGGCCAAGAGGGTCGGACGTCGTCTGTCGAGCATCACCCGTGAGGGGTTCGATCTCAACGCCGTCATGAATACCCAGATGACGGAACGCTTCAACGTGTCCGGTGCTCTGCTCGTGAAACTGTTCGGCGATCACGATCAGGAGTCCAAGGAGTTCTCTGATCGGGCCGCTCGCGTACGCGACATCGGTATCCGCAGTGCGATGTACAGCCGCACGTTCCTCATCGCGCTCGCCTTGGTGGGTGCGCTCGGAACGGCGATGGTCTACTGGCTCGGTGGCCAGCTCGTGATCTCCGATGCCATCTCGCTCGGCACGCTGGTCGCCATGGCCGCTCTTGTCACTCGCATCTACGACCCGCTCACTGCACTCTCAAACGCAAGGGTCGACATCATGACGGCTTTGGTGTCATTCGACCGGGTGTTCGAGGTGCTCGACCTGAACAATCCGCTCGTCGATCGTCCGGGTGCGATTGATCTCATCGATGCGAAGGGTGCGATCGAGTTCGATCACCTCACATTCCGCTATCCATCGGGTTCCGACATCTCGCTGCGTTCGCTCGAGATCGGCACGAGCGGTTCGGTCGACGACGGCCCGGGCGCCGAGGTCCTTCACGATGTGAGCGCCACCATCGAACCCGGGCAACTCATCGCCCTTGTCGGGCCGAGCGGAGCGGGGAAGACCACGCTCAGTTCGCTCGTCCCCCGTCTCTACGACGTCACCGAGGGATCACTGCGCATCGACGGCCACGATGTGCGCGACCTCACACTCGATTCCCTGCGTTCTGCCGTTGGTGTGGTGTCGCAGGATCCGCACCTGTTCCACGACTCCGTTGCCGTCAACCTGCTCTACGCCAACCCCGCCGCCACCCGCGCACAGCTCGAAGCAGCGTGTCGTGCCGCGCAGATCCACGATGTCATCGCCGCACTTCCTGATGGTTACGACACCGTTGTCGGTGAGCGTGGGCATCGTCTCTCCGGCGGCGAGAAGCAGCGACTCGCCATCGCTCGGGTACTCGTCAAGGATCCGGCCATCGTGATCCTCGACGAGGCCACCAGTCATCTCGACTCCGAAAACGAATCTCTCGTGCAGCAGGCGCTTGCCCAGGCGCTTCGCGGTCGTACGGCACTCGTGATCGCGCATCGCCTTTCCACCATCACCGACGCCGATCAGAT
>Ga0164295_10001048_pt1 | contig 22931 bp, 19 predicted proteins | sample GEODES006metaG_FD_111798 | JGI IMG/M metagenome (GOLD analysis project Ga0164295, IMG submission 111798) | Oligotrophic lake water microbial communities from Sparkling Lake, Wisconsin, USA - GEODES006 metaG | ecosystem: Environmental > Aquatic > Freshwater > Lake | place: USA: Sparkling Lake... | reverse complement strand
GGGCCGGGCCGCTCCGGGCCGCCCTTCGGGTTGCCCGCAGAAGCGAAATGGCGTCGTCGACCGGCCTTGCCGGGGGGCGAAGCCCCGCCAGCGGCCGTTCTCCTAGCCATTTCGCTTCTGCGGGCAATGACGTGGTATGGAATTTATGAGTTCACGGCCTAGGCGTCTGCCCCTATGGAGGCCAACCCGCCGCCAGCCACAGGAGTCGTGCCAATGCCAGCCCGTATCAAGGAACCTCGGCTGGGGCTGACCTTTGATGATGTGCTGCTGGTGCCGGCGGCATCCGCCATCATGCCGAGCATGGCCGACACCTCCACGATGGTGACGCGCGGCATCAGCCTGAACATCCCGGTTATGAGCAGCGCCATGGACACGGTGACCGAAGCCAATATGGCGATCGCCATGGCGCAGATGGGTGGCATCGGCGTGCTGCACCGCAATCTCACCGTGGCCGAACAGGCGCTGGCGGTGAAGCAGGTGAAGCGGTTCGAAAGCGGCATGGTCGTCAATCCGGTGACGCTGACGCCGGATCAGACGCTTGGCGATGCCCGCGCGTTGATGGCCAGCCACGGCATTTCCGGTTTTCCGGTGGTGGAGCGCGTCGGCCCTGGCGGCGCGCCGGGTCGCCTTGTCGGCATCGTCACCAACCGCGATCTGCGCTTTGCCGAAAATGATGCGCAGCCGATTGCCGAATTGATGACTCGCGACAATCTGGTGACCGTGCGCCCCGGCGTCACCGAAGCCGACGCGCGCCGCCTGCTGCACAATCACCGCATCGAAAAGCTGATCGTCGTTGATGATGACAATCATTGCATCGGCCTGATCACCATGAAGGATATCGTGCGCGCGGTGAACCATCCGCACGCCACCAAGGATGGCGCCGGCCGGCTGCGCGTGGCGGCCGCCACCACGGTGGGCGATGCCGGCTATGAACGCACCGAAGCGTTGCTTGATGCCGAATGCGATCTGATCGTGGTCGATACCGCGCATGGCCACAGCGATCAGGTGGCGGCCGCGGTGGCGCGGATCAAGCGGCTGAGCAACAATGCCCAGGTGATCGCCGGCAATGTGGCGACCGCCGCTGCCGCACGATCGCTGATCGATGCCGGTGCCGATGGCATCAAGGTCGGCATCGGGCCGGGCAGCATCTGCACGACGCGCGTGGTGGCCGGCGTGGGCGTGCCGCAATTGACCGCGGTGATCGATGCGGCCGAAGCCGGCTGGGCGGCCGGCGTGCCGGTGATCGCCGATGGCGGCCTGCGCACCAGTGGCGATGTCGCCAAGGCGCTGGCGGCGGGCGCCAGCGCGGTGATGGTCGGCAGCCTGCTCGCCGGCACCGAGGAAGCGCCGGGCGACACCTTCCTGTGGCAGGGTCGCACCTATAAATCCTATCGCGGCATGGGCAGTGTGGGGGCGATGGCGCGCGGTTCGGCGGATCGTTATTTCCAGCAGGATATCAAGGATCAACTGAAACTGGTGCCCGAAGGCATCGAGGGCCAGGTGGCCTTCAAGGGCCCGGTGGCCAATGTGCTGCACCAATTGGTTGGTGGGGTGAAGGCGGCGATGGGCTATACCGGTGCCGCGACGCTGGCGGATTTCCGCGAACGCGCCGAATTCATCCGCATCACCAATGCGGGCCTGCGCGAAAGCCATGTCCACGACGTGATGATCACGCGTGAAGCCCCGAACTACCCCACCAGCGGATGACACCTGCCGCACGCCTGGCTGCGGCCATCGAGATACTGGATGCGGTGATCATCGCGGCACGTGATGGCGGCGCTGCGGCCGACACGCTGATCCAGCGTTATTTCACCACGCGCCGCTATGCCGGTTCCAAGGATCGCCGCGCGGTGCGGGATCTGGTGTTCGGCGTGGTGCGGACCCTGGGCGAACGGCCGCATTCCGGGCGGGCAGCGGTGATCGGCTATGCCCGGGCCCATGATCCAACCTTGCTGGCGCATTTCGGCGCCGCCGGTCATGCGCCGTTGCCGCTGGTGCAGGGCGAACCGGCGGCCACCATGGGCCTCGCCCCGGCGTGGCTGCGCGATATGCTGGGCTTGCGATTTGGCGGCGATGTCGGCCGGCAACTCGTGGCGCTGATGGACCGCGCACCGTTGGATGTGCGGGTCAACAGCCTGAAGGCGACCCGCGAACAGGTGGCGACGGCCCATCCGGATTGGGAAATCCTGCCACGCACCGCGCATGGCCTGCGCCTGCCCGCCGGCACGGTGCTGGAACAGTTGGAGGATTGGCAGGCCGGGCAGATCGAAGTGCAGGATGAAGGCAGCCAGATGGCCGCAGCAGCGCTGGCGGCGCGGCCGGGCGAGACCGTGGTCGATCTGTGTGCCGGCGCCGGCGGCAAGACGCTGGCGCTGGCCGCCGACATGGCGGGGCAGGGCAGGTTGGTCGCCTGCGACACCGATCGCGGCCGGCTGAGCCAGATGCCGCCGCGTGCGGCCCGTGCCGGCGCGGATGGCATCGACCTGCGGCTGCTTGATCCGGGTCAGGAAGCCGCCGCACTGGCCGATCTGATGGGCCAATGTGATGCCGTGCTGATCGATGCGCCCTGTTCGGGCAGTGGCACCTGGCGGCGCAATCCGGAAAGCCGCTGGCGGCTGAACCGCGAACGGCTGGCGCGGCTGGTGCATACCCAGGCGCAGTTGATCAATCTCGGCACGCGGTTGCTGCGTCCCGGCGGGCGCATCGTCTATGTCGTCTGTTCGCTGCTGCCGCCCGAAGGCGAAGCGCAATTGGCGAGCACGCAGGGGCTGGGGCCTTGGAAGAGCCGGGTGCTCACCCCGGCCGATGATGGCTGCGACGGCTTTTTCATCGCGCAGTCATCGCGGCTTTGATAGATTGGCGGCAGGGAGAGTTTCGATGCGTTTGTTTCTGTTGTCTGCGGCCCTGATCGCCACGGCTGCCCCTGCTGCCACCGGCCGCGACGACCAGTTGAAATCGCTATCGGTGCAACTGGCTGGCAGCGGCCAGATCGCGCTGACCGCCGGCAAACCGCAAGACGCCATCGACAGTTTCGAAGCCGCACTGGCCGTCGATCCGCGCAATGTCGCGGCGTTCAGCGGCATCGCCCGCGCCTATGAAGCGCTGGGCCTGCCCGGCAAGGCGGTGAAATATTATCGCGAGGCGCTGGCGCTGAACCCGTCGGACATTGCCGCGCTGGAAGGCCAGGGCCGGGCACTGGTGGCGCGCGGGGCGACGGCGCGGGCGCAGATCAACCTCGCCCGCATCAAGGCGCTGTGCAAGGCGGATTGCTCGGCGGCGGCGCGCTTGGAGGGCGTGATCGCCAAGGGCACGCAGACGGCGAGCGCTGCGCCAGCGAAGCCGGTGGCGGCGCGGAACTGAAGGCGGCAGTTCAGTAATCCCACCCCCAGCCCCTCCCGCAAGCGGGAGGGGCGCCGTTTGTGGTTGTGGATCGCGTATGCTTCACATTCAAACTGCTCCCCTCCCGCTTGCGGGAGGGGCTGGGGGTGGGCGTCATCAAGCGCAGCCGGCTATTTCGCGCCCGGCGGATCTCGCACAAAGGCCGGCACAGCGGCATCATCCGCAAACCGCCACGCCGACAGGTACGACAAGCGCAGGATGTTGGTCATTTTGGCATAGTTGATCTTGTCAGCCGTGTCGGTCGTCTGGTGATAATCGGGATGGAAACCGGTGAAGAACCAGAAGGCCGGAATGTCGTTCAGCACGAACGGAAACTGGTCACTGCGGAAGAAGATGTTCAGCGCATTGTCCTTGTCGAACCGGTCATCGAGCGTCAGGCCGACGCTGCCATTGGCGGCCTTCACGACGGAATCGAAATCCGGGCTGTAACCGGCGCCGATCAGGTTGAGCCGGTTGCTGGTGTCGGCCGGGATGGTGATCAGGCCGTCGGTCTGCTCGCTGGCCGTTTCGTCGCGGCCGATCATGTCGAAATTGATCATCGCCCGCGTCGTGGCCAGCGGACGCAGCGGCTGCCGGGCCAGATGATAGGCGCCCAGCAACCCGCGTTCCTCGGCGGCAAACACCACGAACAGGATGGAGCGTTTCGGCTTGACCGGATTGGCGGCAAAGGCGCGCGCCATCGTCACCACGCCCACCGTGCCGGAGCCATTGTCATCGGCGCCGTGATAGATGTCCGGCCCGGTGAAGCCGTCATGATCATGGTGCGCGCTGATGATGATGGTTTCGGCGGCCAGCTTGGGATCAGAGCCGGGCAGCAAGCCGACGACGTTGCTGGAGAAGCCCCGCGACCGCACGCTGTTTTCCAGGTGGATGGTCAGGCTGGTGCCGGGCAGGCTGCGTGATTGCGGGGTGAGGTTCGCATCGATCGTCGCCTGCAAGGCTTGCGGGGTGGAACCCGTGCCGGCCAGCAGGCTTGCTGCCAGCTTGTCGTTCACGGTGAGGATCGGAATGTTGAGATCATCCTGCAGCAGCGCCTGCGCCGGCAACCCCGGCACCCGCCGGATGCTGCCACCGATGCGATTGACCCGGTCGATATTGGAGGGATGCTTGCGATTGGGTTCGGCCAGCACGATCAGTGCCAGCGCGCCGTGCGCCTGCGCGTTCAGCGCCTTCACCCGGTTGGTGGCATGGCGGGTGTTGCCGGTGCCGCCAAAGCGCGATTTCGGATCATTTTCCTGCGGCTCATGCTCGATCACCACCACGATCTTGCCGCGCGCATCGAGGCCCTGATAATCGTCATAACCGATGCCGGGTGCGGTGATCCCGTAGCCGGCAAAGACCAGCGGCGCCGACAGATCGAGATCGTCCTTGTAGCCGCCGGTAAAATCCGGAAATTTCCAGCTTTGGGTGGCGGTGCCGGTCGTCAGGGTGAGGCTGTTGGCGGCGGTGTTGGGGCGATATTCCAGCAGCGGCACTGGCTGGAAAAAGCTGGCGGCGCCCCTGGCATCGGTGGCGGCCGGCTTCAGCCCCGCCTTGGCGAATTCGGCGGCCACCCACTGGATGGCGGCTTCATCGCCCGGTTGCAGCGACATGCGGCCCTGCATCCCATCGGAGGCCAGAAACCCGAGATCGGCGCGCAGATCGCCTTCGCGGATGCGATCAAACCCCGGCTTTTGCGCGGCCGGCACCGGTGCCAGGGCTGTGGCTGCCAACGCCGATGACGCCGAAAGCATCGCCAGCGCCAGACCAAGATTTTTCGATTTCATGTGCCCACACTCCCCTTGCGGCGGCTAGGCGGCGATTGTGGCATGTTCTGTGAGGGCGTAAAGGCCAATCGGCGTCGGCCTAAAGCCGGGCTGCCGCCTTGGCGAAGGCCTCCACCGGCACGGTTTCGGCGCGGGCTTCGGGCTTGATGCCCTCAAGCTCCAGCGCTTCCAGTGCGCCGGGCAGGCCCTTCACGCTGGCGCGCAGCATCTTGCGGCGTTGGCCGAAGGCGGCAGCGGTGAGCGCGGCCAGGCGCGCCGGGGTGGCGGGCGACAGGGGTTCGCATGGCACCAGATGCACCACGGCGGATTCGACCTTGGGCGACGGCACGAAGGCGCGGGCCGGCACGGTCATGGCGATGCGCGGGCGGCTGCGCCACTGGGCGAGCACGCTCAGCCGGCCATAGGCATCATCGCCCGGGGCAGCGACGATGCGCTGGGCCACTTCGCGCTGGAACATCAGGGTCAGGCTGGCCCACCATGGCGGCCATTCGGGCGCGTCCAGCCAGCCAGTGAACAGCGACGTGCCGATGTTGTAGGGCAGGTTGGCGACGATATGGGCACCGTCCCCGGCCAGGGCGCGCGCATCAACGGCCATGGCATCACCGCCCACCACGGTCAGCCGGCCATCGGCAGCCGCGGCGAGTTCGGCCAGGGCGGGCAGGGCGCGGTCGTCCCGCTCCACGGCGATCACGCTGGCCCCGCTGCGCAGCAGCGCCCGCGTGAGTCCGCCGGGGCCAGGGCCGACCTCATAGACGCGGCTGCTGCCATCCAGACCGGGAATGCGGGCAATGCGATCGAGCAGATTGGTATCGGTGAGGAAATTCTGGCCCAGCGTCTTCTTGGCGTTCAGCCCGTGTGCGGCGATCACCTCACGCAGCGGCGGCAGATCGGCCAATGCCATCAAGATGCCTTGCGCCGCGCCGCGCAGGCGCCGGCCATCCGGATCGCAGCCAGCATCGCGTTGGGCGTGGCCAGGCCGCGGCCGGCGATGTCGAACGCCGTGCCATGATCGGGCGATGTGCGCACGATCGGCAGGCCGAGCGTGACATTGACGCCATCATCGAAATGCAGCGCCTTCAACGGGATCAGCGCCTGATCATGATAAAGGCACAAGGCGACATCGAAACGCGCGCGGGCGGCGGCATGGAACATCGTGTCGGCCGACAGCGGACCGGTGATGTCGAGGCCGTCGGCGCGCAGGATCTCGATGGCCGGGCGGATGATGTCGACCTCTTCACGGCCCAGCGTGCCGTTTTCACCGGCGTGCGGGTTCAACCCGGCGATCGCGAGGCGAGGGGACGCGATGCCGAAATCCCGGGTGAGCGCGCGCGCCGCGATACGGGCGCGGGCGACGATCAGTTCGATGCTGATCAGGCGCGGCACATCCACCAGCGGCACATGCACGGTGAGCGGAATGGTGCGAAGCGATGGCCCCGCCAGCATCATCACCGCATTGGCGGCCGACACACCGCAGCGTTCGGCGACGAATTCGGTCTGCCCCGGATAGGAAAAGCCGATGGCGAACAATTGCGCCTTTGAAACCGGGCCGGTGACCAGCGCCGATGCCATGCCCTGGCGGGTGAGGCCGACAGCAAACTCCAGACTGTCCAGCGCACAGCGCGCGCCGGCCAGATTGGGTTCACCGGGCACGATCTCGCCGGGATCATCGACCTGGATCAGCGGCAAGGCGTTGGCAAAGGCGCCAGCGGCTTCGGCGGTATCGGACAACACGGCGATCGGCCCGTCCCACACGGCGCGGATCGACCTTGCATCACCGATGGCCAAGAACGGCGGGAAGCCCCGACCTTCGCTGCACAGTTCGTTGCGGCGTTCCCAGGCGCCGGCGATGATTTCCGGGCCGATGCCGGCGGGATCGCCGATGGATACCGCCAGCGGCGCCGCCAGACTGTGCGGGCTCATCAGCGATAATCGACGATGGCGTCGCGCCGGAGATCGCGCAGGTAACGGCGGGCGCGCATGTTCACCCGCTCATCGTTCATCTGCGCATAAATCTCGTCGAAATTCGGCGCCTTGGCTTCGATCTGGCTGTCGTCGCGGCCGCACAGCACCAGCACGCGCAGGCCTTCTTCGGCCGAACCGAACGCCGGCGTGGCTTCACCGATCGACAACTTGCCCAAGATGGCCTGCAGCGGCGCCGGCAGATCCTTCATGCGGATGGCATCATTGGTGGCAACTTCGCCGCCGATCTTCTTGGCGACAGCCTCCACCCCGCCGCAGCCACCCATCCCGCGGGTGGCCAACTGGATCTCCGCCACCTTTTCCCGCGCCTGGACTTCGGTGGTATTGGCCTGCAGCGGGATGGTCAGTTGCTTCAGGCTGAGCAGCGCCAGCGTCGGATCGGCGGCCAGCACCTGCCGGCGTTCCAGCATCGACATGATGGCGACGCCGCCGGTGACCGGGATCGGATCGCTGATCTGGCCGGGTTGCAACGTGGCCACGGCGGGGGCCACCTTATCGTTCAACTGTTCGGCGCGCACCCAGCCAAGATCGCCACCCAGGCCAGCGGTGGAGGCTTCGGAAAACTGCCGCGCATAGGCGACGAAGCTGGCACCGCCGCGAATCTGACCAGTGATGCGTGCGGCATCTTCCATCACGGCATCGAGGGTTTCGGGCGTCGCCGACAGGAAAATCTCGCCGACGTGATATTCGTCCTTGCCCTTGGCGGCGTTCAATTTGTCGATCACCTGCTGCACTTCATCGTCGCCGACATTGACCATCGGTTCGACCTTGCGGCGCAGCACCCGGCTCCAGGCCAGTTCGGCGCGGATCTGGCCTTTCAGGCTGTTGGCCGATGATCCGCTGGTGTGCAGATAATCCTCGAACACCTTGGGCGTGCGCTTGAAATTCTGGGCGATGCGCTCGAACGAGCGTGTCACTTCGGCTTCGTTGATGCGGATGTCGTTCTCGGCCGCTTCCTGCATCTGCAGTTTTTCATCGATGAGGTTGCGGACGATCTGCAGGCGCAAACGCTGGCGTTCGGCATCATCGATGCGGCCGCCGTTCGCCGCAACCACCAGCCCAAGGCGCTGATCGATATCGGTATCGGTGATGACGTCGCCGTTGACGATGGCCTGTGCCTTGCGCAGCGCCGGATCGACGTCACCCATCAGCAGCACATCGGGCAGATCATTGGCGGAAAAGCTGCGCTGTGCCGATGTCTGTGCAAAGGCGGGGGCCAATGCCGGTACCGCCATCGGCGCCAGCGCCGCCACGCCAGCCAGCAGGCAGGCGATCAGTGACCGGTTCAACTTTGCAGAATTCATTCCGTCACTCCGTCGCGCATCGGCGCCCACCCCCCGTTGCTGCTTGGCCTTAGCGCATCGCCGCCCATGGGGGAAAGCGCGATAATGCTGGCCTGCCAGTGCGCATCTGAACGCCCGGTGAAAAATTGATTGGTATCGGCCAATGGTGTTGCCTCGGCTGATTTATCGGCCAATTGTCTTGAACGCGACGCTGATCTGGAAATTGTTGCCGGGGCGGAAATCACGGTCGCCCACATAATCGCGGCGCCAGCCAAAGCCTACCCGGAAACATTCGTCTTCATACTCCACACCGATGCGGTGGCGGATCGGCTCAAAGCCGTTGCCGGTGGTCTGGGGATTGTCGGCCTTTGTCGTCAGATCGATGATGGCGTTGCCGAACAGCGTCCAATAACGCGCGAAGGCCACCCGGCCGGCAACGCGCAATTCCTGCCGATCTTCCAGATCCTCCAGCGTGACGTTGCGGTTGAGCCGGATATAGGCCGCCGAGACATAGGTGCGCCGGCCGCCGATGGTCAGGTCGATTTCGTTGCGGCGCACGGCAAAGCTGTTCTTGTCGAGCCGGAAGCGCTGGGTGAGTTCAACCAGCCGGCCGATCTTCAGCGTGGCGCGCCCCACCACATCGGAAACCCGGCCCTGATAACCGGTGCCGGCCGCAAATTCCCCGCCATCGCCATCCAGCCGCAGCGATTGGCCGATTTCGGCGCGGATCTGCCAGCCCGGGCGATCGAGCATATATTCGCCGCCCCAGGTGACGCGGCTGCCGCTTTCGATGCGATCGAGCCCCGGCGTGCGGTTGAGATCGAACAGGCTGTTGTCATCCAGTTCGAAGGCGCGGGCGTCTTCGTTGGGAAAGCCCAGATTGGCCACGCGCGGCGCCGCGACCAATTGCAGGCGCGGGGAGATCATCTGCTCCCCGCCCAGGGCCGGGCCAGCGAACGGCCAGGCAATGTCGATGGCGGCCAGGCCAAAGCCGCGTCCGCGCCAGCCATCCCGCCCGGCATATTCGGGCAGTGTGGCCAGCGTGCTGTCGCGCACATCATAGAGATCACCGCGTGCCAGCCCGGAAAGGGTGACCCGGTGGCCGAGCGAGGTCGTCAGGCTGCGATCCCAGCGCGCCCAGCTTAGCGCGCGGAACATGTCCTGCCCGCTGGCGCGGGTGAGCAGGGTGGAATTGGCGCCAAAGCGCAACCGGCCGCCGCCAATGTCCCAATCCGGGCGCCAGTCATAATCGATCAGTGGCAGCAGCAGCGGGCTTTCCCCGGCACGATCGGTGGCGCGCAAGCCCTGGAAATACCAGGCGGCAACCGACAGCCAGCTTTCGTCGGTGATGCGTTCCAGCGCATAGGACGACCGCAGCGTATCATCAAAGCCCAGGCCATAGCGGCGGTTGAATGTATCATCGGTGGTCAGTCGCACCGAAAACACGCTGCGCCAGTGCGGGCTGTGCTGCAGCCGGCCCTTGATGCCGACATAGGCCCTGAAACGCTCGCCGCGATCAAGCTCGGTAAAGCCATCGGCGGCCAGATCGAAGCGCCGCGACACGGTGAACATGCCGTCGACCTGGATCGGGCCGTCCTTCAGCAGCTTGCGCGCCTGAAACGCCAGCGCCGGATTGGTGGCGGTATAAAGCCATGGGGTGAGCGTGGCATCGAAATCCGATCCCGGCGCAAAATGGATCGGGGCCGAGACACCCAAGCCAAGCTGGCGCTGCAGTTCGATGGCCGGCACCAGCACGCCGGCGGCGCGCGGCGCATCGCCATCCGGGTGCGACAGCCGCGGGAAATACAGCACCGGCACGCCGAACATTTCCAGGCTGGCATTGCGATAGGAAATGCGGTGGCGCGATTCATCATAGACGATTTTCACCGCCTTGATCTTCCACACCGGGGTTTGCGGGCAGCCGGTGTTATCGATCACCGCGCATGGCGAATAGGCGGCCCGATCGAGCGAATAGCTTGTCCCGGCACGGGTGGCCGTGCGGGCGCCCAGACGGCCGCCATCGTTGAGCACCAGCAGCATGTTGGCGATGGCGCCATCGCGCAGCGTATCGGTGAGGGTGATGCGATCACCCATCGCCTGATTGCCGGCCGGATCGGTGATCGACACATTGCCGATCGCCACCACTTCGCCCGGCGTGCCGTCGCTGCTGCGCTGATATTCCACCCGATCGGCCGACAGGCGATAGGCATCGCGCGTCAATTCCACCCGGCCGCTGGCAATCACCAGTTGCCGGGATTCGTCATAAATGAGCTGGTCGGCGCCGAAATCCAGCGTGTCACCCGCGCGTGGCGGCGTGGCGGCGCGCTGTTCGGCATCAGGATCACGGTTGGCTGGCTCGCGATTGCCCCAAAGCGCCGGGCTCAGCCGCTGGGCCAGGGCCGGGGCGGGCGCCAAGGCCAGGGTTGCGGCGGCCAGCAGCAGCGCGGAACGGCGCTTGCCGGGCGGGGGAGCGGTGAAAGCCACGCGCGCTCGATAGCCGGGCCAGACCCCACCCGCAACCATCTGCTTGGCGCAGGCCCGCAGCGGGCCTAATCGATAGGCCACGCGCGAATCAGTTCAAGGACATTGTCATGCTTGCCATCACCTATCTGCCTGCTGTTGCCGCCGATGCCACCGATGCCCTGGTGGTGCTGGCCGGGCCTGGTCTGGTCCTTTCCGATGCCGCCAAGGCCGCCGATGCCGCCACAGGTGGCGCGGTGACGGCCGCGGCCGCCGCGGCGCGCTTCGATGGCGAAGCCGGTGCCATCGTCGAGATCCTTGCTCCGGCCGGGGTGCCCACCCGCCGGCTGCTGCTGGTTGGCACCGGCCCGGCCGCCAAGCTGGACGCACTGGCCGCCGAGCGCATCGGCGGTGCCATCACCGCGCGGCTGCTGACCAGCGGCGAGGCCCATGTGAATGTCGATGTCGCCGGTGTGCTGGATGGCGTCTTGGCGGCGCATCTGGCGCACGGCGCGACGTTGCGGGCATGGCGGTTCGATCAATATCGCACCAAGCAGCCTGAGAAGCAGAAGCCGACGCTGGTTGGCCTCTCCATCATCGGCGGCGGCGATGCCGATGTGCATGCGCGGCTGGCGGCGATTGCCGGCGGCGTCGCGCGCACGCGGGCCTTGGTGAGCGAGCCGCCGAACGTGCTTTATCCCGAAAGCTTCGTCGAAAGCGCCCGCGATCTGGCGGCGCTGGGCGTGGAGCTGACCATCCTTGATGATGCGGCGATGCGCGCATTGGGCATGGGCGCGCTGCTCGGCGTGGCGCAAGGCTCGGTGCGGCCGGCGCGCATCCTGGCGATGCGCTGGAACGGCACCGGCCGCGACGATGTGAAGCCGGTGTGCCTGGTCGGCAAGGGCGTCACCTTCGACACCGGCGGCATCAGCCTCAAACCGCCGGGTGGCATGGAAGACATGAAGTGGGACATGGGCGGGGCAGGGGCCGTGACCGGCGCCATGCACGCCATCGCGGCGCGCAAATCCAGGGCGCACGTGGTCGGCGTGGTCGGCCTGGTGGAGAATATGCCCGACGGCAATGCCCAGCGCCCCGGCGATGTGGTGACCACCATGAACGGCCAGACGGTGGAGGTGATCAACACCGACGCCGAAGGCCGGCTGGTGCTGTGCGATGCGATCTGGTGGGCGCAGGAGACGTTCGGGCCGGAGGTGGTGGTCGATCTGGCGACACTGACCGGGGCGATCATCGTGTCGCTGGGCCATGAACATGCCGGGATGTTCGCCAATGATGATGGCCTGGCCGGGCAGCTCAATGCAGCCGGCGCGGCGGTGGGCGAAAAATTGTGGCGGATGCCGATCGGCGACGCCTATGACAAGTTGATCGACAGCGACATCGCCGACATCAAGAATGTCGGCCCGCGCGAAGGCGGATCGATCACCGCGGCGCAGTTCATCGGGCGGTTCATCAAGCCGGGCGTGAAATGGGCGCATCTCGATGTCGCCGGCACGGTGTGGGCCAGCAAGGCCGGGCCCCTTTGGGACAAGGGCGCGACGGGTTACGGCGTGCGCCTGCTCGATCGGTTCGTCGCGGACAATTTCGAGGGCTGAGAAACGCCCTCCCCCTTGCCGGGAGGGCGAGAGACGCCGAAGGCGGCCCGGGGTGGGGGTTCTCGCGTTGCTGCATGCGTAACCCCCACCCCGCCGCGCTGCGCGTGATCCGACCCGCCCCGCAAGGGGATGGCGTTGGCCCACCCCGCCACCAAGCCTTGCCATTTGCAGGCCCGGCCTGTAGGGGGCCGCGCATTCCCTATCCCGCACTGCAACACAGGAATTTGCCATGGCGATCACGCGCACCTTCTCGATCATCAAGCCCGATGCCACCGCCCGCAACATCACCGGCAAGGTGAACACGATGATCGAAGCCGCTGGCTTGAAGATCATCGCGCAAAAGCGCCTGCACCTCACCCAGGCCCAGGCCGAAGGCTTCTACGCCGTCCACCGCGAGCGCGGCTTTTTCGCTGATCTCGTCGGCTTCATGATCTCCGGCCCGGTGGTCGTGCAGGTGCTGGAAGGCGAAGACGCCGTCCCGACCTATCGCGCCATCATGGGCGCCACCAACCCGGCCAATGCGGACGCCGGCACCATCCGCAAGGAACTGGCCGAATCGATCGAAGCCAACACCGTGCATGGTTCGGACAGCGAGGAAAATGCCGCGATCGAGATCGCCTATTTCTTCGCGCAGACCGAAATCGTCGGCTGAACCGACGCGCCCCGCGCATGGAAAGGGCCGCAGCTTCCGCTGCGGCCCTTTTTCTTTGCACCGGCCTCATAAGGGGACGATCCTGTTCGCCGATGACTTCAAGCCGGCTTCGTGCGCGTCATTTCTGCTTCTTCACATAGGGCGTGATCTCCAGCGCCCCCGGTTCGACGGCATGGACGCCGCCAAACACCAGGATACCGCCGCGGAATTCGATCAGCTTGTAATCCTTGTAACTGCCAAGATCCCAACCCCGCCACTTGAACGACTTGCCGACAAAGGGCAGCGAGCCGTTCACGTCGAGCTTGGCGTCGTCATTGCGGGCAAACGGCTGGCGGCGGTCCGTCAGCATGATGCGAAGGGCGGTGTCCAGCTCGGTGTTGAGCAGGGCCTTCAGCTTTTCGCCATTGTTTTCGGTGAGGCCGCCCTCACCGATCAACGGCATCGCCGGGCCTTCGCAGCAGAAATACTTGATGGTCCTGGGCTTCTTGCTGCCGGCTTCGGGTTCGAGCTTGGTCTTCAGCACGATATAGGGCCGCACGTCGGTTTCGTTGACGTAGGTGAGAACAATATAGGGCACCACCGAAACGGCTGACGGGCTTTCTTCCGTGGCAAGCGTGTAGCCGCCGCGGAACGATTCCTCGGCCAGGATGCCGCTGGCCAATTCGCTGGCCCGGCCGGCCACGTCGAAGCGCAGCGCGTCCTGGATGTCGTTCGTCCGCTTTCCCCCGGCATCGGTGTTGGCCGCGCTCTGGATGGCCACGCCGACCACGCCGAACAACAGGCCCAGCGCGCCACCCTTCTGGTGGCCGGATACGACGATATTGCTGTCGGTGATCCGCTTCACGCCCATGGGCAGATCGCTCATTCCGCTGGGCCCCTTGTCGGAAATGAAGATGCTCAAGGGGGGCACAGCGGGCGCAGCGGCGGCGGCGTCCGTCGCCTGTGCAGCAAGCGGCTGCGCCGAAAGGCTGGCCAGGGCCGCAGCAAGAAGCAGATTGCGCATCATGTCGATATTGTCCCCCATTGTGCTGCAGCCCAGTCCTGCGTGGCGGCTGCCCGGCCGAAATAGGCGAGGCTGATGTTCGGAGCAATGGGGTGGGCAGGCCCAGCGTTGCAGAAGGGCAGCATTGCCAGCCGCTTGGGCGCGCCCAAGCGCCACGCCCCGGTCAGCATCGGCTCAACCATTGCCCGGTCGGGCCTGTTGGGGAGCACGAAACCCGACCAGCCGGCGGGGCCGAATCATCCGGGGCACCGGTCATGCTCCGTATCCGGCACTTGTCGCAGGGCGGCTTTCGGAAACAGCGCGTTCAGGCGGGCCAATCGGCGGTCGACCGTGCAAGGTAGCGCACCAGCTTGTCGCCGCCGGGCAGCGCGGCCCGGCCAATGTCCGCAAAGCCCAGGCGGGCGTGGAAGGCATCAGAGGCCGGGTTGGGCGGCTGGCTGTTCACTTCGCAGCCGATCAGCGGCACGCCTTCGGCCATCGCTCGGCGGAACAGCGCGTCGTACAGCGAACGGGCCACGCCGCGGCCGCGCGCTGCGGCTGAAACGACCACGCGGTCGATATAGATGAAGCGGGGGTAGCGCGCCTTGAACCACAGATAGTTCGGGCTGGCGTAATCCGGATGGGTTTCATCCAGCGCGATCAGGAAGCCAAGCTGGCCGTCCGGGCCGGCGAGGCCGAGATGCCAGCCGCCAGCGACCAGCCGGTGCAGCGCCGCAGCATCGAGCGGGGATGTTTCCTGCTCGTTGGCAGCGTTCAATGCCAGCAGGTTGTGCTCAGCAGCGGGGGAGAGGGTGAGCGTCATCGCTGTTCAGGTCGGCAGCGGGTTGCCGAGCGCGTGGTGGACGATGGCATCGACATGCAGCCCGGCACAATCGACCAGCGGATAGGGCGACGTCGCCGCATCGAAGACCAGGGCCAGATCGGTGCCGCCCAGCATGAGGGCTTCCACGCCGTCCTCGTTCCGCAGTTGATCTGCCGCTGCCCGGAAGATCGCCCGCTGATCCGGCGTGACGCTGCCGGCCGCGGCCATGGCGGCATAGGCATCATGCACGGTGCCGAGCCTGTCGCCGCGTGGCGGAACGAGTTCGGCCGTGGTGATGCGACCATAGAGCCGGGTTTCCATCACGGTGCGGGTGCCGAGCAGGCCGATCCGCGACAGGCCGGTGCGCTGGATATGGGCGCTGATCGCGCTGAGCATGTCGAGAAGCGGCAAGGGCGACACAGCGGCAAAGTCCTCGACGCAGAAATGCCCGGCGATCGATGTGATCGCGACGAAATCGGCGCCGGCATCGGCCAGTCGCGCGGTCAGCCGCCGATAGATCGCCACCTGTGCCGCTGCATCCCCGGCCGCCAGATTGGCCAGCAAGGTGGGGGCATCGGCATGCACGACGGTCAATTCAAGCGGCGCACCGGCCTGCGCAAAGGCCGCAATCAGCCGGCGGTAATAATGGTCGGTCGCTGCCGGGCCGATGCCGCCGATCAAGCCGATGTGCATGGTCAGAACGGCAGCATCGCCAGACGGCGCGGCGCGCACAGGCGCCAGGCCGCGGCCATCATCGCTTCGATCACCGTCCAGTCCGGGCCGTCGGTGAGCACGATGCCGACCCAGCCCGCTGGGCCGAGATATTTCGGTCGGAAATAGCGGTCATCCTGCTCGATCAGCATGGCCTGCTCATCGAGGCCGGAGACTTTCAGGTGCAGGGCGGTGACGCCGTCGTGATGGTGATCATAGCTGAAATAGGCGAAGAACTTGCCGCCTTCGACGAAAAAGCCGGGGGAGCCGTGCGAGAGTTTCTCGGCCACTGCCGGCAGGTTCAGCGCCAGGCTGCGCACGCGGGCGAGCAGCGCTTCGGGGCGGCTGGCGGCAGAGACGAAGTCGGCGAGCACGCGCGGGTAGAGTTGGTGTTCGGCATATTGCACCCGCACCGCCAGCGTGTCCGGCGTGTCGCCGGGCAGCACCGCGATGCGGGCCTGGCCGAGGATCGGGCCATCGTCGAGTTCCGGCGTGACGATGTGGATGGTGCAGCCGGTCTCAAGCTCGCCGGCGGCCAGCACCGCCTCGTGCGTGTGCAGGCCCTTGTGCTTGGGCAGCAGCGACGGGTGGATGTTGAGGCAGCGGCCCTGCCAGTGGGTCACGAATTCGGCCGACAGCAGACGCATATAACCGGCGAGTGCGATCTGCGTCACGTCGGCGGCTTCCAGTTCGCGGGTGATGATCGCATCGAATTCGGCGCGCTTCAGGCCCTTGTGGCTGTGGGCGAAGGTCGGCACGCCCTCCGCGGCCGCCAGTTTCAGCCCGGCCGCATCCGGATCATTGCTGCCGACCACGACAATTTCGTAAGGGCAGGCCGGATCGATCCGGCTGGCATGGAGCAGCGCGGCCATGTTGCTGCCGCGCCCGGAAATGAGGACGCCGACTCTGGCCTTCTCAGCCATCGTGGCTGGCCGTCCAGGCTGTCGTTTCGCCCCATTGGCCGGGCGCGCCGTGCACGTCGCAGCCGCGCGGGCCGGCGATGATCTCGCCGATCACGCTCGCCGCTTCGCCGGCTGCCACCAGCGCCGCGATCACCGCGTCGGCTTCGCCGCGGTCGACCGCCAACACCATGCCGGTGCCGCAATTGAAGGTGCGCGCCATTTCGGCCGCCGCCACGCTGCCCTGCGCGCGCAGCCAATCGAACAGCGGCGGCAGATTCGGTGCCGCCACCAGCGCGCGCGCGCCTTCGGGCAGCACGCGCGGGATGTTTTCGAGAAAGCCGCCGCCGGTGATATGCGCCAGCGCCTTGATCTGGCCGGCGCGGATCAGCGGCAGCAGCGCCTTCACATAGATGCGGGTCGGCTCCAGCAGCGCGTCGGCCAGGCTGCGCGACGCATCGAACGGGGCCCGGGCGGCCAGATCGGCGCCCGACCGCTCAAGAATGCGGCGGATCAGCGAATAGCCATTGCTGTGCGCGCCCGACGACGCCACGCCGATCAGCAACTGCCCCGGCGCCACGGCATCGCCGGTCAACTGCTCGCCGCGCTCGACCGCGCCGACGGCAAAGCCGGCGAGATCATAATCGCCGGGCGCATACATGCCGGGCATTTCCGCCGTCTCGCCGCCGATCAGCGCGCAACCGGCCTGGCGGCAGCCATCGGCGATCCCGGCCACGACGCGCGCGGCGACGCCGTTCTCCAGTTTGCCGGTGGCGAAATAATCCAGGAAAAACAGTGGCTCGGCACCCTGCACGATCAGATCGTTGACGCACATCGCCACCAGATCGATGCCGACCGTGTCATGCCGGCCGGTGTCGATCGCCAGCTTCAGCTTGGTGCCGACGCCGTCATTGGCGGCGACCAGCAGCGGATCGGTGTACCCTGCCGCGCGCGGATCGAAGAAACCGCCGAAACCGCCGAGTTCGGCGGTCGCGCCGGGGCGGGCGGTGGCGCGGGCCAGCGGCGCGATCGCCTTCACCAGCGCATTGCCGGCCGCGATATCGACGCCGGCTTCGGCATAGGTCAGGGGGCGTTTATCGGTCATGCGCGCCGCCATAGCGCCAGATTTGTGCGCGCGCCAGCATGCGGGCTTGGCAATCGCGCGGCGGCGGCTCTAAACAGCGGGCGTGAAGCCTATCTTGCCCGTGCTGGTCCCAGTGGCTGCGATTGCCGGTTTGCTGGCGGCGATTGCCGTGGCCCAGCCATCCACGCCCAAGGCCATGGTGCCGCCGCCCGATCGGTCTGGCGGCGGCAGCAGCAGTGCCTATGCGGTGGGCGGCATCGCCGTGGATGTGACGGCGCGCAATATCGATGATGCGCGCCGGGCGGCATGGACGGCGGCGCAGCGCCAGGCCTGGCCCTTGCTGTGGGTGCGGCTGACCGGGCGTACCGCCGCCGAGGCCCCACGCCTGGCCGATGGCCAGATCGATGCAATGGTCGCCGGCATCGAAAGCCAGGGCGAGCAGTTTTCCGACACGCACTATATCGCGAAGCTTGGCGTGGTGTTCGATCGCAGCCGCGTGGCCGAGCGGCTGGGCGTCAGCATCAACCTGCTGCAATCGCCGCCGATGCTGCTGCTGCCGCTGTTGATCGATGGCGGCGCTGGCAATCTGTTTCAATCGGGCAACGGCTGGGCCGATGCCTGGGCAAGCTGGCGCGGCAATGTCACGCCGATCGATTATGTGCTGCCGCCGGGCGGCCCGGCCGACAATCTGTGGTTGACCGTGTGGCAGACGGGTCGGCGGGACCGTGATGGCTGGCGCCAGATCATCACGCGGTTCGATACCGTGGATGTGCTGGTTGCCGAAGCACGACTGACGCGCAGTTTTCCGGGTGGGCCGATCAGGGCGCTGTTCATCGCCCGCCATGGGCCGGATGGCGTCGAGCTGGGGCGGTTCGTGGTGCGGGTGCAAAGCGAAGCGGCGTTGCCGGCGCTGTTGCAAGACGGTGTGCGCCGCATCGATGCCGCCTATGCCGATGCGCTGCGGGCGGGCCGGTTGCAGGCCGAGCCTGACCTGGCCATCGATATTGCGCCGATCATCGATTCCGAACCGCTCATCGGCGAGGCGCTGCCAGACGATGCGCAACTACAGGTGGCGGTGATCACGCCAGATACCGCCAGCCTGGCCACGGCAGAGCGCCTGCTGCGCGGCATTGCCGATGATATCGTGGTGCGGCAGCTTGCGGTGGGCGGCACCAGCCGCATCGAAGTGGCGATGTCGGGCGGCGAGCCGGCGCTGGTCGCGGCGCTGGCCAGGGCCGGCTGGGCGCTGGAGCGGGTCGGCGCTGATCTGGTGCTGCGCCGGCGACCGGCTGCGGTTGTGACTGCGGTGCCGGCTGGTCCGGCAAGCGCCCCGGTGGCTGCAAAGCCCAAATCGCCGGTGGCTGGGCCGCGAACGGCGCCGCGCCCGGCTGCTGCGCCATCCGCAGCGCCATCTGCCACCGATTGACGCTGTTGCTGTTCCCGGAACTGCCTTCAGAGCCGCCATTGCCGTTGGCCTGGCCGGTCGATCACAGCCCGGCGCGGTTGGCGGTGACCGATGCCAACCGCGCCGCGGCGGCGTGGCTGGCGGCGCCCGCCTTGTGGCCGGTGCCGGTGACCTTGCTGATCGGCGCGCCCGGATCGGGCAAATCGCATCTGGCCGGCTGGTTTGCCGCGCACCACGACGGCCTCGTGATCGAAGCGGCCGACACGCACGAACCCGAACGCCTGTTCCATGCCTGGAATGCCGCCACGCCGGCGCGGCCGTTGCTGCTCACCAGCCAGCGGCCCCCGCGCGATTGGCACCATGGCCTGCCCGATCTGGCCAGCCGGCTGGCGGCGACTCCGCTGATCCGGTTGGGTGAACCCGATGATGATCTGCTGGGGCTGGTGCTGGCCAAATTGTTCACCGATCGCGGCATCAAGGTTGGCGATGATCTGATCCGCTGGTTGGTGGTGCGCATCGAACGCAGCCTGGGCGCGGCGCAAGCCGTCGTGGCGCGGCTGGATGCCGAAGCGCTCGCTCGCCACCGCGCCATCACCATCCCGCTGGCCCGCGAAGTGGTGGATGGGCAGGGCGAGATGGGCTTTTGACGGCGCAGCGCAACAGCCTTGCAGCGCATGACATTTCCATTGCACGCTGCTTTTCCCTACCACGCAGGCTTGCTGCGCGTTAGACAGGCCTCATGCTGCACGTCGCGCCCGAAATTCCGCCCAGCGACCGTTATATCAACCGCGAACTGTCGTGGCTGTCGTTCAACGATCGGGTGCTGGCCGAGGCGATGAACCGCGCGCATCCGCTACTGGAACGGCTGCGCTTCCTGTCGATTTCCGGCAACAATCTCGATGAGTTCTTCATGGTGCGCGTCGCCGGCCTGCGCGGGCAGGTGCGGGCGGGGATCGACACGCTCAGCGCCGAAGGCATGACCCCGGCGCAGCAGTTGATCGCCATTGCCGACAAGGCCGACAGCCTGATGGAGGAGCAGCAGCGGGTGTGGGGTCTGCTCGCCAAGGAACTGGCGCGTGCCGATTTTCATGTGATCACCGCCGCCAAGCTGACCAGGGCTGAACTGGCCTGGCTGGAAACCCATTTCCTTGATCAGATTTTCCCGGTGCTCACGCCGCAGGCCATCGATCCGGCGCATCCGTTTCCGTTCATCCCCAACAAGGGCTTCTCGCTGATTTTGGAATTGCGGCGGCAGTCGGATGATGAGCTGCTGCGGGCGTTGCTGATGCTGCCGGCGATGCTGCCGCGCTTCATCCGGCTGCCGGGCGGCACCGGCCAGGCTGTGCGCTGGATTTCCCTGGAGAACACCATAAGGGCATTCTTCGGGCAATTGTTCCCCGGCTATGATCTGATCGGCGATGCGGCCTTCCGGGTGATCCGCGATTCGGACATCGAGGTGGAGGAAGAAGCCGAAGATCTCGTGCGCTTCTACCAGACGGCGCTGAAACGCCGCCGCCGCGGCGAGGTGATCCATCTCGCCATGGAAGAAGTGGCCTTGCCCAGCTTGCATGCGCTGGTGAAAAACATGCTTGGGGTCGATGATCGCAGCACCATCCTGGTGGCCGGCGTGCTGGGCATCAACGATCTGGCGCTGCTGGTCGATGAAGACCGGCCCGATCTGAAGTTCGAACCGCACAGCCCGCGCTTTCCGGAGCGTATCCGCGAACATGGCGGCGATTGTTTTGCCGCGATCCGGACCAAGGATCTGGTTGTCCACCATCCTTACGAAAGCTTTGAGGTGGTGCTGGCCTTCCTGCGGCAGGCTGCTGCCGATCCCGATGTGATTGCCATCAAGCAGACGCTGTATCGCGCCGGCAAGAACTCACCGATCGTGCGCACGCTGATCGATGCGGCCGAGGCCGGAAAATCGGTGACGGCGGTGGTCGAACTGAAAGCCCGGTTCGACGAGGAGCAGAATATCCGCTGGGCCAGCGAGTTGGAACGCGCCGGCGTCCAGGTGGTTTATGGCTTTGTGGAATGGAAGACACACGCCAAGCTGAGCATGGTGGTGCGGCGCGAAGGCGCGGCAATCCGCACCTACGTCCACTTCGGCACCGGCAATTATCACCCGATCACCGCGCGCATCTACACCGATCTGTCGTTCTTCACCGCCGATCCGGTGCTGGCCCGCGATGCGGCGCAGGTGATGAATTACATCACCGGCTATGTGCAGCCGACCCGGCTGGAAAAGCTCGGCATGGCGCCGCTGTACATGCGCGACCGGCTTTATGGCCTGATCGACGCGGAGATCGCGCACTGCAAGGCCGGCCGGCCAGGGGCGATCTGGGTGAAGTTGAACAGCCTTGTTGATACCGGCCTGATCGAGAAGCTCTATGAAGCCAGCGCCGCCGGTGTCGAGATCGATCTGATCGTGCGCGGCATCTGCTGCCTGAAGCCGGGAGTGCCGGGCCTGTCCGACAATATCCGCGTCAAATCGGTGATCGGCCGCTTTCTGGAGCACAGCCGCATCACCGTGTTCGGCGGTGGCCATCATCTGCCCAGCCCTTCGGCCAAGGTGTTCATCGGTTCGGCAGACTGGATGCCGCGCAACCTCGATCGCCGGGTGGAGATCATGGTGCCGATCGAAAACCCCACCGTGCACGCGCAGGTGCTCGATCAGGTGATGCTGGCCAATCTGAAGGACAATCAGCAGAGCTGGGACATGGACGCCGACGGCCATTACTCGCGGGTGAAGGCCGGGCGCGACGACAGCTTCAACCTGCACCGTTATTTCATGACCAATCCGTCGCTGTCGGGGCGCGGGCACATGAAGAATGCCGCCGCCGTGCCGGTGCTGGTGCTGCCCGATGAAGATGATGATCTGAACGACGTGCGTGACGATGCCGGCCTTGCCTGATCCGGTGATGAGCCTGGCCCGCCGGGTCGGATGGGTGCAATCGCCAGCAGTGGCTGCGGCGCCGGATGACCGCTGCGCAATCATCGACATCGGCAGCAATTCGATCCGCCTGGTGGTTTATCAGGGTCGCACCCGCACGCCGACCATCATGTTCAATGAAAAGGTGATGGCCGGGCTTGGCCGTGGCCTGGCCGCCAATGGTCTGCTGGGCAAGGGTGCTGTGACGGTGGCCATCGCCGGGCTGCGCCGCTTTGCGGCGATCACCCGCGCCATGGCCATTACCGATGTGCGCACCGTCGCCACCGCCGCCGTGCGCGAAGCCGGCAATGGCGCGGCCTTCATCGAACGGGTGGAGCGCGAATGCGGCCTGCCGATCAGCGTGATCGACGGTGAAGCCGAAGCCAATGGCGCGGCGATGGGCCTGGTTTCGGGCATTCCGCAGGCCGATGGCGTGGTCGGCGATCTTGGCGGCGGCAGCCTGGAACTGGTCAGGGTGTCTCGCGGTGAACTGGGCCACCGCATCTCGCTGCCGATCGGGGCGCTGCGGCTGGATGCGGTGCGCAAGCGCGATCGGCGCGCGCTGGCGCCGTTCATCGCCAAGGCGCTCGATCAGGTCGGCTGGGCCGAAGAAGGCCGCGCCAAGCCCTTCTATATGGTCGGTGGATCGTGGCGGGCGCTGGCGCAGATCCATATCTGGATGACGGGCCATCCGCTGCCGATCGTGCATCAGTATGAAATGCCGGCCACGGCGCCGGCGTCGCTGTTTCGCAGCCTGACGCACATGGATGCGGCCACGCTGAAGGCGGTGCCGCACCTGTCCATGTCGCGGTTGCCGTCGTTGCCGGGCGCGGCGATGCTGCTGGCGGCGGTGGTCAAGCGCCTGGGATCATCAAGCGTCATCGCTTCCGGGTTCGGCCTGCGCGAAGGGCTGCTCTATGCCGATCTGGCGCCCGACGTGCG
>Ga0164295_10001047_pt1 | contig 22954 bp, 15 predicted proteins | sample GEODES006metaG_FD_111798 | JGI IMG/M metagenome (GOLD analysis project Ga0164295, IMG submission 111798) | Oligotrophic lake water microbial communities from Sparkling Lake, Wisconsin, USA - GEODES006 metaG | ecosystem: Environmental > Aquatic > Freshwater > Lake | place: USA: Sparkling Lake... | reverse complement strand
TGGCGCGCTGCCATCGCCACGGCCCATGCTGCTCGGCGGCGCCTCGTCGCAGTCGTGCACAACGCGCGACGCGCGGGCGCTCAGCAGCCCCGGCAGCGGTGGCGGCGGCTGCGCGAGCGGATTGCCTGGCGAGGGCATGGTATGACTGGTCAATTCTTGTAGCCAGCGCATTCGAGCGGCGCTCACCTGCTCACGCGCGCGTTCGTGACTATCATTCGGGGCGGCGTGACGCGGCGTCACCACCGCCGCCGCCGGTGTCATCGAGTGCACGGCCGCCGCCACTGCTGCCGCCGCTGCCGCCGCTGCGGGCGCCGCTTCTCTCGCCACCTGCCCGGCCGCCGCTTCCTCGGCCGCGTACCCGTCCTCCAGCAGCGAGGCCGCCTTGGCATCGTCGCCGCGGGCACCACCATCGCCGCTCACGGACGCGCCTCCGTGAGCGCCACCGCCTTCGAGCCGTCGGCGCAGCAGCACTTCCGCCTTGGAGAGATTCGTCAACTCCTCCTCAGTACGGTCGATGAGCTCGTCCTGCTCGACCTCCCGGCGCGCGGCGAGCTGCAAGCGCTCGGCTGTGATGCGTGCTAGCTCCTCGCGGGCGGCCAGCTGGCGCTGCAGCGCCTCTTGCCGCCGCACGGCCTCTTGGAGCTGCACGCGCAGCGATGCATTCTCTTCCACTAGCACCGCCGCCGCCGCACGCGCAGCACTCGCCTGCTCCTGCGCCGCGGCGGTCGCCGCCGAGGCCTCAGCGGCAGCCAGCCTAGCCGTATACGGTGACGCTTCGTCGAGCGCCCGCAGCTCAGCACGCAGCGTCTCGATCTGAGAGATGAGCGACACCGTCTCCACATCAGTGTTTGCAGCCTGCTGCTGGGCGTCGTCGCTCGTGCGCAGGAGCGTGCGGAGCGCGTCGAGATCCTTGGCAAACGAGCATTCAGAGGCGATGAGAGCTCGCTCCGCCTCGTCGGCGCGCAAGGCGGCAGCGCGTGCGTCCTGCTCAAACCGTCGCGCGCGCATCTCATAAGTGTGACACTCGCGCTTGCTGCTCTGAGCTGCCTCGTGCAGGTAGGCGCGCTCGCCGCGCAGCACGGCAATGTCGTCTGTGAGGATCTCCACACGGCCATAAAGCGCCTCGATTTGTGCGTCCTTGGCCGCGCAGAGCTTCTTGAGACGAATGGACTCATCCATTGAATCCATCTAAATCTCTCCGAACGCCAGGCCCCGGCGGAACGACGAACGACGAAACCAAATCGACGCCTTGAAAATGCTCCGCGTGCTGAGTGTCACGCACCTAAAATGTTTTGACGAACGAAACGACTTTTGTGATTCCATGGAGCAAGGCGGCGATGAGGCCACGAACAGCGCCGCGGTGGCGGACTTCCTCACGATCCTTGAGGAGCACATGAAGAACTGCGAGCGGAGCGGCAAGTATGTGGAGGCGGAGATTGCAAGGAAGCGGCTTGAGGAGCTGCGACAGCACGAGGAGAGCCGGCGTGAGGAGAGTCTGCGCTCTCGGCAGGTTGCGCAGCGCCTGGGTGTCGAGGAGGCCCACATGCTCGAGTTCCAGCAGTTCAACGCCATGTGGGACCACACGATGAAGGAGTACGAGGAACGCGCGGGCGAACTGCTCGAGGCGATGCGCCAGCGCCACGAGCTGGACGCACGCGAGTTCCGAGCGAAGCACGAGGCGGCAGTGACCGCGCCGAAGTGGTCGCCGAAGGTGCTCGATATGCGCCAGGTCGAACGCACGCTCGCCAAGCAGGGCCAGTACATGGAGGCGCAGAAGGTCAAGGACCGGGCCGAGAAGCTCGAGGCGGAGGAGACGCAGCGGGCGGCGGCGGAGCGGGAGGAGCACCTGCACAAGCTCGAGAGCGGGTTAGCGGAGCGGCAAGACCAGGAGGTGAGCGCGCTGCGCCAGCGCATCCAGACGGGCGCTGAGGAGCAGCGCGTCGCGCGCCAGCAGGACCTCGAACGGCTGCTGCGCCGCTACCACAACATCAAGGCCGAGCTCGACTCGCAGCAGCATGCGGAGCGGCTGCGCCAACGCAAGGGCGGTGTCACCGCCCTTGCGCTCGCGCATGACAGCTCGCGCGCGAGCTTGCGCTCGAGCGCGGGCGGGCGCGCCAACGCGCCACCTGCAGCGAGCCCGCGCTACAGCAGCAGTAGCGCCAGCGGCCGCTCCCCGGTGGGCCAGGGTCGCTCCTCGAGCGCACGTGGCAGCACCGCAAGCAGCGGCAGCCTGCTACAGCACACTCGGCCGGGCGCGACCGGTATAGCAGCCGTGCGACCGGGCAGATCGGGGACTTCCGGTGGCGGCGGGGTGCCGATCCCGCGCTCCGACGACCCCCCTGTGCCGCCACCTGCGGTGCCCGTGCCGTACCGGCCGCAGCCCGGCGATAGCATGCCGCCCTTCCGGGAATAAATCCCGCAGCGATAACTGGATGACTGGACGTTGAGCCTCAGCTGAAAGCGAAAACTCCGAGTAGATGCGAGTGTTGGAACTCTGATGCTTGTTTGGGGGAATTTATCACGAGACCACGAGAGGTGTGCGAGCCTGGCGAAATTGTGCGTGGTGTGACGATCACGATGGGGAGGGTTTTCGCATTTCGGGGTGTTAAACGTTCACACTGGGAAAAGCACGCGGGAACGCTCACATGCGAGAGATTACGGCAGGGCGGCCGCCCGGTGGCACTTCACAACCCACAGCGGGTGGCTCTTCACCACCCATGTCGCCACCCGACAGCGGTGTCGAACGCAGCTCCTCGCCGCCGAATCCCTTTGGCGTGAAGCTCAGAGCCGTGGCAAAGTGCGCCTTTATGGTTGAGGCGGAGGTGAAAGCTAAGGAAATCATAGCGGCGAAGGAAAAGGCTGAAGCAGAGGCGGCCGCAGAGGCAGCGGCGGAGGCAGAGAAGGCGACAGCGGACGAGGTGCCCTCTCTGCTCGCGGCGGCGGCCAAGGCAGACGTTTGGGCCGAGGCTTCCAACGCGGAGATGGTAGGTGCTGAGGCTGCCGCCGCCGCAGCAGAACAGGCTCCGGCAGAGGCGGCAGCCACAGAGGCGACAGGGGCAGAGGCGGAGACGGCCGAAAAAGCGGCGAGGCGGCTGCAGCGGCAGCAGCGGAGGCAGCAGCAGCAGCAGCGGAGGCAGCGGCTGGCGAAGACTGCGGAGACAGCAGAGGAAGAAAAGGTATCGGCGACAGCGGCGCCTTCGCCACCGTCGCCGCCCTCGCCACCATTGGTGGCGCCGCCCTCACCTGCGCGGTTGTCGGCGACAGAGGCAGCGGTGGCGGCGGCCGAGGAGGCGGCGGCTGCGGCAGCTCGGCTCGTGGGCGAAGAGGAGCGCAAACTGGCGGAGGCGGAGGAGCGCCTGCGCGAGGCTGCCGAGGCCGCCGCCGCCATGCAGGCTGCTACCGTGGGTGACGGCGGCGGCGGCGGTGGTGCCAACGACGAGGTTGCAAGCGGCCCGGCCGAGGGGCGTGCCGCCATCGCCATCGATGTGGCCGCGCTGCAGCAGCGTGCGGCCGCGCTGCAAGAGGAGCTCCTCGAGGAGCGCGAGCTCAGCCGCGAGCTCCTCGAGGCCCTTCGGCAGCAGTCAGAGAGGGAGCAGCTACCCATGCCCCACGCCGCGGCCGTTGAGGCGGCAGCCGAGGCGGCACTGCGCCGTGCCTACAGCTCAGGCCCCATGGCAAGGGGCGAGGCAGCAGCGGCCGAGATCGAGAAGCTCCAACGCACCCTGCGCACGGAGCGTGAGGAGCATACACGTACCAAGGGTGCGGTAGGTGGGCTGGAGGCGGCGCTCGCGACGGCGCGTCTGGAGCTCGAGGCAGCGCAGCGCGTGGTCGAGAAGGCGGAGCGGAAGGCGGAGGAGGCAGCCAAAGCAGCGGAGGCGGGGCAGGAGGCGGCGCACCGCCTGGCGAGCCTGGAGCGGAAGGCGGAGGAGGCCGTGAGGGCGGCAGAGGAGGCGCGAGAGGCGCAGCAGCGTATCGCGAGTACCGCCCTGCGCGACAAGGAAGAAGCGGCCGCTGCCTTCGCCACCGAGGCCGAGACCCGTCGAAAGGCCTCTGAGCGATACGAGAAAGCCGAAGCGCAACTCGCTGCCACCCAGGTGGAGCTCGACGCCCTCAAGCTTGCGCGCGAGCGTATGCTCGAGGGCAACCAGAAGGTCTACGATGAGTCGGCGGCCGGTGCGGCGGCGGCGGCGGCGGAGCGGCAGACGCTGCTCTCACATCTTGAGGCGGCGCATGCGGAACGGCGCGCACTGCACGAGCAACTGGTCGCCCTGAGCAGTGCGGCTGCCTCCGCGCGTTCGCTCGGCCAGGTGATGCCACAGGTCACCAAGCTTCTCGACCGCATCGAGCGCGCCCATGAGGCCGGCGAGGCGGCGGGTCTAGGGCTGCTGCTCGGTGCCGGTTTGACGCTAGCCGACGCGGCCGCAGCGGTGGGTGTGTCGCCCGCGATCAGCGAGGCAGCGGACGCGGCAATGGGTGCGGCGGAGGCGTCCGTGGCGCACGCGGCGGAGACGGCCTCGGGCTCAGCGACGCTGCGCGCCATGGGCGCCCAGGTGGAAGAGGCCGCTAGGCGCGCGGCAGAGTGGGAAGGGTACGTGAATGCGCTACGGGACCAAGTGGCCAACCTCGAGATCGAGCTAAGTGGCCGGCCCAGCTGCCGCGCAGTCAAAGACCTCACGGTACGCGTGGCTGAGCTCGAGGCGGAGATTGCGGAGGAGAAGCGGCGCAAGAGGGAACCGCTCTGGCCGGTACAGTTCGTCCCTCGGCACAAGTCGCCCACGCGCGAGGCGATCGCGCGCGACAAGGCGATCGCGCGCACGGGTGGCGGTAACGCCGACGTGGACACGATGACCCCTGCGGACCGTGACGCGCTCCTAATCGACGTCTGCCGGCTGCTCAGTCTCTCGTCGGTGCACGCCGTACGCGACCAGGTGGTCAAGCTCGCCGCGGTCGCGTCCAAGACCCCGGCGCTTGAGACGTTTGTCAAGGCGGCACGCAAGCTCATCGAGGACGGCATCACCGGCCCACAGCGGCTGCGCGGCGACGCACGCTCCGTCGGAGCGATCAAGCTCGACGCCTCACTGGACCCGAAATTGCGCGCGAAGCTCGAGGCGCAGATCACCGGCGGCCACCCGGATCAGGCGACAGCACTCCACACGCCGCGCTGGCTGCTCGGGCAGCTGCGCCAGTGGGCAGCCGAGCGCACCGAGTTGGCTGAATTGCGCATCCTCCGATATGCTCTCGAAGCGCAGCTAGGCAAGGTGCTGAGCCAGCAACCGGATGGCGACGACCCGAGCGACGATCCCGCCAAACAGGCGGCGATCGCCGCGGCTGGTGGCATCGAGGGGCTCGTGAGGGCACGAGAACCGTCGACCGCGAGGCCTATCGGTCCTAGCCGGCTCGGCGGGAAGCTCATCGGAACTCTGGGCGGTGGCGGCAGCGCGCGGCGCGGCGGCGCGCGCTCAGCACGGCGAGCCCTCGGCGAGGCCGAGACCGAACTGGCTCGTCTGGTCGCCGAGGCCATCGGCGACGGGTTTGCGGAGGCGACCGCGGCCGGCGGCCTCTCGGCCGGCGGAGTGTGCGCGGCGCTGCGGGAGATGGTGGGCGCGTCTGACTCGGAAGGTGCCCTGCGCCGAGTTCGCCGCATGTGCCAAGCTGAGAAGACCATCGAGGCACAGACGATCCAGCTCGCCCTCGCGCTCGATCTCCCGGGAGACGCGACCCTCACGACCTGCCTCGCCCGGGTGGGCGCGCGCGACGCCACCCGCAAGGCCGCGGCCGAGCTGATCGACGAGCCCTCCGCGCGCGAGCTGCTTCGCCGGCTGCGAGGCCACGACGGGCCGAGCGCCCTCGCGCGGCTGGACGATCTGGAGCGCAAGCAGGCCGAGTATCGGAATGTCTTCGTCAAGTTCCAGCAGGAGATGCGCGCGAGTATGCCCCCAGCCGTGAGTGCCGCTGCCGAGGCAGTGTGGCGAGGTCCAGGGGTGGCGACGACGACGACGCCACCGCCACCGCCACCGCCGCCGCCGCCGATGACGAGCAGACCGTCCGTGCAGGACCGGCTGGCCGCAAGGAACAGCTCGAGCCCCTCAGGCGTCGCCTCCTCCTCCAGGAGACCAGGACCGTTTCAGCACAACGTATGGGCTTCAGGGCAGGCAGGAGGAGGATTGGGCCGACCCATTCCTCCCGGCAGCCCCAGCCGAGTCTGACGCGGCGTGCGCCGCGACGCGACCGTCGAGCGCCGTGCTGGTATGCGATGCTTCCGCATGTGCTTGTCGTGCGGTATGCGACAGAGAGAGAACTTGTAACTTACCGCGGTATGCGACACGGAACGTACGAGCAAACGACAGTGCTCACCTGTTCCGTGACCTGTTCCGAGCCGTTTGGCACCGTGTGTAAACGAAAACTCGACTGTAATACGGTGCGTTTCAAGAAGTTCGTCATGTCTCATCACTCATGACCGTCCCTGCCGGGCCGGCGCGCTCATCCGAGATCCGCTCACACCCGGCCATGCCGGAACGCATGCACCCCGCACCCCCATGCGCCATGCGGTCCGATAACAGTGTATTCCGTCGACTTCGCCCGATTCCGTCTCCACTCGGTCGGGTATCGGGGCTGCGCTCTCCTCTCGCACGTCGGTGGACGGTGGACGGTCGCGCGGTCTGTGGCGCGTTCCACAAACGATTGCCAGAATCACAGAACGCATTTCCGTATACCGCTTTGGAGCCGAGCCACTTGCGCCGGGTCTCAACATCTTGGCAGGCCGCTCTCAACGCGCGAAAAGGAAGCCGGCGCCTCGCGGAGCCGTATGCGTCGCTCCCCTTTGGTGCTACGGGGAACGCCAAGCCACCGGTCCGGTTCACGCGTCACGTCGCGTCGACTTCGGAAGTCACATTCGCAATCGGCCAGGGCTCAAAGCGTTCGCCACGCTGCTCCATCCACGCGTACAGCTGCGCATTATACGGAGCGAAGAAGTCGTCGAGCATGTGGTCGAGCGCGCGTGAAGAGCGTGACTTTTTGCCCTGGTTCTTATTCATCGCCTGACCGTAGACGCTGGAGTGGTGCTGGTCGAGGCCGAGGAAGCGGTGGACGCGGGCCATGGTGCTCGCTGTGTCAGCGAACATGTCCTCGGCGCGTAGCACAAGCAGCTGCGACGTCGGCCAAATCTTTCCCCACGCCTCGAGGCCGTGGATGTACACGCCCGACGTGAGGATTCGCATGTCGTGGTCCTCAATCGTGCGCTCCTTACTCTGCAGCAGCTGGATGCGGTGGCGCACAAGGCTGTCCATACCAAATTCCGAGGCATGCTCGCCGCGGATGCGCCCCATGCGCACGTAGTCGTTGAACGCCGAGATAGTGCGCTCGCGGGGGTTGCGCAGGATGGCCATCACCCGCATCGCCGGAAAGACGTCGTGGATGACGGCCGCCGAGTACGCCTCTCCCAAATAGAATGGGCAGGCCTCGAAGGCCTGCAGCTTGCGTGCCTCGCAGTCAACCACCGCACCTGGCGACCGGTTTTCAACCGCCGATCCATGGGTGTGGCGTCGGCCCATGTTCTTGTTGCTGATCGCCAGCTGCAGTGCGGCAGGACCAGCAAACGCAGAAGTGTAGAGATCCCAATCTGACGATGGTGCCCTGCGGTAACGCTGAAGGTAGCGCTTGAACGGCGAGAAGAAGCACAGCTCCTTGCGAGCTGGTGCGCTGACCTGCGGATGGGCTTCGAGGTACTCGAAGAGGCTGGTCGTGCCACACTTGGGCGCGCCGATGACCATGAAGGAAGGGCGGCATGGTGCGCCTTCGGGCCACCTGTGGCCTCCGATCGCCGGGAGCGTCTCCAGCCCGTCTACCGGGTGGGGGAGGGGGCCTCCACGGCGGTGATGGCCGCCCACATGCGGGAATGTGCGCGCCTGCGGAGGCCGAGCCTCGTCCATGATGGTATGTGGCACAATGTTTCAGTCTCGACGTGCTGCTGTATCCCTCGGCGATGCACGGAGGTCTCAAAAAGTGTGACCAACTTCCCCAAATAGGAATCCACAGTAAATCCCTCCTCCCAGATTCCGAAAGCTCGCGGTTGAGTGCTTGACTCGATCGTGTACTGTGTACCTTCACGCCGACGCCGAACATCATGAACGCCGCCAGCGCGCGCATGCTCCGTGTCTCATACAATGTATGGGGTCATGTAAGGTGTGTGTATTCTGAGCGGGCGGTAACAGTGCCGTAGCACCGGTTGTCACGTCTGACGTGTTAACGTTCACATCCGAAGGATGAGCCAACGCGACGCGTTCACACCTTCCGAGCAGCATGGGCTGGGGTCCGACCGTCGTGCCTGTGCTGAGCAGAAGGTCGGCGCTTTGTCGCCAATGCACGTTCCGCCGTGTGCAGCGTGGCCTGCACGCGCGCCACTGCAAGGGCACCGCCACGGCTATTGCAGGCAAATACTTGAACTTGTCTCCTTGCCACGGCCTTCTTCTCTACGGATCACCGGCCCTTGAGTGGCTGTGGCAAGATGGCAGCCTCCAAGGTGCTTCGGCAGCCTCTCGGCTTGCCCGCGCCCTTTTTCACCGCCACGATCACTCAGGGCCATTGCGGCCGACGCGCAATCGCTCGCTGCCAGCGGCGCACCTGCACCCCAGCTTGCAGGCCCATTATTTGGGCCTCGCACTTCGCCGTGGCTCGGCCGAGGTTGTGCGCCGCACACTGCTAGCGAATGGCATCGCGCGCATCGCAAAGGACACTCGCGTATCGATTGCGCACTTCGAACGGCTCTGTGCGCTCCTCACCGAGGCTACCGCGCCGGCTCGGCCGTTGCCTTCCCCTCAGCGGCATGCATCCGCACGAGAGACACCGTTCCGTCGTGATGGGCTGTCCCATGCGCTCGTGGCGGGTCTGGACGGCGTGGACGTGTTCCTCGCCTACGTGTGGGCGACAGCAACCTCGAAGGCAGACTTGCGCACTTTTTTGCACGCGCTGAGCGAGCACGTGCAGCAGCAGCAGCAGCAGCACCACCACCACCACCACCACAATCATCGTCCCGTCGACCGAAACGGCCCAAAGCACGAGCCAGACGCGCCACTCTCACCCGGTGGCGAGCACTACAGGGGGCTTGACGGCGGCACCCTTTTCACATCGGCAGCTGCGCTCCCGTGGAGTGACGACTTTTCAAAGCAGTGGGAGACAGACGCGTTTGGAGCCGAGGTCCATTATCTGCTTGGAGGCGGCTCAGTGGCGGTGGCGCCCTCTGCGCCGGAACTCGAGCATCTGCATGCGGGCCGGGTGGGTGCGGCGGCACTCGAGCGACTGGCCTTCACTGCAGTTGCGCGGCATGGCTGCGCCCCCGAGGTGGTGCAGGAGCAGCACGGCTGGCGTGGGCAGGCGCCGATGGCCGATTGCGTAGAGGCATGCCTACGCGAGGCCCTCGGACTTGCGCTGTGGGACCCTCATGCCGGCCGTTACAGACCCGAGTTGTTGCCGCCGACGGCAGACCCTGAGGTGGTGCGCTTTTTCGCTGGGGCTGGGGCCGGTGGTGACCCCATTGGGGGCGATGCGGGGCGCCGGTGGTACGATCTGTGCTCTGGCCGCCCCGGCCTTCATTACATGCTTGGAACGAACCCCGAGGGTCGCGACCACATGAGTGGCGATGGTGGTGACGATGGTAGCGGTGGCAGCGGCGGCAGCGGCGGCAGCGGCGGCAGCGGCGGCAGCGGCGGCAGCGGCGGCAGCGGCGGCAGCGGCGGCAGCGGCGTTCGCGATCGAGATGGACGTTCAAATGCGTATGAGCTCTTCCCCTCTCCCTCTTCGTACATCGTCGCCCTGAGCAGCCTGCTTCGTCAACCCGTCACTCCGCCAGGCTCCGACGCTCTGCGGCCAGTGTGGCCGGGCAGCTTGCTTGAATGGCGCCTCGAAGGCTGCGAGCGCCATCCAGTTATTGTCATGCGACGCCGGCGCGCGACGCCCGCTGCTGGCATTGACAAAGGATTCACAGCTGGAGGTGTCCAAGATGATCGAGGCGGCAGCGGCGGCGGCGGGAACCAGAATGAGGAGATTCTCCGTCTCACCTTCCACGGGCAGCGGCACTGCTACATGATGCGTGACGCGGCGCTCTCGGCGCCTGCATGGCTGCACGGTGTACGCTCCGCCTGGCTGGCCTTGTGGGAGCGAGAAGGGCAGCTGCCCGGACTCACGCGGGCGGCCGCAGCGCGCCTGCTCGTGACGGCTCATCACATGAAGCATGCCTCCCACAAATCAGCGGGAGCCGATGACCTTGGCGTGGCGCCGTCGAGCGAGCGAGAGACGGGGTTGCTTCTTAGACGAGAGAGCGCCGAATGACACGTAATCGCGCTGCGTACAATCGAGGCCTCAATCCGAATGACGTGTCAGACACAAACGCGTGATTAACGAAACTCGAAAGAACCGGAAATCGCGCGACGGGCATGTAGCGACGGGTTCTCGTCTTTTTAATCACGTCTATAAGACGTCATAAATGACTAAACGACCCTCGCACCCTCCACCCTGTGTCGAACCCTCCCTTAAACCCTCCCTATACATACATCGACTCGGCCTACGTACAGCTCACCCACCTCGTTCTTAACCTCGTTCAGGCATCAGTACTCTCGCGTCAAGTCTCTCGGTGTGGCCCGTCTCGCCCAGATCCGCCCCGTACCGTCGCGGTGCATCAACCGTCTGGAGAATGGACGGGGTTGCCAACGCGACGCGTTCCATACCGATCTATACACATTCTATTGATTCTTCTCGGCGGTGTGCAGAGGCGGGATTTCACACGTGCATGTAATGGCCGTTTGCCCGTTTCTTTTTTATATATTGTTTTGACGCGTGTCCACAGCCACAAATACGGCGAAGGAGCCTAGGAGCGTCGCCCGTACGCGATGATGCTCCTCGCGCATTTATGCGTTGCGCGCGACACGGCGCCGAAGGTCGACGTCCTCAAGACGCCGACATGCGCGGGATGGTGCTCTCCAACGTACGCGAAGATGCACTGCCCGATGGAGTCGTGCAAACCATGCGAGTTTTGCATCCTCTACGACAGGGACGCGGAACAGCGCAAAGGCGTGCGCGCCCATTGCATCCTCTACGGCCTCCGACAGCATCATCTTTGAGTGCCTCTCATGGTGCTCCCCAGCAACGATGGTGGAAGGGGACGCTTTCCATGCATGCTACGAGTGCAAGCACTGCAACCACTGCGCCTGCATGGATTGTGGCTGGTGCCCGAGCACGTACCGCCGCAACAGGTCACCCTTGCTGCCACCACCGTACCTGCCGCCCAAGCCGCCCGGCCCGCCCCCCCCGCCACTTCTCCCGCCTTTGCCGCTGCACCCGATGCCTTCGCTGCCGCCGAGCCCGCCCTCACCTCCGAGCCCACCGCCGCCTCGGATCGTCTACACGCTCAAGAAGTCGAGCTGTGCCGCCGAGGGCCACGTTGTGCTCGCACAGAAGGGCATGATCAAGCTGCTCGAGTACAAGGACTCGTACTCCTACTCTACGCCCGACGCGTCCTACGGCGCCGACGCGAGCTACGAGCCTGCGGAGACGATCGAAGACAAAAAGAAGCCGAAGGAACATCTGAAGGCCGCCTCGTACTTCCAGCTGGATGTCATCTTCACCGCCGGCTGGGCAGGCGGCTTCATCTCAATCCAGCTCGTGGGCGACAACGGCCTCACTGTCACCAAAATGGTCAACATCGAGCGCTCCACACGCAAGATCCATACATGCAGCGTCAGCGGCGACGTCGGCGAAGGACGAGCAGAAGGCAAGGCTTCATGCCTGCGCGTGAGTGCGGCACTCAAGTCGTTCGGTCAGCTCGAGCCGGTGCATACCAAAGATGGCGGCCTCGTCAAGGACGCAGTGCGCGTGCGTGGCTGGGGTGCCAATGTGCGTGTGCTCGATGTGCAGTGCGGCATCCTGCCACCCTCTGCACCTCCCATCCCGCCCTCAACGCCCCCCAGCTCCCCCCCAGTCACGCCGCCCGACGCATGGATGCTGCCGCTACCGCCGCCACCGCCGCCGCCCTGCGTGCACCCCCCTTGCAGCGCACATCATGAACGCGTCGCCTCACACGGCGCCTCTCGCGCCGACCACGGCGGGTCGAGTCGAGGCGGGAGCGCCAACAGCGGATGGCTCCCAACTTGGCTCGTCACTGGCATCGAGGGCTCTGAATTGAGCACCAGCATGGACACCAGGATACTGCTGCGGCTCGTGGTTGGAGCAGGTGGCCTCGTGCTGATACTTGTTCTCGTGGGCGTGGCGCTCATCGCGTGCTGCAAGCAGCTGCCAAAGCAGGTCGAGCAAGGCAGCATGAGGATTCGCATGCGTCCGCAGCGGGTTCGCAGCCGCGAGGAGGAGCACGATGAGCTCCATGAGAGCGAGGATGGCGACGAAGATGATAACGAAGATGCCGACCTCAATGACGACGAGTGGGAGCTGCCCTCGGCTGCGACGAGGAAACCATCCAGTGACGGCCAGGCAGCGCCCGCAGGAGGAGCGTCGCGCAGCCTCTACAAGGACGACGAGCGCTGCGCCGCGAGCAGGTGTGGTGATCGACGAGATTCACGAGATGTTCGTCCTGCCAATGAATTCGTACTTCATGACACATGAGCCTCTCGAGCGGATGACACACATGAGACTCGGGGGAGATACGGAAGTCGAGGGTGGAGAAGCCGCAGCCCTGAGCTCAGGCGCGAGCATTCCATGGAGCATTCATCGCATCTTTCGCATGACGCTTACATGACGCGTCATGCTATCATGTATTTTCCCTATGCACTGTGTACGTGAACAGTAAAAAGAAATTCACGCGCGAACAAGAACAAATGCGAATCTCGAAACTCAGAACATTCTTGGACGTTTCTTTTATATCTCATCGTCCTCAAACTATTCAGATGATGACGTCACGAAACGTTTAGATAAATGGTGGGAGACCTCTCTAAATATATCTTCGAGCTTCGAGTCGGATCGCAATAAAAAGAAGCGGTCTTTCGGGATGGCGCAACGCCATCTCGCTGCCCATCCTCTCTGCGCTCATGGAGCGGATCCATCGCCAAGTTCGAAATGTGAGGTCGAGGAGCAGATCATCGAGTTCAAGAAGGTCGCCGCGAAGATCGCAGAGGCGTCGCCAACTTCGATGGATGGCGAGCTCACGTTGAGGAGGTCCCTGGATGACGGCAATGACCGAGCCAGGGAGCGCGGCCACGCACCTTGTGGCGACTCCAAAGCATCTGCAAGCATCGTCCCCATCACATCCGCCACACGGCGCAGATCGTCCTGGCTCGACCCTCCTAGCTCTCTCGGGGGCACACGTCCCCAATCGACCTCTGCTGCCAGCGCTCCTTTCAACCTCGATACAACCTCCCATAGGTCCATGGACAACGCCCCGGCACCCGATGCGCACCTTCCCCCGCCGTTCCTCACGCCGACCAGCGTGCACGAACGTGAGATGTACGCCCAGGAGCTCATCCACAGACTGGTCCACAATAAAACCACAATTGAGATCTCGTGGCAACCCCGCAGCTCACCACGCAGCGGCCGGCCGGTCATCGAGCTCTTATGCGTCTTCATCGACAAGCTAGGCAGCCTCTCGGCAATTGCGAGCATGCTTGCCTCGCTCAAGATCAACATCATGGGCCTGTCCGCCTTCTCGACTGATACGGGCATCGCGATCGACACCTTCGAGGTCGACCGGTTCGACGAGTCGGCGGGCAAGTCGCTGATCGCGTGCATGGAGGGCCTCGCCGCATCGAGGCAGGTTTTGTCGGCGACAGTGGACCCGCGGGAGGAACGTCCTCTCAGTTCACATCTTCCCTCGTCGTACATCACGTCGACCACCGCGCAGGAGCGTGTTACACACGCCCAACTCTTCCAAAGGCTGGTGCAGCACACATCCTCGGTCGAGCTCTCGTGGCATCCCCTTCACGACCGGCCCGGCGTCGCGCTTTCATGCGTGTTCGTCGACCGGCGAGGCAGCCTCTCGGCCATCACGAACACGCTTGCCTCCCACGGGATCAACATCGCGGGACTGTCCGCCTTCTCGACTGATACAGGCATCGCGATCGACACCTTCGAGGTCGACCGGTTCGACGAGTCGGCGGCCAAGTCGCTGATCTCGTGCATGGAGGGCCTCTACTTTTCGTCGAACCTACCGACGCCGTTGATGTTGTTGTCCGCGTCCTCGCCGTCGCACTCGCCAGCCAGCAGCCATTCAGGATCAATTCGTGGAGGCGACTCGTTCGTCAAGCACATGAGTGAACTGAGCCAACGAAGTCCGCGCCCGATCCAGACAGAGCGTGGCAGCGCCGTCGCAGCCCTTCGGTTCAAATCGTTGCTTCGCAACCTCGCTATTGGCTCGAGTAATGGCTCGGCGAGGCACACAGCAAGATAGACGCCCAGATAGGCGACTCGTTCGTTCAGCGTAGGTGGGCGAGCTGAGCCAACAAAGTGCGTGTGCGTGCGTGCCGACAGAAGAAGGCACAGCTTGTCAATGGCGAGAGCTACTTGACTCACTACTTCTATGTGTGTACATGCCGTGTGTTGAATGTTGTGTGTTCCGAAAGGGCCGCGCATCCGGTAGGGCCGCGCCCAAGTAGGGCCGCCTGGAGGTTGCGCAGGCCGGCGGCGCGCTTTCCGCGGCGCGCGCCGCATGTATATATATATATATAGGCTATAGCGATTAACGGATTATTATAGTTGGGCTTGGGGATCGGGATGAATCTTAGATGAATCTTGAATGCGGGATGGGGTACGAGTACGTTCAACGTTGGAGGGCATGGAGGTGGCCGAGCTTGAAGGCCGTCCGATCTCAGATGCGGCCGTACGCTCCGCGCCTGAACCGTGCACGGTCCTGTGTAACATATTATCCAGTTGGAGTTTTTCTCCCATTGCGAAGTTCGGACATTCACAGCCATTGAGCTAAAAACTGTCAATGAGCGCAGCTGCCGCGGAAGCCCCAGCAGCGACGGAGCTGCTCGCGGGCCACGACTCTGAGGACGAGGACACGCTACCACCGCTCGCCGCCTCGGCCGCTGCGGCCCTGGCCGGCGGCTCACCCGTCGCGGCGGGTGCTCGGCTTGAGGAGCTCGCTTTGGAGCGTGCGCGTCGGCGGTACGACCTCGAGGACCCGTACGCCGACAAGTCGTGGTCGCTGCACAAGAAGCATATCTTCATCCTGTCCTCGGCTGGCAAGCCCATCTTCTCGCGTTACGGCGACGAGTCCAAGCTGGCACCCACGTTCGGCGTGCTGCAGGCGCTCATCTCGTTCGTCAGTGACCAGGGCGACACGATCCGTTATATCAAGGCGGGCGGGCACCACATCGTGTTCCTCATGCGCGGGCCGCTCTACCTCGTCGCCGCGAGCAGCGTCGGCGAGCCCGTGCAGCACACGTGGCGGCAGCTCGGCATCCTGCACGCACAGATCTTTTCGATCCTTACCTCCAAGGTGGAGAGCATCTTCGCGCGCAACGCCTCATACGACGCGCGCGGGCTGCTCGGCGGCACAGACCGCGTGATGCGCTCGCTGCTGCACTCGGCCGCCGTGGAGCCTACGCTGTTGCTGCAGGCGACGCCTGTTCTGCGCATGCCGCCACTCGTGCGCGACGAACTCGCCAAGCTGCTGCTCAGCGTCTGCGCAAAGACGGACGTCCTCTTCGGCGTCTTGGTCGCGCACAACCACCTGGTGACGCTGCTCCGCCCGAAGCGCACGGCGCTCCACCCGGACGACCTGCTGCTCGTGATGAACACCGTCGGCTCCTCCTTTTCCTTCCGCGAGGACGAGGTGTGGCTTCCTATCTGCCTACCGAAATACAATGCAGCCGGCTTTCTGTATGGCCACGTGTCGTTCGTCTTGCCCGAGCTGTGCCTGGTGCTGCTAACACCCAAGGCGGACGGGTTCGGCGTGGTTGCCGAGTGTCGTGCGCAATTCGTGGCGCGCCTCGAGCATCAGAACGACTTCCGCGCCTCTATCCTTGCGAGCCTTGCCCAGCCCCAGTACTCTATTGACCAGCTCGGAGTGCCGGAGGTGCGCCACTACCTTTTCCGCGTGCCGGCAAGCGTTGCGGGGCTCGAGCAATACACGGCACCGCGCACGGGCTGCCACGCTGGCCCGCAGTCGCCCTACCATGACACGAGCTCCGTCCGCCGCCTCATGCGCCACTACATGCTCGCACACGACCGCGTGCACCACACGTCGGGCAAGGGACCGCTGCGCGAGTACATGCAGCTGAGCGAGGACGAGATGACGATAGTGTGGACGTCGGCCAAGACGGACGGCCTTGGTGAACTCTATGCCGTGTTCAGCCCTCTCGTCTCCAAGCCCGTCGCGTACGCCGCGTGTCACAAGCTGCTGCGTAAGCTCAAGAAAGAGATGCCGCAACTGCTCATGCTGCATGCCGCCGTCAAGTGAGCGGCTGAGCGCTGTGTGACGCGTAAGGTCTCCAGAACACGCGCGCCCTACGCGCGCGCGCGCCCAAGCCCGCGCACCACGAGTACATGGAGGTGGGCGGCGAAGTGACCGCGAACTTTTTTATTGTGACCGTTTCAATTGTTTTTGACCCGCGCGACCGCGCGGCGGGCGCTCGCTCGCTCGCGGCTCCCCCGCTGCCGCTCCGCGCGGTTGGTTTCACCGTTTCTTCTCCCGCGTCGTCGGTCGTGAGTTCCCCAAACGCAACTTCGCGTTTTTTTCCGCCGCGCTGTCAAAATCTCTTGGTGCACCGAGGTGGGTGCTGCAGTAAGCAGTGCGTGCCTCGAGAGTGATGCCGTGGCATCTCTGGAATCAGGAATGGGCCCCCAGTCCTCGGACAAAGGCCCTTGATCAACACAGTCATAGACCTCGTCGAGCGCCTTCGTTTCAGCCCTTGCCACCGGAGAGTGGGCTCTTTGAGGTTGCCTTGCCACCTAGTCGGCGAGCTGAACTCGCCGAGCTGAAAGGAAGCGATGCGATGGCCATCGTTACGCGGTCCGTGGATCCCAACTCCGATATCGTCGCCGAACTTCCTCCAGGTACAGTCATCAAGCCGTTGGCTACTTGCGTGCTAGAAGATGGCACGAAGAGATTGTACATTTCACTGGCTGGGATGGACTCCATGCGCGTCGTCGCTCCGGACGCACTGGGCAGTGCCACAGACCGTGAGCGCCTGACGACGCAGGCCGGTTGGCTATCAATCCTCAGCTCGGATGGCGTCTTGCGCGTCAACAAGTATGCTCGGCCGATTTTTGAGGTCACGTGCCACTCCCTCAAGATGAGGCGGAACGCGTCGACTGACTCAGAGTATGTGAGGCAGCTCTCGCAAGGGACACGACTGCACATTACCGAGCTCAAGCGAGTCGACGGCGCGGTGCGTGCACACGTGGTGGTGCTCGGACTGCCCAAGCCCCTCGTCGAAGCACCACTCGGATGGATCACCGTGCGCAGCGCTCGTTACCATCCAAATGTCGTCGAGCTCCTCGAGGATGGCCAGCACAAACAGGGCACGTCGAGGCTCAGGATATCACTCCCGCCAGACTCGCCATCGCTGAAATTGACGCCGACCAATCCGATCGTCCCCTCTCCGGAATCCGATCGTTCCCTTCTCTCGGCGCGCCAAGGTGCCGATCGTCCAGCTCAAGGGCCTTCGTCCTTGGTCGTGCTGGTCATATCGCCGACTCGTCCAATCATTAGAGGGGGCTTCTACTCCTCGTCCTCCTCCAGTCTCCCGGCTCAAGGTGTATTGAAAACGGGAATATCTGGAGAAAGGGCCTCGTCATCGCACAGCCCGACTACTCAACGGCCTTCCCAGAAAACTGGAGGGGCTTTCGGCAGCCCATCGGCCCCATCCTTAATATCCAAGCTACGAGCATCGCGTGATTCGAAAGCCGCTAGCGGCTCTGATGGTTCAGCGGACTCATTTGAACACTCATCTAAAAGCGGGCAGCTCAACAAGTTCATTCCATCGGCTGCCTTGAAATTGGAGTGCGACCAGTTACGGAAGGAAAGAGCCAACGAAGCGACGCGGATAAAAAGAAGACAAGAGGAACTAAAAGATGGGGTTTCGCGCGTGCAAGAAGAAGCTGCTGCTGATGGTGATGCGAAGAGCCCCCTTTCAGTTGCCCTGGGGCAGGTGATAGCAACGATGATGCAGCAAGATAGTAACCTGACCGTCATCGACAATTTGGTGCGCCACTTTGATGTAAATCGCGACGGGAGGACCTCAAAGATGGAGTTCCGCGCGAGCGTGAGGAAGCTGCTTCCGAACGCTCAAATCCCTGACATAGATGCACTCTTCAAAACGCTCGATCGGGATCTAAGCGGCTTTCTAGATGTAGCCGAGATCAAAGCGATGCTCAAGGAACTAAGTGCCGTCGTGAAGGGAGCACAGAAAGAGGCCAAGCAAGGTGACCAAGTATTCGTTGCTATGAGTGCCAAAATTGATCGTCTTCAGCGGGTCATCGATGCTACGGCAGCATACGAGAGCGCAATAGTCGCTAAGGCAGAGCTTGAGAAGACTTCAGTTGGGGCCCGCCTAGGAACACTTCTCAAGGCCGACAACCTGATGGGCCTACACGGCCATACACTCGTTGAATCGTGGGGAGAACGATCCGGGTTGATCTCCAAGCCAGAGTTCATGAAAGAAGCATTGGAGATCCTGAAAAAGGATGTTGTTGCAGATGACCCAGAGGACTTGGCTACACTATTCGACCTGTTGGACAGTAATCACAATGGCTCCCTTGACGCAGCCGAGGTGAAACTAGGGCTCACGAATCTGATGCAGATGAGGGGCGACCTGTATGAAGAGATGAAGCGACGGACGGCTGAGGTACAAAGTAAGAAGACGACCGCACTAAGATATCAGCGTGAATGGGCAGAAGAGAAAGTGGCGGACGAGCAGGCGGCTCAGGTGCGTCGCACGCGGGCGGCGCTGGATGCAGAAGCCGAGCGGGAAGCCGCTGCAAGAGCCATGGCTGCGAAGGTAAAAAAAGAGGCCCAGAAAAACGAGATTGAAGAAATGAGTCGGCAAGAATTTGAGGCACGCGTTGAGGACAAGCGGAAGAAGCATCAAGCGGAAGCAGCCAAGTTGTACGCTTTACAGCATCAGCCGCGTGTCCGTCCCCCGTCCCCCGTCCCGCGTAACCGTGCTTGAATCGAATGGGCAACACGGGCAGGGCATGATCAAGTTCCGCAAGTGCATCGACAAGTGCAGATCGCAATTCGCATGTCCGTACTAATATGTAGCAACCACGACGAATACTCGGTAATGAAGCTTTTAAAACGACCTTCATGCACACGGTCACGGACCGCGCGACACGTCGCGCGGCGGACCCGCGCGGGCCGCCGGCCGCGAGCCGACGGTTATGTGTTAGCTTTGCATTTTGAGTGCGCGTGTCGCGCGGCTACGGCCCGTACCGGCCAGCGCGCGTATCCTACGGCGTATGATCGCGTCACGGTACGGCATGCGGTACGGGTGCAACGCACGACCGCCATGGCGACAGCCCGGGGCGGGGGACCCGGGGCGTACCCGGGGCGTCGCCGTACGTTTCCTGCGTATTAGATCCTTCCTGTGCATGCTGCACATGGAGTCGCTGGAGTAGATATCGCTTCCGATGGCGACGCGCCGGATCGACCCCTCCGCGGATCGCGGTCGGGTGGCGGTCTATGCTTCCATTCGATCCCGCCGCAGCCGGCCGCACGGCCGCGCTGTGTGGCAAAAGTTAACCGGCGCGGGTCAGCGGGCGGTTTTCACAGGGACAAGCAAAGCAAGGCAGTAACTGCTAACTCCGGTCGGGTAGCGTCGGGCCACGGCGTCGTAGCGTCGGGCCACGGCGTCGCTAAGTATGCGATGCTCCCACCGTTGCACCGCTGTCCTGTCGATGTGTGCTCCCGCCATGAGCACCAGAACTCTGTCTCTGACTCTCCTCTCTCGCCCGCGGGGGTTTCCACGGTGGGTCGCGACTGGATGCAACCGTTACGGTACCCCGTACACGACTGCGCAGTACAGTACCGCGCCGCATCCGATCACAAGCCCCGGCGCCGCGGGCGACCGTGCCGGTCCGGTCCAGCGTCGCTCGGAGCTCGTTCACGCTCGGCGCTCATTCACGCTCCGAGCTCGTTCACGCTCGGAGCTCGTTTCGTAACAAACGCCATGTTCCGCTCGGCAAAAAGTCTCCACCATCGCCTAACGCACTCATCGCACGACCCGGCGGATCGAACGCCAGCGCGATGGATCGCCCTTGGCCTCCTGGACCATCTCGGACGCCGAGATGCGCAGCACGTAACATGAACCACGCACCATCACTTCCACCTGGTCCTCGTCGGCCAGCCACGCCGCTTCGATCTGGTCCTGTACCGCCGCCTCTTCGTACGCCTTGAACTGCTTGCCAAGCAGCACCTCCCACGTGCCAGTCCGATGGCTGGCACCCGCCGGCACGGGCGCGGGCGCGGGCGCAGGCGCGGGAGCCAAGGGAGCCGGCGCTCCGATGGCCGCAGCCGCCGCAAGCGGCGGCGCACTCTCAACGTCCATCGGCGCCGCGGTCCCTGGGGCTTCCTCAGGCTCGTCTTCCTCCGTGGCCTCACAGCCACCGCTCTCCTCTGGGTCCTCCTCCTTCTCCTCCTCCTCCTCCTCGTCCTCCTCGTCCTCCTCATCGTCTATGGCGTCTTCAGCGTACGTCTTTGGCCGATGCACGCGACGCGTTCGTGACGGGAGCACAGGGGCAGGCTGCCACTCTGCATCCTCTTCATCCTCCTCATCGCCACTGCGACAGATGAAACCCTCGTCGTCCTCGTCGTCCTCGTCGTCCTCACTCTCGTCTGCGCGCCGCTTGCGCTTACCTGCCGGCTTGGGCTTTCCCGTGGCCTTGCCCTGTCCAACTTTGGAACGACCCTCATCCAACCTCTTCCCTCCGGCCGGCGGCGCGTCGTGCCGAAACTCGGCCAAATGCTGCGGGTTCTTGCGGTAGCAGCTGGCGCCAAACTTGCAGTAGGGTCGCATGTCCATTGTCGTCTTCGCCTTGCCGTTGGCCGACGGAACCAATGGAGCCATGGAGTCGGCCTTCGCCTTGCCGTTGGCCCCGCCGCCAAACACGGAGGGCTGCGAGGCGGCGGCTGCGCGGCGAGAGAGGGGTGAGTCCTGCTGTGCATCGTCGTCCTCGTCCTCTTCTACGTCCTGATCGGACAGCTCTGTTTCTGCGCCATCGTCCGCCGCGGCTCGCACCGGCGACACGCCCGACGAGGCCCCTGCTGCTGCCGCGGAGGACGTGCCTGCGGCCTCAGCCACCGCCATCGCCGCCGCAGCCGCCTCGCTCGCGGCACCGCTGGTGAGCGTGGCGATCGAAATGTTGACATTCTTCTTCTTGCCATCGAGCCCGAGGTCCAGCATCTCTTTGATGGTTGCAAATGAGGTGGCATCTTCGACGCCCTTATCCTCGCGCTCTCGCACGAGCCGTGGGAACCGAATGGACACCTCCGAACCAGTCGCCTTCGAGCCCGGTGAAAATTCGGTCCCCTTGACCTCCCACACGAGGCTGCTCGGCGCGCCCGCAACTGCGCCCGCGCCCGCAGCCGGATTGGATTTGAGGACCAGGTCTGGTCTCCAGGCACCCTTGGCCGAAGGTGGGCACCACGAGGGCAGCGGCGCGGCCTTGTCGAGCTTGCGCATGAGCGCTCCATCGCCCTGCGTAAACAAGCTGAGAAGCTCTTCAAGGCGTGCGACAGAGAAGCCGTTGGCGAGCTTACACACAGCGCTCCAGCCACACGGCGCGTCGTCATCGGGAGCGCCCATCAGGAAGGACGACAGCAGATGCGTCTTCGCGCCAGAGCCGTAGAAGGCTCCAAGCACGACCAGGTCGACTGACTCGACCATTGTGAGACCCGCCGCGCTACACCGCGCAAGGAGAGAGGCATGCAGAGGTGCTCAGCGGTCTCATCAGAGGTACTCACCTGCCTCATCAGAGGTACTCAGCGGCACTCGGTGGCATTCAGAGCCCCTCCTGGCGCACCTGCAGTCAGCGTCCGTGAGGTAGTCCTTCTTGAGCTTGAGCCATAGCTTGCGGTCGTTGGGCACGTACTTAGAGGTGACGTCTTTCATCATGAGCCCCTCCAGGCACGCCGCGTTCGCCTCCGCAAAGGCCGCCCGCAGCTCATCAGCCGTTGTCATCAGCTTGGCGGCGCTTGCCTCAACGGCTGCCGAGGGCACGAGCGCCGCGAGCAGCTCCTCGCGCCGTTCGCGCAAGGGCCTGCCCATCAGGTCACGGCCATTGAGGCACAGCATGTCGAAGACTAGAAGGGCGGGGTGAGCGCCCGCGTACTTTTTCTGCTCCTGCGCGCCCTGCTTGCCAAAGGCGAGCACCGAGCCGTCCGTCGAACGCATCACCACCTCTGCGTCGAGGATGAGATCGACTGCGCCAGGGAAGGCGCGCAAGAGCGCCGCCTCGAGCCCGCGGACCTGATGAGGGAGGCAATCCGTGAGGGAGGAAAGTCGTGTCAATCAGAGGTCAATCAGAGGCCATCCGAGGCCATCCGAGGCAATCCGAGGCAATCATCGCACCTTGGTCTCGGGTGGATCCTTAAGCGAGCGCGAGAAGAATTTGACTTTGCCGTTCTTCAGGTGGCACTGCAGCCGCTCGCCGTCGTACTTGACCTCGACATAGAAGCCTCGCGCGAACTTCGTCACGGGGTCGTCGAAGGACTTGCACTGGCCCGCCAGCTGCGGCTTGAACGCCTGCCCCACGCGTACGCCGCTGTGGCTGCCACTGCCGCTACCCGCGCCCGCCGCGGCGCCACCCTCAGCCTTGGCCTTGGCGCTGAGGCCTCCGCCGCCCGGTCCGCCCTTGCACTCGCTCACGATGGCGCGTAGCTGTTCGGGCTGCGCTTTGAAACGATCGTACGCTGAGTCGCCGCCCACGCCTTTGAGCACGACCGCCGTGCCGCCGCCGATGCGTATGTCTTTCGAGATTAGTCGCATGGCCACGCGCAGCTCGGATGGCAGAT
>Ga0164295_10001046_pt1 | contig 22958 bp, 18 predicted proteins | sample GEODES006metaG_FD_111798 | JGI IMG/M metagenome (GOLD analysis project Ga0164295, IMG submission 111798) | Oligotrophic lake water microbial communities from Sparkling Lake, Wisconsin, USA - GEODES006 metaG | ecosystem: Environmental > Aquatic > Freshwater > Lake | place: USA: Sparkling Lake... | reverse complement strand
TTCATAGTAATGCGAATGCAGGATGACCTCCATCTTGCCATCCCCGTCCAGGTCGAGCACGCCGCCAATGGAATGCACATTCGGGGCGCTGAACTCCGTCGCTTTCTCATAAAACTCGCCTTCGAGAATCTGCGTTACCACCTTGCCACCGACCAAGCGGCGCAGCGCGGTGAAGGAGTAGTTGCCCGCGCCCGCAGATGTCGGTGCACTCCCCTCCCCTTCTGCTGCCGGGTAATGCGTGGCAGCGAGCAGCACCTCGTCCTTACCATCGCCTTCCAGGTCCACCCGCAGATGCTGCGTGATCTTGACCACCGGTTTGGCGATGCCTTGGGCAATGAGCAGTTCCCGCACGGCTTTGACATAGACGTCTTGCTTGGTGTCCGCGATCTTCACCCGACGCGGCATGGGGTTGCCCTCAGCGGCGACGGCAATCGCGGGCTGGTCCACGGGCGAGTCCAATTCCGCCATCCAGATGTCCGTGCACACATCGTCCATGGGTGCCGACTTCTGCACTGTCACCTGGCCCTGCTCGCCTTTGAGCGTGAAAAGTCGGAAGCTCGTGCCGGGCTTGATGGCCTTGCCCGCTTGCTCTGTGTTCAGCCACTGGCCATGGGCATGGCCGCCGATCACATAGCGGTAGGGCAGCTCGAGGAATGCCGCAGGTTCGGCCGCGTTGGAGCCTTCCACGGAAGCCCAGGCCAGCACTGTCAAGAGGACCAGATTCGCCTTCATGCGCCACCGGTAGACCTTCGCCTCTCGAGTGCAAGCGTTGGCTGACCGCCCTGTTTCGCTCTCAGATCAGGCCACACAAACCCACCAAGCTGATAAACGGTTTTCAAATAGGACAAACCCCTTATCTTCCATAAGCCTCGATTCTTCTCATTTTCTGCTTTGAAAGGGCCAGATTCGGCTTCTACGACATTACGGTTATCGCGCCCACATGAGGTTTCGTTTTCACTCCTTCACCCGACTTTGCTTTCCGCTTCTGGCGCTTGCTTCCATGCCAGTTGAAGCGGCGAACGGCAAGGTGTCCTACAACTTCGAGGTGCGGCCCATCCTGGCGTCGAAATGCTTCTCCTGCCACGGCAGCGATCCACACAATCGAAAGGGCGACCTGCGGTTGGACACCTTTGCCGATGCGACCGCGTCGGCGATCAAGCCGGGCAAGCCGGATGAAAGCGAAGTGCTGCTGCGCGTGCTGAGCACCGACCCGGATGAAGTGATGCCGCCGCCGGAGAAGCATCAAGAGCTGACCTCGGCCCAGAAAGACGTGCTGCGCCGCTGGATCAGCGAGGGCGCTGAATACGAAACACACTGGGCCTTCGTGCCTCCGGCGGAAGTTTCCGCGCAGAGCATTGACGAGATCGTGGATGCCACGCTGCAAGCGAAGGGCTGGAAGGCCGCCCCAGCCGCTGAGAAACATGAGTGGCTGCGTCGGGTCACGCTGGCGCTGACGGGGCTGGTGCCGACGGTGGCAGAGCTGGATGCCTTCCTTTCAGATGACAGCCCCAAGGCGAGGGAGCTGGTCGTTGATCGTCTGCTCGCCAGCCCCGCCTATGGCGAGCGCATGGCCGCTGGCTGGCTGGATGCGGCGCGGTATGCGGACACCTTTGGTCGGCATGAGGACATGGAGAATTTCATGTGGCCGTGGCGAGATTGGGTTATCAAATCATTCAATGACAACCTGTCCTATGATAAGTTCCTGACCTGGCAGATGGCGGGTGATTTGCTGCCGCAGTCCACTCAGGAGCAGCGCATCGCCACCGGCTTTCAGCGTCTGGCCATGATGACGAATGAAGCCGGGGCCGATCCCGAGGAAAACCGGTGGATGCAGATCTTCGACCGCGTGCAGGTGACCTCCACCGTGGTGCTCGGGCTCACGCTGGAGTGCGCCCAGTGCCACGATCACAAGTATGATCCGCTGTCAATGAAGGACTACTACCAGATGGCGGCCTTCTTCGACAAAGGCGACGAGTTCGGCCTGTTCGCGCGGTTCTGCAATGGCACGCCCCCGCCCTGCACTTACATTTATCAGCCAGGTCAGGAGGCTGAGCATCAGCGTTTGAAGCAAGCCATCGCCACTGCCGAAACGAAGCTGCAACAAGTGCGCTCGAGCTCTGGGGAACGCTTCAAGCAATGGTGCCAGCACTTCGCTCCGCCCACGCGTGGCGGCAGCCTTTGGAAAACAGCCACGAGCCGCATGTCCTCAGCAATGCCACAGCCCGAGATGGTCGCGAGCTTCGACGCCGTGGATGAGAAGGTGCGCGACTACCACCTTTCGCTCTCGCCACCGTATCGCACCTCCAGCTCAGCGGTGAAGTCCGAGATCCAAGGCGTGCGCGGGCAGGTGCTGGAGTTCCCAGAAAGCAAAGGCGGCATGTGCGAGTTCCCGCCCGAACTCTGCTACTACCGAAAGTATTCGCCCTTCACCTTCTCGTTCTGGATGAAGATGGAAAAGACACCGCAGCGCGGCGTCATCCTGCATCGCAGCCGCGCGGGCGTCGATGCCACGCATCGCGGCTATGAGCTGATGTTCCTGGATGGCAAGCTGACCGCCACGCTAGCGCACTTCTTCCCTGGCAATGCGGTTCGTGTGCAAGCGGTGGACGCCATCGACTTCCCCGACTGGCGGCATGTGGCGCTGTCGTATGACGGCTCCAGTCGCGCGGACGGCCTGCGCCTTTATGTCGATGGCCAGCCGGTGACCACGCGGGCGATTCGCGACACGCTGCACCGCGATATCGACTACCGTGTCGAGTGGGGTGATCGTGACGTTGCCCAGGTAGCGGATGGCAGCGATGCGCCGCCAATTTTGATCCTAGGCTATCGCAACAATGACACCGGTCTGCACGGCACCGCGCTCGATGAACTGCGTGCCTATGACCGCGCGCTCAGCCCGGTGGAGATCACCTTCCTGAGCGGCAAGCCGGTGCCAGACAGCGATGAGCCGTGGCTCGACTGGTTCGTGCGTGAGGTGGACCCGGAAGGCGTGAAGGCCTATGCCGCGCTGACGCAGGCACGGAAGGCAGAGACAGACTTTAACCTGGGCCTGAAAGACATCATGGTCATGGCGGACTCGCCCAGCGTGCAGCGCCAGACTCCGATGCTCACGCGCGGAGATTTCAAATCGCCGGGACAGACCGTGGAGCCCGGCACGCCTGCGGCATTGAATCCCATGCCCGAGGGCAGCCCGAAGAACCGGCTGGGCTTGGCGCGCTGGATGGTGGATCCGAAGAATCCGCTGACCGCCCGCGTGCAGGCGAACCGCTTGTGGATGCAAGTCTTCGGCCAGAGCCTGGTCGCCACGCCGCAGGACTTCGGCGTGCAGGGAGAGGTGCCCGCCATTCCCGAGCTGCTGGATTACTTGGCGCGGCGGCTCGTTGAATCGCGCTGGGACATGAAGGCCCTGTGCCGCGAGATCGCCCTGTCGCAAGCCTTTGGCCGCAGTTCGCTCCCAGCGGATCGGGCGCAGTTGGAAGCCGATCCCGACAATGTCTTCCTGGCGCGTGGACCACGTGGACGCCTCACCGCCGAGCAGTTGCGCGATTCGGTGTTACTCGCCAGCGGCCTGCTCAATCCCAAGGTGGGTGGCCCAAGCGTGAAGCCATACCAGCCCGACGGCCTGTGGGAAGACGCCGCCACCCAGCACGAGTATGTGCGGGACAAGGGCGCAGATCTCTATCGTCGCAGCCTATACACCTTCTGGCGTCGCACCTGCCCACCGCCGATGATGACCGTCTTCGACGCGCCGAGCCGCGAGTTTTGTCTGGTGAACCGCTCCCCAACCATGACGCCGCTGCAAGTGCTGGCCGTGTGGAATGACACCGGTTACCTGGAGGCCGCAAGGGTGCTGTCCGAGAAGTTGGTGGCGCGGCATCCCTCGGCTAAAGCCGATGCGCAGCGCGTGCAGGAGGCCTTCCGCCTGCTCACGGGTAAGCTGCCAACCCAGGCACAAACCGACGCCTTGGCCACGATAATCGAGGCCGGGCGCGACGAGTTCGCCGAGGACCCGGAAGGCGTGGAGCTGCTCTTCGCCACCACGGGCGAGTCGGCGCGCGCGGCCAGCCTGCCGCCTCAAGAAGTCGCCGCCACGCTGGTGATGGTGCGGGCGCTCTTCAATGCGGAACCCTTCATCACCTGCTACTGAACCGATCATGCAGCCTTTGAATCATCCCGCCTTTCCCTGCCGCAAGATCGCTGATCTTCGTGGTGTGACGCGTCGCGAGCTACTCAGCCAGATGGGCTATGGCACGGGTGCCGCAGCCCTGGCTTCGCTGCTGGGCACGAATGCTTCAGCGGGCCCCGTGCTCGCTGATGGCACCACGCTGCCGCACTTCGCACCCAAGGCGAAGCGCGTGATCTGCCTGTTCATGAGCGGCGGCATGTCGCACCTGGAATCCTTCGATCACAAGCCGCTGCTGAACCAGCGCCACGGTCAGCCGCTGCCCGATTCGGTCTTCAAAGGACGCGCTCCGCTGGGCATGTCGCAGTTCCAGAACAAGTTCTCCGTCCAGGGCTCACGCTATGACTTCCAGCAGCATGGCAAGAGCGGAGCCTGGGTCAGCGACTGCTTTCCTCACATCGCCAAGCAGGCGGACAAGATTTGCTTCCTCAAGGGCATGGTGTCCGAGGCGGTGAATCACGATCCCGCCATCATCTTCATGAACAGCGGGCATCAACTCGCGGGCCGCCCGACCATGGGCTCGTGGTTAAGTTATGGCTTGGGTTCGGAGAACGAGAACCTGCCCGCCTACATTGTCATGGTGACCAAGCGCGGCGCGGATCAACCGCTGTCATCACGGCTGTGGGACAGCGGCTTTTTGCCCAGCCAGCATCAAGGCGTGCCCTTCCGCCCCGGCAACGAACCCGTGCTGTTCCTGCACAATCCCGAGGGCCTGAGCGACACGCTGCACAAGCGCATGGTGGATCAGTTGATCGAGGTGCAGCAGGAAGAACTGCGCCTGCGTGGCGAGACCGAGATCAGCGCGCGCATCAAGCAACTGGAGATGGCCTTCCGCATGCAGACCGCCGTGCCCGAGGTGACCGATGTGTCCGAGGAATCCAAGGCCACGCTGGAGCGCTACGGCAAGTCCGTGAAACGCCCCGGCAGCTTCGCCCGCAACTGCTTGATCGCGCGCAAGCTCTGTGAAAAGGGCGTGCGTTTCATCCAGCTCTTCCATCCCGGCTGGGATCATCACATGGGCATGGACACCCGCTTCACCAAAGTATCGAGCGATGTTGATCAGCCTTCCGCCGCGCTGCTCCAAGATTTGGAAGAACGTGGTCTGTTGCAGGAAACGCTGGTGATGTTTGTCACGGAGTTCGGCCGCACGCCGTATTCGCAGGGTGCCGTCTCCACGGGCAAGGGCGACTATGGCCGCGAGCACCATCGCGATGCCTTCTCCTTCTGGGTCGCGGGCGGCGGCATCAAGCCCGGCATCAGCTATGGCGAGACCGATGACTACGGCTTCGATGTGGTGGATGGCAAGGTCACGGCCAATGACTTCCACGCTACGATGCTACACCAGCTCGGCATTGATCACGAGCGCTTCACCTATCGCTTCCAAGGCCGCGACTATCGCCTGACCAATGTCGCCGGCACCGTGGTGAAACCCATCCTTGCCTGAGCCTTTCATTCGTCATGCTCAGCAAGAAACGCATCCTTTGGACCTTGGTCGCACTGGCCCTCATCGGCACCACGCTCGTGTTGCGGCATGAGCACCAGCAACGCAAGGAAGCCGCCGCTGCCAAGGCGAAGAGAGACAAAGCGCGGAAGGCGAAAGCCAAGGTGGTGGTCGAAGAAGAACCCGATGAGAAACCAGCCCCACCCAAGAAGGTGCCGAAGGCCACGGTTCTCAGCCCCGCGACCAAGACTTATTTGGCCGAGCAAGCCTTCATCGCCGCGCTGCGCGGGGTCTTCCAATGGCGCAGCCAACAGCCTGCGACACCCGAGACCAGCCGCGCGCTGCTGGCCAAGCTCTCGACTGTCGCGTTTGAAGACCTCTCACCCGAGCACAAGACGGCATGGCAATCGCTGCTGCAATCCTGGCGGCAGATGAATGATCCTTCGATGGCCTCCGACCCGCAGCTCAAGGCCCAAAGCCAGCAAGCCACCGATGCCTTGAGCGCGCTGTTCAAGGCTCACGGCGATGGCGACATCGTCTTGTAAAACGGCGAACTACTTCTTGGCTGGATGGGCCACGAGTTGAGCCGCCGCTTGCTTTAGCTTCTCATGCTCTGCCGGATTCGCAGGCAGAGCCTCTGAGCCGAAAGCAGGCAGCAGCTTCTCCCACACGAGGTCGAGTTCCTTCTGCATCTGCCCAGTCTGCGCCGTGATGGCGATCACCACATCTTGCTCCGGGATGACCAAACAAATCTGTCCGTCACGTCCATCGCCGCGATACGCATTGTGCTGACAACGCCAGAACTGGAAGCCATAGCCCTGCTGCCAGTCGGTGCTTTTGGCGCTGGGGGCCTTGCTGTTGTCCACGTGCTTCGCCGTGGCTTCCTCGACCCACTTCTCTGGCAGCAGTTGCTGGCCGTTCCATTTGCCCTTCTGCAAGTAGAGCTGGCCAAACTTGGCAATGTCTTCCGTGCGAATGTGCAGCCCATAACCGCCCAGGCTGTAGCCTTCCGGCGTGCTGGCCCAGTCGGGGCTTTCAATGCCCAGCGGCTCGAACAAGCGTGGCCTCAGGTAATCCAGCGCGGTCTGTCCTGTGGCCTTGGTGACGATGGCCGAGAGCATGTAGCTACCCGGCGTGTTGTAGCGAAACCACGTGCCCGGCTTGTGCACCACCGGATGCGCCAGAAAGCCCTTCACCGAGGGGCCGGCCGTGAAGGCGAACTTGGGCTCTGTCTCATGCCCGCCGCTCATCGTGAGCAGATCGCGGACACGCATCGCTTTGAGGTTCTCGCTGGGCTCGGCGGGGGCCTCGTCTTTGAAGAATTTTAGCACCGGGTCCTCCAGGCTAAGCTTCCCCTCCGCTACCGCCAGTCCGACCGCCGTCGAAGCGAAGCTCTTGCTCAGTGACCACAGGATGTGCTTCTTGTCGGCGGACTCCGGCTTCCACCAAGCCTCGGCCACGACCTTGCCATGACGCACCAGCATGAAGCTGTGCAGCGTGTGAATCTCTTGGTCCGCCGCTTCAATGAAACTGCGAACGGCCGCTGATGAAATGCCCTGCGCCTCAGGCGTGCTGCGTGGCAAGGAGGAATCAGCGGCCTGAACTTGGCCACCCAGGACCAGCAACAGAGCAAGGACAGTTCGATGGAGTGAGGATGGAATCTTCATGAGCTTAGGCGCATGACTGAACGCTGGCCAGCGCACGTGCTAGCATGTCATTTGCCTGCGGTTCACCCCACGATCCGCCACGTGAGATCGAAGCCCATTCCCAGAGGCAGCGGCGTCACCGGCCCCGCAGGCGTGTCGAGCAGCGCTGTCTGCGAAGGGGCCTTCTCCATCTGGAATCGCTGTGCGGAGGCCGGGAAGCCATAGAACGCCGGGCCGTTGAGGCTGAGGAAGCGCTCGAAGGCCACCTGCCCGTCCTTGCTTCCCAGGTCCACCCCCGCGTCCTCAAAAGCCATCGCATACAACTGCGGAGCACAGCCGCCGGTGAAGCAACCCGCCGCGCAGCCGCAGGCCGTGGCCTTGGTCGTGTGCGGCGCGCTATCGGTGCCCGCGAAGAACTTGCTCTGCCCCTCCTCCATCACCACATGCCGCAACCAGTGGCGGTCATCTTGGAATTTCACGATGGGCAGGCAGTAGAGGTGATACTTCAGCCCCTGGATCAAATGCCCCAGCGTGTAGAGCAAGTGCTGCGGAGTCACCGTCGCACCGATGTGCGCAGGCATGGCCACGACAAACTCCGCCGCCGTGCGGGTCGTGATGTGCTCGCACACGATGCGCAGTTTCGGATGCGCCTCCACAAGGCGCGGCATCCGCTCATGGTAGAAGCGCGTCTCCGCATTCTGATGCGCGTCGATGTAATCGGGCCCGCTCAACCCATGTTGCTCGCCATGAATGCAAAGCACGATGCCGCTTTCCTCCATCGCGCGAAGCACCTCGCCACCAATGAGGTCATCCATCGGCATCCCATGCTCGGCATTGGTCGTGCCGTGCGGCGGGTAGTATTTGCACGCCCGCAGCAGCCCTGAGGCCGCGCCATCGCGAATCATCGCCGCCGTCGTCTGGCGCGTCAGGTAAAGCGGCACGATCAATTGCTCGAAGGCATCTGCGCCTGCCGCCCGAAGCTCCGCCAAATAGCTCTCAATCGACCAGCCATCTGACTGAGCCGCGCCGGAGACCCGCGACACCGGCGGCTGCGTGTTCGGCATCGCCAGCGCACCCGCACAGCCCATGTCGAGATGCGCCCTCACATACGAGGCCATCGCCGGGCCTTGGCGGAAGTGCGTGTGCAGGTCGAACCACTTGGGAAGCGTAAGCGTCATCCCCTCCTGTTAGCGGAGGGCGGCAGCGGATCAATCCTGACCTGCTGCCCGCGTGCGATTCGTTCTTGGCAAAGGAAGGTGCGGCCCGCTACGATTTCGACAATCATGCTGTTCATCAAGCTTCCGCATCCTCTCTTCACGCACCCCCGATGCGCCGAATCAAGAATGACCCACGCGGTGGTCGTCGGCAGGCCTTGAGAGCATCCTTTCCACCCGCGCCGGATGCAGCCCATGATTCTTGAAAACCCGCCATGCGCCCGGAGGACTGGCCTGTCCCTGCGGGCGCGTCCGCTTTTTCTGGCGGTCCGGCGGCTGACTTTGCTGCTGGGCCTTGCCCTGCCTTCCACGCTCCCCGCCCAGAGTGCCGACGCCATGCTGACCAAGGTGAAGGACGTGCTCGCCTTAACGGATGAAGCGGCGGGCGCTGGCACCCGGCTGGTGCGGCTGCGTGGCGTCGTCACCGATGTGTCCGCCCAGCACGACGAGTGCTCCCTGCATGACGGCGAGGCTGGTGTTTCCCTCCAGCTCGGTGACGAGATACAGGCACCGGCCCAGGGTGCCGAGATCGAGGTCGAAGGCCGCGTGGTGTCGGAGCCCTTTCTGCAACGCACGCGAACGCGCATCAAGGCCACGAAGCTGACGGTGCTGGGAGCGGGTGCACTACCGCCTGCCAAGCCCACGAGCGTGAAGAATGTGGCGGAGTTCCGGCAGCTGGATCAATGGGTCAGCGTGGAGGGCACGGTGCTGCAAGTGCGGTCCTCCATGACCTTGTTCACCATTCAGATCGTGTCGGAGGCCACGTCCTGCAATGTGCTCGTCCGCGACTGGCCGCGCACCTCCATCCCTCGCGACTGGATTGGCGGCAAGGTGCGGGTGACCGGCGTCAACCGCGCCTACCTGCCCGGGAGTTCCTTCCTCTCCCTGGTCGCGCCGTCACCCGCCCAGGTCAGCGTCTTGAAGACCGGGGTGGTCGATCCGCTCGACGCGCCCGCCACCACGGTGAACGCCCTGCGAGGGGGGTGCCGGAAAAAGATTCGCGGGTCAAGCTGACCGGCACGCTGCTCGGAGCCACCTCGGGCAACGTCTTCTACGCCCGGGGCAGTGATGGCGGAGCTTTTTCGTTCTACATGCTGCACCCGATTGACGAGGACAAGAGCGGCCGCCTTTCCACCCCCATCATCATGCCCAAGTGCGAGCCTGGCGACAAGCTGGAGGTTGTGGGCATCCCTGGGATCGCCGGGCACGGCGTGCATTTGAACTTCGGCGTCGTGCGCGTCATCAGCTCCGGTCTTGAGCCCGCCGCCACCCCTGCTGACATTCCCACCGTGGCCGCCGGGGCTCATGTGCATGACTTGGTGGAGGTGCATGGCCGCCTGCTCTCCGTGGATGATGTGCTCGTCGCGCCCGGCCGCTGGCGCACAACGCTGAGGCTTGAGGACGCAGGTCAGAAAATCATCGCCTTCCTTGATGCCCCCGCGCGCGGTGCCCTGGCCCACCTCGGGGAGGATCACCTGCTCCAAGTGCATGGCATCGTGACCGGCGAGCCGCACTTCCCGGAGATCCGGTTGTGGGTGCGCTCGCCGGACGATCTGCTGTCGCACGGCATGGCGAAGGAGGTGGTCGCCCGCCGCCTGTGGATCGGCCTGGGCATCGCCGCCGTGGTCATGATCCTCCTGGCCGTCTGGGCGCTCATGCTGAACCGGTCGCGCACCATCGTGAACGAGCTCAACGCCTCGCTGGAGGCCCGCGTCACCGAGCGCACGCAGGAACTCGCCGCCGCGAAGGAAGACCTTGCCCGCGCGCTGTTCCAGGAGCGGGAGCTGAGCGAATTGAAGACCCGCTTCGTCTCCCTGGTCTCGCACGAATTCCGCACCCCGCTTGGCGTTACCATGAGCGCGGTGGAGGTGCTGCGGCACTACCGCGACCGGATTGACAACGAGAAGCACGAGGAGCTGCTGGAAGACATCCGCTCTGCCACCTTGCAGATGTCCGGCCTCATGGAGCAGGTGCTGCTGCTGGGCCGGGCCGAGGCGGGCAAGCTGGAGTGGCGTCCCACCCGCATTGATCTGCCGGACCTCTGCGCCAAGCTCGTGGACGAAAGCCTTCAGGCCACGCACCACCGCTGCCCAGCGCGATTCAGCTCGGAGGGGGATTTCAGCGACGCGCTGATGGACGCCGCCCTGCTGCGCCACATCCTCGGCAACCTGCTGTCCAACGCCGTGAAATATTCGCCCGCAGGATCGCCTGTCGAGCTCACCCTGAGACGGGAGGAGGACGTGGCCGTGATCGTGATCCAGGACCACGGCATCGGCATTCCCGAAGCCGACCAGGCCCGCTTGTATGAAGCCTTCCACGCGCCTCCAATGTGGGAGAAAGCCCGGGCACCGGCCTGGGGCTGCTGCTGGTGAAGCGCTGCGTAGAGCTACACCATGGCAGCATCCACATGCAATCCCAGGAAGGCAGCGGCACCACCTTCACCGTGCGGCTGCCTCTGCGCCGGGAGTGAGGCTGATGGAGCGCCGGAGTTCACGCTGAAGCGCGGCCAACCTGCTACTGCGGCGGCAACGGTGGATCACCGTTGAGCGCAGGTGCCGGAGTGTTAGGCGCGTTGGGCGAGGGCGGCTCAGGCACGGCCGAAGGGGGCGGAGGCAGCAGGGGATTGGGCACCTGCACCCCCACGGGAATGGAGGCCGTGGGGGCCGCACGCGTGCCCAGGGCATTCGCAGGAGCCGCAGGCGCAGGAGCGGGTGCCGCTTCACTGAAGCTGACCCAGCCCACTTGGTTGCCCTTCTGCAACTGGATGCGGACTTTGTCCGGCGTGGGGCCGGGCTCGATTTTGCTGATGCGGAAGCCCTCGGCATTGTCCTCGCCGATGTAGGCCTGCACGATGCCGGAGGTGGTGCGGTCGATCAGGATGGCGGTGAGCTTGCCGTTGTCCTCGAAAGTGCCGGAGAGCGATAGGTTGTCGGTGAAAATGGGACCGCTGGCCGCTGGCGGGGCCATGGCACGTGTGGTGAAAAGCGAATCAGCCCATAGACGCGCGTAGTGCTTCATCGGGGGCACGCGCACAGGGGCGTTGTCACCGGCTTGATCAGGGGCTTCATCCGGCACGATGGCGCGGGCGACCTGCTCGGTAAGCGCGGCATCCTGGGCCAGCATGCAGCCGCTGATCACCAGCAGGGAAAGGAAGAATCGTTTCATATCAGTGGGCGCTGCTGACTTTGTTGGTCATGGATTCCAGGTAAAACTGTGTCACATCCACCTCGCAGTTCACGGTCTTGCCTTGCGGGCTGGGCGTGATCAACATGCGGGTGATGCCGATGAAGGACTTGGGGTTCTGCATCGCGTGCATCCATTTGAAGAGGTCTTCCTCCCGCGCCTCGGTGAAGCTCAGCTTGACGGAGGCCCGGTCAAAGTAGCCCATCTCATCGCCTTCCTGCACCGTGGGCCGCGGCAGCATCTCGCGGGCGCTGATCTTGACGCCCGCCTTCTCCGCCTCGGCCTGCACTTGCTGAAACAGGCGCGACGAAGCTTCCTCATGGCTGGCAAACTTGGGCATGTTCTGATCCACCCAGTCCGACTTCTTCTGCCAGTCGACGCTCTGCGCGATGGCCGTGGCCATGCCGGTGAGGCGGTCCTTGAGCCGTTCGTTCTCGGCCTGCACGGCTTGATAATTTTTCACGCCGATGGTGAGCAGGCCACCGCCGACGATGGCGATGAACAGCACGGCAAAGACGCTGAGCAAAAGTTTCTCGCTGCGCTTCATGGCGTGGCCTCCGGCAGAGTTCCTTTGATCTCGAAGGAGGCGCTGTTGTCGCTCTCGATCTTCGGGGTCGATGCCTCCCACTGATAAGCCATCAGCAGCTCGCTGCTCTTGATGTCCTCGGTGAACTTGAGCGCGGGAGAGATTTCAGGCGCGCGGCCTTGAATCAAAACGCTGGTGGCGGTGCACTCAAAAGAGGTCAGGCCGATGTCAGCCGAGGAGTTCGGGTCCATCGTGCGCAGCAGCAGTTCCATGGGGAAAAAGTTCGGATCCACGGCGGGCGCGATCTCCTGCCAGGCTGCCTGCTGCGAAAGGATCTTGGCGGCACGCGGTGTGACTTCGGCCACCTTCTCGCGCAAGGCATCGCGCTCACGGGTCGCCTGCGCCATCACGAACGAGAACGCGGCGATCACGGCTGCCATCACGAAGCCAGCGGACAGCATGATCAAGCGCCGGCGCTCCGATTGCCGGGCCTGGCCACGCAGCGCGATCACATCGGCGGGCATCAGATCGGTGAGGCTGGCATCGAGCAGCACAGGCGAGGGTTTGTCCTGGCGCACCACTTCCAGCCCGGTCATCCGGGACATGCGCTGCGGATCGCCTTCATCTGTCCACAGCACGATGCAGGTGAGCGAGGAAAGAATGCGCTGAAAGCTGAGCTGAAGGCAGATGTTGTTCAGCTCGGCGAGGCCATGCTGATCCAGCGAAGCGGCGGACAGCGGGCTGAAGTAGGCGAGCTGCGGCCCGATGGTGATGGCCACCACCAAGCGGCCAAGCTCACGCCAGACGATGATGGCGTCGGCAGGCAGGGGCAGGCAGGCGGCATTCAGGCAGCACTCGTCCGGCAGCACCCGATGATGGGCCAGCGGTGTCACTACCTCCTTCAAGGCAATGATGCGGGCGAGATGCGATCCGTCGCCATGGGACAAGGCATCCACGCGCACGGCTTCGGCATGGCCTGGCGTGCGAACGCCCAGACGTTCCAGATGCAGCAGCGCCACTTCCTTCAAGTGCTCGGGCTGTCCTTGCAGCCACGCGGGCAAGACCCAGAGCGAGGCCGCAGGCAGGGCGGCCACATGCCTGGCTTTCACGGTTTCAAACGCTCCAGGAGCGCCAGCGGCAAATGCGCGAACGCGGTTCAGCGGTGCGTCGGGCGTGCCGGTCCAGAGTTCCCAGGCTTGTTCGCCGGGCAGCAGGAGTTCATGCTTCAATTTCAAATTTCGATGGTTCATGGCGCTGCCATTTCTCCTCTCCAGAGAGTTTGATTGTTCTGCGTGATGAGCACGATCTTGCGGCTCATCGTGTTGTAGCTGCCGGTGCTTTCGATGCGACGGATCGGCCCGGAGAACTGCACCCACTGCTGCAGCTCGGCCACGATCTTGGGTTGAAAAACACCGAGCAACTGGGCGACCTGCACCGCACTGGTGAGCCGACCGTCGTCGATGGAACGATGCACGCCATCGCGGCCATTGCGCAGCGTGATCAAGGGCTGCAAGCGATCCATCGGCACGTTGGCAAGCACGCTGATGAAGTCAGCGCGCGCCTCGTTCACATCGATGCGGCCATCGCCAAACACCGTGAACCAGTCGCGCCAGCCCGGCTGCAGCGCATTGACCGTCTCCATGCCGCGCACCAGCAGCAGCTCGTCCAGGTTCTTGAACGGCTTGTTAAATGGCAGCTCGTCCAGTCCCGCCTTTTCATACTCGCGCTTCTCCGCGCCGTTGAGCGAGACCAGGTCGTCGGCATCCACCCAGTCCTTGAGCGCGTCCACCAGCGCGGACACGAACTCCGGCTTCAGGTTCCAGGAGGCAAACACGCGCTTCAAGATTTCGCGGTCGGAATTGAGCAGCAGCACGTTGATGTTGAAGCGGGCCTCTTCTGTGGTGACCTGCACCTGGTAGCCGCCGCTTCCGCCGCTGAAGTTCAACAACGGATCGTAAAGCTCCATCGCGGGATGACGCCCGATCTCGATGCCCATCTCGGCGTTGCGTTTGGCAAACATGCGGTCGCGCATCACACGCGCGGCCTGCGTGTCCGAGCGCAGCAGCTTGGTGGAGGCGAACAGCACCATGCCCATGACCGCGATCATCCAGAACACGGCGACCAAGGCTGAGCCGCGTTGGCTGCGCCTGAATGGCCAATGACCAATGACCAATGACGAATGACTTATGTTCATAGCCCACCTCCTTGCTGCGTGGGCACGACCGCCGAGGCTTCTCCACCGCTGATCCAGAAAACGTATTCGTAGCGTGTGTCGCGCGGCTCATGGGCGAAGGACAGGCGCAGACGCATGAACAGCGGCGGACCGCTGCGGTCTTCCCAAAGCGTGACCCAGCGTTTCTTTTCGACCTCGTAGAACTCCCAGGTGAACTCGCGCAGGCCTTCCAGCAACGGCAGCTCGGCAAGCACCTCATACTCGTCTAGCGAGTTTGCACGCTCGGGCTTGCGCAGGTGCCGCACCAGCAGGTCGCTCGCGTATTTTTGCGTGGAGGAGCGCACAAGTTTGAACTCAACGGCCGGGGCCAGCTTGACAGCCCGCGTCCAGGCAAAGGGCACGGTGCCGTTTTCAATCAGCAGGCTACCACGGCCAAACTTGCGCGAGGGTTTCTCACCCACGGTGATGCGCGTGTTCGGCGGCAGTGTCTCCAGATACTCGCGCCAGGTGGACACGAAGTTCATGAGCCGCGTCTCGTGAAGCCGCGTCTCAGACATGGCCTTCCCCAGCGAGAGCGCGCCATGCGCCACGCCATAGACGCCGCCGATCACGGTCATGAGGATCGCCATGGCGGCGATGATCTCGATGAGCGTGAAGCCAACGTTACTTCTCGGGACTGTGCGGCGAATAAACATAGGTTTCCATTTCACGCGCCAGCGTCTGGGCGCGTCCGTCGGGGATCCAGGCTTTCACACGGATCAAAAAGAGATGGTCCAGCCGGGCTTTGTTGCGGGTGCGCAGATCGGTCTTGTTGATGGTCGCCACCGCCTCCACACCATCGGCACCGGCTTCAAAAGGATAGCTGCCCACCTTCAGCTCCGGCTGGTGGGCGATCTCCGCCAGCACGCTCTCCATCACGCGCAGCACCTGACCTTCACTGCGCACCGCCTTCGAGGTCTGGGCGATCTGGTCCAGCGCGCGCGTCATCGCCACCGCGACCAGCGAGAACAGGCCGAGCGCGAGAATGATTTCCAGCAGGACAAAGCCCTGTGGGCTGGATGGGCGATGCGTATTCATCCGTTGCCAACACTGATGTTTCGTTTCCGTGCGCACGCGGTCAGGGGATCAAAGCCCAGCTCGATGGTGCCCGTCTGGCTGGTCACCCGCAGTTCAATGGGCTCGCACACACCCGTCGGGCTGAACTCCCAAATCTCATCGCTGGCAGGCTTGCGGAACGCGCGCTCGCCGTAGCGTTTGATCTCCACCGCGCCGCCTTCCAACCCGCCCAAACCTCCGGCCAACGCGATCTGCACCGGGCGCTGCTCGGCGATCGCCTTGAGCAAAGAATCACGTGCCGTGCTTTCGATCATGGCCGCCGACTCGCGCAGCCGTTGCTCATCCTGCACGCCCGTGATGCCGAGCACGGCCACGCCCAAGATCAACATGCCGATGGACATCGCGATGCAGACTTCAATAAGGGTGAAGGCGTGAGTGCAGGGCGCAAGGCGCAGGGCGCAGGGGTCCAGAGGGGCCTGCGATGCTTGTCGTTGATGATAAAAAGTGGCGGTCTGCATACGCTATCGAATAATCAGGATTGGCTCCCTGCCCCATGCTCGATGCGCCCTGCTCAAAGCTGCCAGCTGCCGATGTCGTCTGCGTTGTCAGCGATGCCGTCGGGGCCGCTGGAATAGACATCGTAAGGCCCTTTGTCCTTGGTCGCCGGGCGGCGGTAGTTGTAGGGGTTCTGCCAGGGATCGAGGATCATCTTCTTCAGATAGGGCCTCCAGTTGGCGGGCACTGGGCGGGACGACGGCTTCTCCGTCAGCGAGAGAATGCCCTGCTGCGTGGTCGGCAGGACGCCGTTGGACAACTCATAGGTGCTCAGCGCGCCCATCAGCGTGGTGATGTCGGCTTTGACACGCTTCTCCTTGCCCGAATCAAGCACACCCGTGAGCTGGTAAATGCCAGCACCGACGAGCAAAGCAATGATGCCGAGCACGAGGACCATTTCGACGAGGGTGAAGCCAGAAGACCGGCGTTGGCAGGGATGAGGGAGGCGACGGGTATTCATGATATCAGAGGCATTGAATTCAAGATTCGTCTGATAATTAGCATCACTTATTTAATTTACAAGATATAATTGTATTTACAATAAATAAGAAAGCGCAGATGGAAAGTCTGTTTCCGGCATGTGACTCTCCGTCCACCGGGCTGTCGACGTCACTTCATGCTGCTGATGGTCTGGAAGATCGTGGTGATCATCATGTAGGCCATCACGCCCACCAATCCGGCCATCAAACAAACAATCGCAGGCTGAATCATCGCCGTCATCCTGTCGATGCGTTTGCCCAGCTCGCGGTCGAACCGCTCTGCTCCTTTGTCCAGCGCTTCAGCTAAGTGTCCCGTCTGCTCGCCGACGCTCACAATGTCGATTAGCAAGGGTGGAAAATGCCCGCTGCGGTCCAGTGCACGGGAGAGCGGCACGCCCTCAGCCACATGCCGAATGACTCCGTCGAGTTCACGCCGAAGAAAAGCGTTGTCCGTGGCCTGTTGCGTCAGTTGCATCGCCTGCATCATGGACAAGCCGTTGCCCACCAGATTGGCCAGCGTCTCCAGAAACTGAACGTGGAAGCGCGTGTTGAGCACCGATCCAAAGAGCGGCAGTCGAAGCTGTAGCTTGGCATAAGGCACCTCGGATTCTGGCCGAGCGGCCCAGGCCTTAAAAAGAATGAAGGCCGACACGCCACCGATCAGCAGCAGCCACCACCACTGCTTCACCGCATCGCTGATTTTCAGAATGATCAGAGCCCCCGTGGGAAGCGAACCACCAGTGGAATCCAGCAGCTCCATTAGCTGCGGAATCAGATACACGACGAACAACGTTGTTACAGATAACGCAGCCACGATCAAGAAAGCCGGATAAATCATGGCAAACAGGATCTTGCTACGCAGCGCCTGCTGGCTGCGGAGGTAGGCGGCCTGGCGCTTCAAAACTTTGTCCAGCGAGCCACTGGCCTCACCCGCTGAAGCAAGCGAGCAGAACAGATTGCCAAAGCTGGGCGACGTGGCAGCCACAGCCTTCGAGAAGCTCATGCCATCCCGCACCTTTGATCGCAGCACCGCCGCCAAAGTCTTGATGCCCGACAGCTCACGACGGCGCTCCATGGTGCCAAGCGCTGGCTCCAATTGAATGCCTGCGGCGATGAGGTCGCTGAGTTCTTCCACGAACAGCACCACCTGCGCGAGCTTGAGCTTGATCGGACCGTTCGTCGCAGCATCTGCGACAGCTTTGCGCGCAGTAGTGACCGCCGTTTTCGAGCCAGCGCTGGTGCCAGACTTGCCATCGATCTCCAGCTTGAATGGCTGCAAGCGCTGCTTGCCGAGCAAGGCAAACGCCTCCCCCCGATCACTGGCAGTGAGCGTGCCGGTGACGATTCCGTTAGGGCCGTGGGCGCTGTAAGTGAAGGCAGGCATGGATTGAGCGTGCTACGCACTTTATGGGGCAGCGGCCACCATCGCCCGGCTCGCTGGTGCATTGGGTTTCAGCGTTGGCTTGGCCTCGGCAAAGCTGCGCTCGGAGGCCGTGACACTGAGCACTTCTTGGATGGTCGTTTCGCCCTGCAAGCACTTCAGAAAGCCGTAGCCGCGCATCGGCAGGTAGCCATCCTGCAAGGCTTGGCGGTGGAACTCGCTCGGGTGCGCTCGGGTGTTGATGAGATGCTGCAAGGCAGGTGTCATGATGCACACCTCATAGATGGAGAGTCGGCCTTGGAACCCTGTGCCGCGACAGCTCTCACAGCCCCGCGCCTGCATCAGGGTGCCTTTGACAGAGGTGGGGAAATTGATCGACGCGAGATACTCCGACTCGACTTCCACCGGCTCACGGCAGAGCGGGCACAGACGACGCACAAGACGCTGAGCAAAGAAAGCCCGCACCGCACTCGAAACGAGGAAGGGCTCCACGCCCATGTCGACCAAGCGAGTGATGCCGCCGATGGCATCATTGGTGTGCAGCGTGCTGAAGACCAAATGACCCGTCAAGGCCGCGCGGATCGCGATCTCCGTGGTTTCCAAGTCACGCATTTCACCGACCATGACAACGTTCGGATCACCACGCAGAATGCTGCGCAGCCCCGTGGCAAAGGTCAGCCCGATCTCCGGCTTCACCGCGATTTGCAGAATGCCGGGCATCTTGTATTCCACCGGATCTTCGATGGTCACAATGCGGCGATGCGTTTGATTCAACTGGGTCAGGAAGGCATACAGCGTGGTGCTCTTGCCACTGCCGGTCGGGCCAGTGATCAGGATGATACCATTGGGCAGCTTCAAGAGTTCATCGACCACGGGACGAATGGTGTCCGCCATGCCCAGGCGCTCAATCGTCACCTGCTGCTGGCCTAACAAACGCAAGCTGACACTTTCACCTTCCACGGAAGGGATCGTTGCCACGCGCACGTCGATGGGGCTGCCGTCGAGTTCCAAATTGATGCGCCCATCCTGCGGCAGGCGTTTCTCGGCGATGTCCAGACGCGCCATGATCTTCAAACGCGCAATCACGCTGGCTTGCAAGGCCTTGATGTTGTCCGGCACCGGCAGCTCTTCGAGCCGTCCGTCGATGCGGTAGCGAATGCGCAGGCGGTCCTGCTGCGGCTCCACGTGAATGTCCGTGGCGCGCTGCTCCAGGCCGCGGCGGATGATTTGATTCACAAAGCGCACCACGCTGGCCTCTTCGTCTTCCGGTTCGTCGAGCACGGTGACTTCATCCGCCAGGTCTTCCGCACCCCAGTCCACCCGCCCACGCAGGATCTTTTCAAAGGTGTCTGCCCCCAAGCCATAGAGCTTTTGCAGGCCTTCTGCGATACGTGTGCGCGCGCCTACGTGCCACACGACCGGCAAGGTAACGCTGGCCGCCAACTGCTGCCTCGCCACTAGGCTCAACGGATCACTGGTGGCAATGTGCAAGGCCGTCGCCTCCACCGCGCTGGCTTGGTCAATGGCCTGGGCAGCGTTCTCGGAAGGCTTGGTGTCGATGCCAATCGGCAAAAGACGGTTCTTCAGTGCGACATCGGCTGGCAAGTAGCGCCGCAGGCTGCGGTCCTGGGTTTTATCGGGATCGGCCTCCCACCAAGGCAGGTCGAGCAGCTTGGCCAGGGCTTGCAAAAACACGCGCTCATTGACCCCCGGCACGTCGAGCACCTCATCCACGAACGAGGTCTGGTTGTGGCACGCATCCTCAATCGCCTGCCGCACCGCTGGATGATCAGCGTAGCCGCAGGTTTGAAGCAAGGTGTTGATCACTGGGATCATGGGAAGGTCTAGGACAGGAAAGCGGGTTGATTCATTGTTATAATAATTATGGATTTACTCAATTATTGCAAGCAGTAAAGAAACATTAATGATCGTGCTCGCTCCTGGAGGTCTCTGTTCTGGAGCGCCTCCAAAGTCCTTCCAACGGAAAGAGCCTCCGCCCACTGGGCGTTCTGAGTCGCCATGTTTGCGCGGTCTCTCACGTTCCTGTTTGCCCTTTCGACCCTCGCCGCAGCCGACACGCCCGACGAGTTTTTCGAGAAGAAGGTGCGTCCGCTGCTGCTGCTGCATTGCATCGAATGCCACGGCCCGGACAAGCACAAGGGCGGCTTGCGACTGGACCACCGCGAGGGCTGGCAGAAAGGCGGCGACTCCGGTGCTGCCCTGGTGCCTGGCGACACCAGCCACAGTCTGATCTTGAAGGCCGTCAGCTACACGGATCGCGACCTCAAGATGCCGCCGAAGCAGAAGCTGGAAGCGGCGGACATCGAGGTGCTGACGCAATGGATCGCCCAGGGCGCGCACGATCCGCGCACCCTGGCGAATGCAGGCAAGGCCAAGGCTGGCCCCGAGGCAGCGGCCAAAACGCACTGGGCCTTTCAGCCTATGAAGGCATCCCCCGCCCCGGCAGTGAAGGATGCCGCCTGGCCCCGCAATGACATCGACCGTTTCATCCTTTCCAAGCTGGAGCAGCAAGGCCTACCACCCGCGCCGGATGCGAGCAGCGAGGTTCTTCAGCGCAGGCTCGCGTATGATCTGACCGGCCTGCCCGCCACAGCCTTCGGCAGCACGCGCCTGGATGTTCCATCACTGCTGGCAACCGACGCCTTCGCCGAGCGCTGGGCGCAGCACTGGCTGGATGCCGCACGATTCGCCGAATCCTCCGGCGGCGGCCGCACGCTGCCCTTCAAGGATGCCTGGCGCTATCGCGATTACGTCATCGAAGCCATGCGCGATGACATGCCCTTGAACCAGTTCATCACGGAACAAATCGCGGGCGATCTGCTGCCCTATGACACCGCCGCGCAGCGCCGTCGGCAGTTGATTGCCACCGGCCTACTGGTGCTGGGACCGACCAACTACGAAGAGCAGGACAAAGGCTTGCTGCGCATGGACATCGTGGATGAGCAACTGGATGTCATCGGCAAGTCGCTGCTGGGCATGAGCATCAGTTGCGCCCGCTGCCATGATCACAAGTTCGACCCCATTCCGGCCCGCGACTACTACGCGCTGGCGGGCATCCTGCGCAGCACCAAGATCATCCGCGACCCGAAAGAAAACGTCGCGCACTGGATCGACGCTCCCTTGCCTTTGGAAGGCGATCAAGAGCAGGCGATGCAACAGCACGAAGCCCGTGTGGCCAGCCTGGAGCAGGAGATTCTAGCCGCCAAAAAAGAGCTAAAGAAACTCACGCCCAAGCGTGAGCCCAGGGATGGCAAATCGCGCCCGGTGGAACTCAGCGAGCTGCCCGGCATTGTGGTCGACGACACGCAAGCTCGGAAGGTCGGCGAGTGGACGCACTCGCTGAAATACCCGACCTACATCGGCGAAGGCTACCTGCATGATGGCAACCTGGGCAAGGGCGAGAAGACCCTCACCTTCATGCCCAAGATCACCAAGGCCGGGCGCTACGACGTGCGGCTGGCCTACATCAGCACCGTGGGCCGCGCCGACAACGCGCCCGTGCACATCCTGCACGCCGATGGCGAGGAAGACATCACGGTGGACCAGTCCACACTGCCGCCAGTGGATGGACGGTTCATCAGCCTGGGGCAGTTCCGCTTCGAGGCCGGGGGCCAAGGCTACGTGATGATTAGCAACGAAGGCACCAAGGGCCACGTCACCGCCGATGCCGTCGTCTTCGTGCCGGTGGAGGAACTCGCTGAGCTGGAGGCGAAGGAGGAAAAGAACGCCAACCAAGATCCCCTGCTCGCCGCCGCCGAGAAACGCGTGAAGCAGCTCGATGCTGAACTGAAGAAACTCCAGAAAGAAGGACCCCAGCGCCCCGAGGCGATGGCCGTAGCGGAACATGAAGACCTGGGCGACAGCCCGATCCACATCCGCGGCAGCATACGCAACCTTGGCGAAGTCGTCCCGCGTGGCTTCATTCGCGCCGCCTACCACGGCGAGAGCCCCGCCATCCCGAAGGATCAAAGCGGCCGCGTGCAGCTGGCGCAGTGGATCACCAGCCCGCACAACACGCTCACCGCGCGCGTGCTGGCCAACCGCGTCTGGATGCATTTGTTCGGCGAGGGCATCGTGCGCAGCGTGGACAACTTCGGGGTGACAGGCGAGAAGCCCAGCCATCCCGAGCTGCTCGATCATCTGGCCCTGAAGCTCATCGACGGCGGCTGGTCCTTGAAAAAACTCACCGCCTACATCGTGCAATCCCGCGCCTATCGCATGAGCAGCGCGATCAGGCCCGAAGGCGTGAAGCACGACCCGGACAACCGTTGGTTCTGGCGGCAGAACCGCAAGCGCATGGATGCCGCCCAACTGCGCGACACCATGCTCGTCACCGCTGGCACACTGGACACCGCCTTCATGGGCCCCAACATCAGCAATGCCAAGGCCGTGGATAGCAACGACGGCGGGGCGGGCAAGTTGGAGTATGATTTCGTCTTCACCGATTCGCGCCGCAGCCTCTACACCCCGGCCTTCCGCAACAAGCGCCTGGAGCTGTTCGAGGTCTTCGACTTCGGCAACATCAACCAGCCGATCAGCAAGCGTAACACCAGCACCGTGGCCCCCCAGGCGCTGTATCTGATGAACCACGACTTTGTCATCACTCAAAGCCGCGAAGCCGCCCAACGTCTGCTCGGCGACACGACGCTGAAGGACGATGCCGCGCGTCTGGCTGAAGCCTATCAACGCACCCTGGGCCGGACGCCCACGGATCGCGAATCGCGCCTCGCCCTGGATTTCGTCGCCACCTCCGCAGGACAAGCCGATGCCGCAGCCCAGGCTCAGGAGAACTGGGCTCTGCTGTTTCAAAGCCTGTTCGCCAGCGTGGACTTCCGGCATGTGGAGTGAGCGCGGCCAGTGATAGTCTGAGCGTGCCACCTTCGTTCTGTCCCCCATGCTCACCCGTCGCCACGCCCTGAAGACCACCGCCTGCGGTTTTGGATCTCTTGCTTTTCATGGGATGGCCGCGCAATCGCCGCTGACGACGCATCACCAGCCCAAGGCGAAGCGAGTGATCTTCTTGTTCATGGCGGGCGGGGTCAGTCAGGTGGACAGCTTCGATCACAAGCCGGTGCTGGAGAAGCTGGATGGCAAGATGGC
>Ga0164295_10001045_pt1 | contig 22960 bp, 21 predicted proteins | sample GEODES006metaG_FD_111798 | JGI IMG/M metagenome (GOLD analysis project Ga0164295, IMG submission 111798) | Oligotrophic lake water microbial communities from Sparkling Lake, Wisconsin, USA - GEODES006 metaG | ecosystem: Environmental > Aquatic > Freshwater > Lake | place: USA: Sparkling Lake... | reverse complement strand
GCTTGATCTGGGGCTTGCCTTTGGCCGGTTTTTTGATGGGCTGGATTTACCTGAAATGGGGACAGTCGGTCGACGCCGGCCATAACCTGCTAATCGGTGAAATCCACAGCCCGCAACACACTGTGCCCTTGCGCATGGCGCCCATGATTTTGGGGAGCACGGTGGTCTCACATTTGTTTGGCGCATCGGTGGGTCGCGAAGGCACTGCCGTGCAGATGGGCGGCGCCTTGGCCGACCAATTGACGCCCATTTTCAAGCTTTCCACCGCACAGCGGCAAGTGGTGTTGATGGCCGGCATCAGCGCAGGTTTTGCCTCTGTCTTTGGCACCCCCCTGGCGGGCGCTCTGTTTGCTTTGGAGGTGTTGTCAGGACCCGCATTGCTTCGCATGCGCTGGACCGCATTGCCCCCCTGCATCGTGGCCGCTTATGCCGCCGACCAGGTGGGTTTGTGGTGGGGTGTTCAGCACACTGTCTACACCGTCAGCGCCATCCCCACCCTCTCGGCATGGGGCTTGGCCAGTGTCGTTTTGGCGGGCGGTGTGTTTGGCCTGACAGGCCGTGTATTTGCCTGGAGCGCTCACACCTTGTCGGCGCAGTTCAAGCGGTGGCTTGCGTACCCGCCTTTGCGCCCCTTGATTGGCGGGGTTCTGATCACCGCCATCGTAGTGTGGGGCCACGCGGAGCGCTACATCGGCTTGGGAATTCCGGTCATTCTGGAGGCTTTTGATCAGCCCTTGGCACCCTGGGACTTTGCCGCCAAACTGGCCATGACGGTGTTGTCGCTCGGCAGCGGTTTCAAAGGCGGCGAAGTCACGCCGCTGTTTTACATCGGCGCCACATTGGGCAACGCCTTAGCGCCCATAGTCGACATGCCTTTGGGCCTGATGGCCGCGCTGGGCTTTGTGGCGGTGTTTGCGGGCGCATCCAACACGCCCTTGGCATGCACCCTGATGGCCATCGAACTGTTTGGCACGCAGACAGGTGCATTTGCTGCGGTGGCCTGCACCGTGAGCTACTTTTTTTCAGGTCGCACTTCGATCTACAAAGCCCAACGGCATGCCAAGAAGGCCTGGCTGGCGCCCCGAGACCGCAGGCCATAAGCAAGGCCTTTCATGCATCGCCGTTCTCAAGCACTTGATGCCGTCTTGGCCAAATGCGCTTTGGCCAGAGCGACATACCAATCCAAGCACCCCGGGTTGGCCATCGCGTCTTTGTTGACGACCTTTTCCTGGGGATGTCCAAGCATCAGTTTCTTGATCGGCAGTTCTTGTTTTTTGCCAGACAAGGTGCGCGGGATTTCAGCCACCTGGAACATCTCATTGGGGATGAAGCGTGGACTCAAAGCCACCTTGATGGCGTTGTTGATCTTGGCTTGCATGGCCGCGTCCAGCGTGGTGCCTGGTCGCAAGACCACAAACAAAGGCATGAAGCTTTCTCGGCCCAGGTATTCGAGGTCCACCACCATGGAGTCCATCACTTCTGGCAAGCCCTCCACGGCGCTGTACAACTCACTGGTGCCCATGCGCAAGCCATGGCGGTTGATGGTGGCGTCACTGCGGCCAAAAATCACGCAGCCTTCACCGCCTGCCTCTTGGGTGCCAATGCGCAACCAGTCACCGTGTCGCCACACGCCACCCGTCTCAGGGCCGGTATCTCCCCCGCCGGGCTTGCGCCCGTGGCCTGCAGGGTACATCTCGAAATAACTGGCCAGGTAACGGGCGTTGCCTGTGTCACCCCAGAAATACAGGGGCATGGACGGAATGGGTTGGGTGCACACCAGCTCGCCCACTTCGCCCAGCACCGGCTCACCCGCTTCGTTCCAGGCTTCGACAGCGCAACCGAGCAAACGGCATTGCATGACGCCCGCTTCTTGCGGGAGTTCGCGGTTGCCGCCAATGAAGGCACCGCAAAAATCGGTGCCACCTGAAATATTGCACCACCAAATGTCAGGCACCGTGTGCTCAGGCGCATATGTTTGCGCCACGGCTCTGAACTGCGCGGTTCCCCAGTTCTGAGTTTCTGGCGACAAGGGGGACCCCGTCGTGCCCAGCGCGCGAATGCTCGACAAGTCACCGCATTGGGTCAGGTTCACGCCGGCTTTTTGGCAATTGGCAAAAAAGGCAGCGCCGGCGCCAAAGAAGGTGACCTTCATTTCTGCGGCAAAGCGCCACAAGGTGCCCCAGTCTGGATTGTCTTTGCTGCCACCGGGGTTGCCGTCGTAAAGGATGCAGGTGGTGCCATTGAGCAAGCCACCCAACTGCGCGTTCCACATGACCCATCCGGTGGAGCTGTACCAGTGGTAGCGCTCCCCCCACGAGTTCGGGTGGTAGCTGCAACCGATGTCGTTGTGCACTATTTTGAGTGCCAAGGCCACAATGACGGTGCCCCCATGGCCATGCACAATAGGTTTGGGCAAGCCCGTGGTGCCGCTGGAGTAAACGATCCACAGCGGGTGGTCAAAGGGCAACCACATCGGCTCGAAGGCCTCCACGGCTTCGCCATGTTGCTGGGTGGTTTGCGCCATGCGCACCGCGCTGGCCACCGCGTTGCTGGCCAAGTCGGCGGTGCCCAGGTTGTCATGAATGATCACATGCTGAACGGTCGGCAATGCGTCCACCAGCTCTTGAACCACGGCCATGCGGTCATGGTCGCGGCCGCCATAAGAGACCCCGTCGACGGCTATCAAGACCTTGGGCTCGATTTGTTTGAACCGATCGAGCACCGCCAAAGTGCCCATATCAGGCGCGCAAATGCTCCAGACACCCCCAATGCTGACGGTGGCCAAAAAGGCAATCATGGCCTCGGGAATATTGGGCAGATAAGCGGCGACACGGTCGCCTGGCTCAACGCCTTGCGCCTTCAAATACAAGGCCAATGAAGCGACCTGCTGAGACAGCTCGGGCCAGGACATTTCGCGGTGCTGGCCTTTTTCATTCCGGCAGATCACGGCCATGAACCCTGCAGCGTGAGCAGGCTTGACATGCCGCAGCACCTGGTGCGCGTAGTTCACCTGCGCACCACTGAACCATTGACCGCCAGGCATCACGTTCTGCGTCAACACCTGGGTATGCGGCGTGGGCGACTGCAGGTCAAAGTAATCCCACATGCTTTGCCAAAAAGCGTCAATGTCGGTGATTGACCATTGCCACAGTGCGTTGTAAGTGTCAAAAGAGAGTCCGCGGTTCGCTTTCAACCAGTCTTGGTAGAGACGGATTTGCGGCAAAAACGGTGTTGCTGAGGGCACACCCTGGGCATGAGAGGTTGAGCTGGCGTTCATTTCGCTAGGGTAGCAGTGGCGTCCCTAGAATGTCATCCGGAAAACCCGCGGGGTTTACACCTTGGCGACAGGAGGGGGTTTATATTCAGGTTGGTTCCCTATTTGCCCATCTACCCTGCATTGCTTGCGAATGAACTCACAAACAGCCTTCAACCATCTGTCTTTTCGCTCGCGCGTGATTTACAAGTCGGACGCCGTATTGAGCCTACCCGAGGCGTTACACAAACTGCAATCGCAACGCCCAATATTGCTGTGCAGCACGCGCATGGCCCAAACGGCGTTGTTCGAAAAGGTTTGTGGTTTGTTAGCCAAATTCCATTGGGCTCAGGTCATTGACATTCCGGCACACTCTTCGGTTGAAACCGTCGACAGCATTGTGCTGCTGGCCCAAGCCCATCAGGCCGACGCCTTTATTTGCTTGGGCGGCGGGAGTGTCTGCGATTCCGCCAAGGCCGCCGCCTTGGTGTTGGCCGAAGGCGCGCCTTTGGCGCAGCATGCGAGCCGTTTTACACCACCGTCCACCGTGGTCACGCCTGATTTTGTGCGCGACAAGTTACCCATTGTGTCTATCCCCATGACCGCATCGGGCGCAGAAGTGACGCCTTCACTGGGCATTCGCACCGCACAAGGTAACAAGCTTTTATTTTGGGATGCGGCCTTGGCCAGCCGGGTCATTTTGATAGACCCTCAGGCCAATTTGGAGATGCCTGCGTCGGTGATGTTGTCGACGGCCATGAACGGGCTGGCGCATTGCATTGAGGGCCTTTACTCGCATGCTCGTTCTCCGATTACCGATACATTGGCTTTGTCCGGGCTGCGCGCTTTTGACCACGCCATGCGTGCCGTGGCAAAGGACCCCAATGACGCGAATGCGCGTGGCGCATTGCTCGTCGCGGCACACCTCTCGGGCATGGTTTTGGCCAGTGCGCGCAGTTGTTTGCACCATGCAATTTGCCATGTCCTGGGTGCAACTTTTGGCATCGGACATGGCGATGCCAATGCGGTGATATTGCCTCATGCGCTTCGTTTCAATGCCCCGGCTGTTCAACCTGCCTTGAGCGCCATGGCCCATAATTTGGGCTTGAATGCGGATGTGACCCATGCAGGCGAAAAGATCATTCAATGGTTAAACGACCTGCAAAGTGCAACCCAAGTACCCACCCGATTGCGCGATCTGGGCGTCGACCCCCAGCGTCTGGGTGCGGTAGCCCACCAGGTATTGCATGAGCGAGGCTTGGCCTACAACCCGCGTGCGGTGAGCGCCGCCGACGAAATTGAAAACTTGCTGCAGGCCGCTTGGTGATGCAGCCCTCAGGAGAAATCGGATGAACATTGTTGCAAGTGGACACATCTTGGGGGCCCGAGTAGAGGGCTTGGATTTATCGCAACCGCTCTCGCTCATCGACTTCCAAACTTTGGAGCAGGCCTTGGGCCGGTATGGCGTTTTGAGTTACCCCCGGCAAACATTGACGGCCTTGCAACTCAAACAATTTGCCGAGCACTTTGGCAAGCTGGAAATCAATGTGGCCAATGTGTACCAGGTGCCTGGTTTGCCCGAGGTGATGATTTTGTCCAACAAGATCAGCCCTGAAGGCAAACCCGTCGGGCTGAGCGATGCTGGCCAAGATTGGCACACAGACATGTCCTACAGCAAGATGGTGGCCTTTACCAATATTTTGTATGGCTTGGAAATTCCCCATCGCCATGGAGAGCCCTTGGGCAACACCGAGTTTTGCAATATGCACGCGGCCTATTCAGATCTGTCTGCCGAACTCAAGCACCGCTTGGAAGACATGACCATCACCCATGACTTTGCCAAGTTTTGGGATGCCATGCGCGCCAAAGCCGGCAGCTCCCGTGCGCCGTTGACACCGGCGCAGCGGCAAGCCAAACCACCGGTTTCACACCCCGCCATCTTGCTGCACCCCATCACAGGACGCAAAGTTTTGTACGCCAATCCAGGCTATGCAATGCGCATCAATGAAATGTCTGAAGCGGAAAGTCAGGAGACTTTGGCGTTTTTATTCAAGCACCAGTTGCAAGCCAAATACCAATACAAACACCGCTGGCAAGTTGGTGATGTGTTGATGTGGGACAACATGGGAACCTTGCACAACGCCGTCCCTGACTACCGCCCTGATGAGCACCGTTACATCCAACGTTGTCAAGTCATGGCGAACCGTTACTTTGCGACCGAGTCCGCATGAGAATCGTCAGTTTCCATTGTCACGATGGCCATGTGCGAACGGGTGTCGTACTCAACGACCGTGTGCTGGATATCTCTGAATGGGTGGAGCGTTTGCCGCTGTCCGAGGAGGCAAAGCGACACCATCAACATGCGGGAAGCCTGCCACCTTTGGGTGGTATTTTGCGTTGCTTGAGCGCAGGCCCTGAAGCACTGCGCCACTTACAGGCGCATGTCTCGCAATGCGCAGACCAGACGCAATGGGCGTTGAGTGCTGTCGCGCTGTATGCCCCGGTGCCACGCCCCGGCAAGATCATTGGCGTTGGACGCAACTATGCAGACCACGCCAAAGAGACAGGTGTCGCACCCTTCGAGAAGCCGCGCATCATTTTTAAAATGCCTTCTTCTGTGGCGGCCCCTGGTGCTGTAGTGCGGCGGCCCCAAGGCGTTCACAAACTCGACTTTGAGGCCGAACTGGCGGTTGTCATGGGCGCATATGGTCGCGACATTGACGCGTCCACAGCATTGCACCATGTCGCAGGCTACACCGTACTCAATGACCTGAGCGCACGCGAATTTCAATTTGACATTTCACCCGCGCAAACCACTTTTGCCAAAAGCATGGATGGTTTTTGCCCCATGGGCCCTTGGTTGGTGACCCGCGACGAAGTCCCTGATCCGCAAAATTTAGAAGTTTATTGCTGGCTCAATGGCGTGCAAATGCAGCACGGGCACACCAAGGACATGTTGTTTGCGGTGAAAGACTTGGTGGCCTACGTCTCTCGGTTTATGACACTCGAGCCGGGGGACATCATCACCACAGGAACGCCAGCAGGGATTGGCGCCTTTCGCACGCCGCCGCTGTACCTCCAGCCCGGCGACCGCCTTGCATTTGAGGTCACAGGCGTGGGCAAATTGTCGCATTCCATTGCCTAAACCCCTGCATATCAACCACTTTATAAAACCAAAGAGACACGCATGAAATTTTCCCTTCTTCGCTTCATCAGTGCCGCCGCACTGGCCGCCTTGGCCTGCAGTACCGTCCAAGCCGATGTATACCCCAGCAAACCCATTCGTCTTTTGGTGGGCTTTGCTGCGGGGGGACCCACGGATGTGATTGCACGGGTTTTAGCCAAAGACATGACCGCGACCTTGGGCCAAGCCGTGGTGGTCGAAAACAAAGCCGGCGCCAGCTCCATGATCGCCACACGCGAGGTCAGAAATGCGCCCAACGACGGCTATACCTTGCTGTTTTCGTCATTGGGGTTGAACGTCAATCCTCTGTTGCTCGGCGAGCAAGCCGGCTACAACCCCAAAACCGACTTCACTCCGATTTCCAATGCAGCGGTGCTGCCATTGGTTGCCGTCAATGCCTTTGATGCCCCGTCCAAATCCATGACAGAGGTGTTGGCCAAGGCCAAAACCCGTCCTGAAGCCGTGAGCTTCGGGTCTTCGGGCAGTGGCGGCTCGGGCCACTTGGCAGGCGAGTTGTTGGCCACAGTGGCCAAAATCAAAATGCTGCACGTCCCCTACAAAGGCAATGGCCCGGCTTTGCTGGAAGTCATGGCCGGTCGTGTGGACTTCATGTTTTATCCGGTGATCGGATTGGCCGAACACATGGCCACCAAGCGCTTGAACATTCTGGCCGTGGGCACGGCCAAACGGTTGCCTCAATTTCCCGATGCGCCCACGATGGTTGAAATTGGATTCCCCGGCTTTGAAGAGACCGCGCCATGGGTGGGTTTACTTGGGCCCGCCAAAATGCCGGACACTGTCGTGGTCAAGCTGCATGATGCGATGAGCAAAGCCTTGGCCAAGCCCGATGTGCGTGTTCAACTCGAAAAGCTGGGCGCCTTGATCGTGGGCGACACCCCGGCACAGTTCACCCACTTTTTGAAGCGGGACTATGAGCGCTGGGATGGCGTGATCAAAGCCGCGGCCATCAAGCCTGGCCCCATGTAAACCGTCCCGAGACGCGTTCGATGCGACCTGCTTACGCCATTCATGATTTGCGCGCTGCGGCTCACCGCCGACTACCGCGTGCGATTTTTGATTTTTTCGATGGTGGCGCAGAAGATGAAATCACGCTGCAAGCCAATCGAACAGCCTTTCAGCGGCAGCAGTTTTTGCCTCGTGTGTTGAAAGATGTCTCGCACATTGACACCCGCACTGAGCTGTTCGGGCAGTCATCGTCCATGCCCATGGCCATTGCCCCGACCGGGGCCGTCGGCTATGGTTACGCCGGCGGCGATGTTGCCATTGCCAAGGCCGCCGCCGCCGCGGGGATTCCGTTCACGCTCTCCTCTACGGCGACCGCCTCCATCGAGCGCATAGCAGATGCGTCGCAAGGCCGCTTGTGGTTTCAGGCCTACATTCTGAAAGACAAAGCTTTCTTGGCACGCTTAATCGAGCGGGCTCGCGTCGCAGAATACGAAGCCCTGATGATCACCGTGGACTTGCCCGTGGGTGGCAAACGCGAACGCGATCAGCGCAATGATTTTTCAGTCCCCTTTCGCTTCACGCCCAGGAATGTGTTTGATTTTGCGCAAAAACCGGGCTGGTGTTTGCAAATGCTGCGCCATGGCATGCCGATCATGGAAAACTTAATCGGCCTGGACGAAAAGGCCAAATCCGCGTCCAGCATGGCCTCCTCTGTGGGTCGAAACTACGACCCAGCTTTTGATTGGGCGGCCTTGCAACAGATTCGCGATCTCTGGCCCCGCAAGCTGATTCTGAAAGGGGTTATGCACCCGGATGACGCCGACCGTGCTTGCAACATGGGTTTGGATGCCTTGGTTGTCTCCAACCACGGTGGCCGACAGCTGGATGGTGCCGTGGCCACCTTGGACGCCTTACCCGACGTGGTGCAAGCCGCTGCCGAACGTGTTCCCGTTTGGATGGATGGCGGCGTTCGCCGTGGCCAAGATATCGTCAAGGCCTTGGCACTGGGGGCCGGCGGGGTTTTAATCGGTCGCGCCACCTTGTTTGGCGCTGTGTCGGATGGCGAACGAGGTGCACGGCGTGCGCTGGAAATTATGCAGACCGAACTGGTTCGCACCATGCAACTGTGCGGTGTGCGTCAGCTGAAAGAAATCACGTCAGCCTTATTGGTCAGTCGGCGCGCATCTCGGTAAGTCGCTGGCTCTTCCAGTACACGTCGTCACCGCCATTCAGGCGATTCAGGACCCGGGCCAAGACAAACATCAAATCCGACAAGCGGTTCAGATACTGTTTGGGTGTGTCGTTCAGCGATTCTTCATTGCCCAATGCCACCGTGGCGCGTTCGGCGCGACGGGCCACTGTGCGACACACATGCGCCAAAGAGGCGCCGCGCGTGCCAGCGGGCAAAATGAACTCTGCCAGTTTGGGCAGTTGGGCGTTGTAGGTGGTCAGCGCCGTGTCCAGCGCGGCCACGGCTTCCGCCTTGAGCAACTCAAAGCCCGGAATTGACAGCTCGCCCCCGAGATTGAACAGTTGATGTTGCACTTCAACCAGCACTTCGCGGACCTCTTGAGGCATGTCTTCACACAACAAAACACCGATGTGCGAGTTGAGTTCGTCCACCTCGCCCATGGCATGGACGCGCAGGCTGTTTTTGGACACTCGCTGATTATTGCCCAGGCCGGTGGTGCCGTTGTCGCCCGTACGGGTGGAAATTTGTGTCAAACGATTGCCCATATGTCACTTCGGTTCATTCTGTTGCGTTAACCCCGATTGTGCTTGAGGTCCAGCACAGCGTAAACTTTAGCCCCAAAGGCCCTTTGACCCACGGAGACTCCCCCATGAACGCACCCACACCCGCCGCCCACCTGACTCCCGAAATTAGCCAACGCGCGGTCCCTGCGGCTTTGATCGAAGCTTTGAAGACCCGCTTTGGCGTCAACTGCTCGACGGCGCTGGTGGTGCGCGAACAGCATGGGCGCGATGAGTCGGCCTTCACCACCGTGCCGCCCCCCGCCGCCGTGGTGTTTGCCGAGTCCACCCAGGATGTGTCAGACGCGGTGCGTCTGTGCGCCGATTACCAAGTCCCGGTGATTCCTTTTGGCGTGGGTTCGTCACTTGAAGGGCACTTGCTGGCCGTGCAAGGCGGCGTCAGCATTGACCTGATGCGCATGAACAAGGTGCTGTCCATCAACCCCGAAGACCTGCTGGTCGTGGTGCAACCGGGCGTGACCCGCAAACAGTTGAACGAGGAAATCAAATCCACTGGCCTGTTCTTTCCGATCGATCCGGGCGCTGACGCCACGATTGGCGGCATGAGCGCGACCCGCGCCAGCGGCACCAACGCCGTGCGCTACGGCACGATGCGCGAAAACGTCTTGGCCCTCGAAGTAGTGACCGCCAGCGGCGAGGTGATCCGCACCGGCACGCGGGCCAAAAAATCCAGTGCCGGTTACGACCTGACGCGCTTGATGATCGGCAGCGAAGGCACGCTGGGCGTGTTGACCGAAATCACCGTCAAACTCTATCCCTTGCCTGAAGCCATTTCGGCAGCCATTTGCTCGTTCCCGAGCATTGAAGCAGCGGTGCGCGCGGTGATTCAAACCATTCAGCTGGGGGTGCCGATTGCGCGGGTCGAGTTGATCGACCACAACGCGGTGCGCATGGTCAACGCCTACGCCAAACTGGGTCTGCGCGAAGAGCCTTTGCTGCTCATGGAGTTCCACGGCTCACCCGCCGGCGTGAAAGAACAAGCCGAAACCGTTCAAGAGATCGCCACCGAGTTTGGTGGCAATGCCTTTGAATGGGCCACCACCCCCGAAGAGCGCACGCGTTTGTGGACGGCGCGCCACAACGCCTACTTTGCCGCACTGCAAAGCCGACCCGGCTGCCGCGCCATCAGCACCGACACCTGTGTGCCGATCAGCCGTCTCGCCGACTGCCTGCTCGACTCGATCGCCGAAACCGACGCCAGCGGGATTCCGTATTTCTTGGTCGGCCACGTGGGCGACGGCAACTTCCACTTCGGCTATTTGATAGACCCAAACGACCCGCAAGAATGCGCCACGGCCGAGGCGCTGAACCAGCAACTGGTACACCGCGCGCTCAAGCTGGGCGGCACTTGCACGGGCGAGCATGGCATCGGCTTGCACAAGATGGACTTCTTGCGCACCGAAACCGGCGAAGGCGCTGTGGACATGATGCGCACCATCAAACGCGCGCTGGATCCGCACAACATCATGAACCCGGGAAAGATATTTTCAATGTGAGTCTCATGCCGCAGGGGAAGGCGGGGCGAAAGGAGACCCGCGCAGCAGCAAGGCCTCGACCTCATCGCACAGCTTGACGGGGTCGAAGGGCTTGAGCAACAAGGCACTCAGACCGGCATCTTTGAAGCGCTGCAGGTCCTGCGGGTTGACGTTCGCGGTCAATCCGATCACCGGCGCCAGGCCGTGTAACGTGAAGGACTGGCGAATCGCTTGCGTGGTTTGCGCGCCGTCCATCACTGGCATGAGCATGTCCATGAACACCAAATCAAAACGCTGCGCTCGCCAAAAATCCAACGCCTGGGCACCGTTTTCAGCCTCCACCACGGTGCTCTCAGGCCAGGCATTCTTCAATATTTGTTGGACCAACAAACGGTTCAGGTGGTGATCGTCCACCACCAAAAATTGCCAAGCTTGCCCGGCGGTTTGCCGTTCTTTCCTCGTTTGGCGTTGCACGGGCTGCGGCGCGTTTTGTGCCGTCAAAGGCAAACGGAACCAGAAGCGCGAGCCCTGACCGGGGGTGCTGTCAAAGCCGATCTCTCCTTGGAGCAACGTCACCAAGCTTTGGGTGATGGCCAAGCCCAAGCCGGTCCCGCCATAGCGTTTTTGTATCTCGCCTTGGGCCTGGATAAAGCGATGAAAGATGCGAGGCTGATCTGCCAAAGCAATGCCAATGCCAGTGTCCTCGACAGAAAACAGCACGCCCCCGGGGTCCGTCTGCACGCGCAGCACCACCTGCCCTTGGTGGGTGAACTTCAGCGCATTGCCCAACAGATTGACCAAGATTTGCATCAAGCGATGACGGTCGGTGCTGGCCCATTCGGGCAGGTCGGCATCCATCTCACAGCGGTAAGCCAGGTCCATGCTTTTGACCCGCGGCGCAAACAAATCAAAGGCGTGCTGTACCGTGTCACGCAAAGCGAATGTTTCGGCGTGCGCAGTGAGGCGCCCCGTCAAGAATTGCGAGTAGTCCAGCACGTCATTGATGACCGTCATCAGGTGATCGGCCGATTGGCGCGTGTGCTCCAAAACTTCCAACGCGCGGGGTTTGTGCTGCACCCGCTTGATCAGCAAACTGTTGAAGCCCAAAATCGCGTTCATGGGCGTGCGAAGCTCATGGCTGACGGAGGCAATGAAGTGCTCGCGCATCTCCTGTGCCTGCTCCAATTCAGCCTGTTTTTTCTCCAACTCTTGTTGCCGCAATCTGCTTTCGCGTAAGGTTGACCGATTCTGGTAGTCATAGACCAAAGGCACCAAGAGCAGCATCACCGTGACCATGCAAAAGGTGGCGAAGGCATATTGGCTTTGCGCATCATCACCGGGCAGTGCTTGCAACAACCAACCCTGCGCCGAGAGGCCCGCGACCAGGAGTTGCGCAGCAAACACCCCGCCCAGCCACACATAACCGGCGCGAGGGCCAATGATGTAGAACGGAATCACCGGCAAAATCAGCAACCATGACAAACGCGGAGAGAACACCCCACCGGAAGTCCAAGCAGCGTAAATCAAATAGCTTACGCCAATCAAGCAAATCATGTGAATCGCTCGGCTCAAGGGCATGCCACGGCTGATCAGCACCATTTGGAATATCATCGCTAGGCCAAACCCAATCGAAGTCAGTGGTGCTTGGTGGTACGGGTTGATCATGGGGAAGCTGAGCAGCACGAGTGTGAGCAGCGTTTCAAAGAGAAAAAAGTAAGGCATCTTGCCGCGTTGAAAGGCTTGCGGTAGACGGGACACCACGGCCCGTTGGACCCAGCGCTGCAGGTCGGCGGACGTCATGCCAAACGCGCCTTCGCAGCCATAACTTCAGAGACAACACTGACCATCAGGTCCTGCTCCATGGGTTTATACAGTACATGATTCATGCCCGCGTCCAGACACTTCTGGCGGTCCACCGGGTTGTTATTGGCGGTCAAAGCCACCACCGGCAAGTTACACAAGGGCAAAGACAGTTGACGTACGCAGCGCGTCAGCGCCATGCCATCCATATCGGGCATCACCATATCGACCAAGGCCACATCGAAGTGCTGTGCCTGTAACAGCGCCAAAGCCTGCGGCCCAGAGCTCGCCGTGGTGATGCGGGCCTGAGGCCATGCCTTGCGCAGTTGCAACTGTGCCACCATCAAATTCATGGCATTGTCATCGACCACCAGCATATCAAACACCGCCTCCCTGGCCAAGACTGTATGCGCTTGCGTTGACTGTTCAGTGGCGCATTCAGCGCCCTGAAGCGGCAACTCCAACCAGAACAGCGCCCCTTCTCCAACAGCACTCTGCACGCCAATACGTCCGCCTTGCAAGACCACCAGGCGCTCGCAAATGCTCAGGCCCAAACCGGTGCCGCCAAAGGCCTGGTTGGTCGCCACATCGGCCGATTCAAAGCGGTTGAAAATTTGCTGCTGCCGCTCTGGTGCCACACCCCGGCCAGTGTCTTGCACCTCCACCCGAAGCGACTCTCCTTGTTGGCTCAGTGTCAGCACGATGTTTCCGTTGGCTGTGAATTTGATGGCGTTGTCCAGCAAATTGCCCAAGATTTGCCCCAAGCGCCGACGATCGATCCAGATCTCAGGCGGCAACCCTGGTGCCAGCAGAACTTGCCAGGTCAAGCCCTTGGCTTGCGCCCTTTTTTTGAAAGCTTGCACTGTGGCCTCTAACCAGGGCGCCCAGAGACAGGCCTCCGGGAAAAATCCGACATGCCCAGCTTGCAGCTGGGCAAAATCCAAAATGTCATTCACTACGCGCAGCAGGTGCTCGGTGGAGAGGCGAATATGTTCGGCTATTTCGGCATTGACCGGGTCACCGGCAAGTTCTTCACGCAACACCCCATTCAAACCGAGAATGGCGTTCATGGGCGTGCGCAACTCATGGCCCACAGCGGCAACGAATTCGTCCTTGTGCGCTTGCGCCTTCATCAGCTTGGCTTGGGTGGTTTCCAGCTCGAGGTTGCGTTCTTGCACCATCGCCAATTGCGTGCGGCACGAGCTGTCATACAAATGCAGCATCCACATCAAACTGCCGGCAGCCAACGCATGGTTGAGCAAAGCCCAGATCACTGTTCGTTGATGGGGCTCCACGCGGGCGATGCCCCCGTTAAAGTTCTCTGTGAGCAACCACAGGTACACCGCCAACACGATACCCATCCAGGCCGCTGCGCCCCGGGGGCCTAAAAAGAACAAGGCCGGCACCGCCAGCACCGTCAAGAAAACCAGCGTTGGTGAATTGATGCCGCCGGTCATGACCGCCACGTAAGCCACCTGCGAAACGACCAAACACAATCCCACATTGACCATCCAAAGATGCAAGCGAAGCGACAGGGCCCAAGGCATCAAACCAAAGAACAGCAGCGCCATCACTAAATTGGCACGTTGGTCATAACTCGATTGCGGTAAGAAGTAGAACGTCAACGCGTTGACGCCCACCATCAAGAAACACAGGGCCAACAGTTGTTCTCGCGTGAACCCCGCGTCTTGCCCCAAGGGCTGCCGAGGTCGCCACCAGCGAAGCAGGCGTTGGCGCGGCGACATCTGGCTACCGTTCACACGCGCCTGCTGTTTTTGGACACGCGCAGCGGATTGCCCAGCCCGGTGCCGCCCTTGTAGGCCACAGGGGTAGAAGTTGCAGCAAAACGATGGCCCATCAGTCACCTCGGTTCATTCAATTGCGCTATCCTTCATTGTGCTTGATGTTCCGTCCAAGTTTTGCAAGCAACAGCGATAGGACGATGAAAGCGGCCGCCCCCCTTGGTCACAAAAAGAAATGCCTTCAATCGAGTTTGACGTTGGACGTCTCGATGACCTTTTTCCAGCGGGCGCGTTCTGCCAGCAGCAGCGTATGCATGTCCGCAGGACTGCCGCCCATGACTTCGCCACCCAGTGATGCCATTTTTTGCTGAACATCAGGCAGCTTCAAGATCTCGGCCATGGCAGCGTTCAACTTATTCACCACGACCACCGGTGTGCCAGGCGGCGCCGCGACCGCAAACCAGGCGGAGGCCACAAAGTCGGGCATGCCCAACTCTTGCGATGATGGGACATCTGGCGCCATTGGCGTTCTGCTGGGTGAGGCTACGCCGAGCAATTTGATTTGCTTATTTTGGTACAGCTTCAGCACGGCAGAAATATTGCCCAAAAACAAATCCACCCGGCCACCCAAAATTTCCGTCAGCGCGGGCCCTTCTCCTTTGAAGGGGATGTGCATCATCTCGCCACCCGCCATCGTGGCAAACATTTGCCCTGTCAAATGGGAAGTAGAGCCATTGCCCTGCGAGCCGAAGCTGACTTTGCCAGGGTTAGCCTTGATGTGAGCGACCAACTCTTTGACGGTGTTTGCTGGAAAATCCATGCGCGCCGCTATCGCGTTCGGCACACTCGCCATCATGATGACTGGGCTCAATTTAGCGGGATCAAACCGCATGTCTTTATAAAGGTACTGATTGATCGTCATCGGCCCGGGCGGTGTCGCGAGCAAGGTATAGCCATCGGGTTCGGCCAGGGCTACGGCCTGCGCACCGATATTGCCGCCAGCACCCGGCCGGTTTTCAATCACCACAGCTTGTCCCCATTTTTCTGTGAGTTTCTGCGCCACACTGCGGGCCATCACATCGACGGTCCCCCCGGGTGGAAAGTTCACGATGATGCGGATGGGCTTTGACGGAAAATTGGCCACATCTTGCGCCATGGTGGCAAAGGATGACATCCCTGCAATGACAAGCCCTAGCCATGAGATCCAACTATTTTTCATGTGCGACTCCGAAACAAAAGGGTGGCGTCATTCAATCGTCAAATGACACCGGTGAGATCAAAGCCAAGGTCCGCAAGAGCCCCTGCGGGTCAGCGACACCTTTGCCCGCAATGTCCATGGCACAGCCATGGCCCACACTGGACAACACGACCTGTGCGCCAATGCTCAGTGCGCTGGCAGCATGTGGCGCCAGCAACTTGATCGGAATATGGCCTTGATCATGGAAAATAGCGACGTACAAATCATGACCACGCGCGGCCAAATACACGTCGCCGCCTTGCGGGCCCTCCACCGCATAGCCCATCGCCTGCAAGGCCTTCACTGCGGGCACGGTGAGGGCTTTATCTTCCGCGCCAAACAAGCCGTCCTCGGAGGCATGGGGGTTGATGCCCATCATGGCCACGCGCGGACGAACAACACCCAAGCGTTCGCATGCACGGATACCTGCCAATGTGGCGCGTTGTATCAATTCAGGGGTCAGGCGATTCAACGCTGACTGCACGCTCTCATGCAGCGTGACATGCACGATCCTCAGCCCAGCGCCCACCAGCATCAAGAACACCTGGTCGTCTTCCATGCCGCAAACCTTGGCAAGCAAAGAGGGATAACCGCTGAAGGCAATGCCTGCTTGCTGTATGGCAGTTTCATGGTGCGGGCAGGCAATCACTGCGCCAACTTGACCCGTCTGGCAGGCCTGTATGGCCGCTGTGGCGCTGGCCACGGCGGATGCACCCGCAGCGGACGACACCACCCCCGGCTGAAACTGCGCATCGGTTACCGAACCCGCCTCCACAAAATGAATCTGCGTGGCCACCTCAGTTAGGCCTAATGACTGGGCGGTGCGCTGCCACGCCAGCTCTGGGCCAAACACCGTCACGCTGTCACGCACAGACGCTGGCAAGGTCGCTATGGCCTTCAGTGCAATCTCAGGGCCGATGCCATTGGGGTCGCCCAAGGACAGCGCTATGCCTTGCGTTGGCTGACTCATAAGGGAATGGCCAGCAAGGTGTCGGTGACGGTGCTGTCGCACACCACCACCCGTTCTGCCAACAAGACCCCATGCGTTGCAGGTGACTGGGCGGTATTTTCTGCCTGGATGAACTTGTCTTTGAAATAACCCGTTGCGAACATATCCGTCTGCCCTGTGGACATGATGCGTGCCACCATGAACGGTGTATGCGCCAAAGTAGCCTCGCCTTCCTGGCCCAGAACAAAAGGAATTCCCATGAGATGGCGGTAGCTTTGCCGCTCGTAAATATTGGCCAAGCGCAAGGCGGCAACACGGTCTTCCAACATGTCTCGTGAATCTGCATAAACGATGCCTGCGGGCAAGTTGTCTTGCTCATTTTCAATGTTCGTGATGCGGTAAATCGCATGCGCTGTGAAAAACTGCGGCCATTGCTCCAGCTTATCGCTGTCGATGGCGAATGCATAGGCCGCATTGAAAGAACAAAGTGTCAGCAAATCGATCATGGTGGGCTTTCTGAAGTTCACATCTTCATGTGCTGTCGGTACGCCTTCCAGAAACCCCTTACCGAGGTCTCTGTGGCTCGCCCTTCGCTGGAGCCCGTGTGATCGCCCCCCATTTCCACCACCGCTTGGTGGTCTTGTGCGCCTTGAATGCCCCGTTGCACAAAGCCGCCCACAGCGCCGTCTTCCATCGAAATGAACCCCGCAGGGCCAATCAGGTTGGATTGCTTGAGCCGTGTTGTGCGCTGCGCAGGCGTGTCATCGGCGTAGCCAATGTAAGTCCAGTTCAATTCGGTCCGCCCCACCCCTTGGGGTAAGACCTGGCGAACGGCGAGACAATTTTGAATTTGCTGCAATACAAAACCAGGAAATACCGACAAAATTTGCAGCGTGACGCCATCGTCGTACTCTGTAAACCCAGCCAATAAACTGGTGTCTTTCAAGCGATAGCGGTCATTGTCAGCACGCAGCGCTTGGTCTTTGTAAGAGCTGTCTTTCACCGCGTGTTCAATCATGGAGTAGCTGACATGGTGCCCACCAGAAGGGTCCACAATCACCCCCCCTTTTTGCGATAAACGATTGAGTTCAAAGGTTGTAAAAAACATGTGCAAAAGACTGGCGTGGTAGCTGTCTTTCACGTTTTCCACATACAACTTCCAGTTGTTCGGTAAGGCCTGTGTGAACCGACCAATGACCTCAACAGGTTTGTGCAAGACGCGTTGAATACGGGCACAAATTTCGGGGCCCAAGTAGGTTTCGATGGCCGGCACATCCTGTGAAAAGGTGCCAAACACCAAACCACAATACACCGCTACGCGCAACTTACGGGGCCCATGTTCTTCTTTGCAAAAAGTTGATGGCATCCCGCCTTGACCTTTGACCCCTCTGACAAAAGCGACGCCCGTCAAATCACCCTGGCGGTTGTAACTCCATGCGTGGTAAACGCACTGAAAGTTGGCGTCCTTGCCTGACTTTTCCAAAGCAATCAAAGCGCCCCTGTGTGCACATCGATTTTCGAAAGCATATATCAGCTGATCGTTATCACGCACGACCACGACCGGGGTTTCTCCCACATGCGTGGTTCGGTAGCTGCCGGCTTCTTTCAACTCGGCATCCAGACACAAAAAACTCCACGTTGCGCCGTGAAAAATATGGCTTTGCTCTTGTTTGGCAATGTCTGCATCGCCATATATTGAAAACGGAATGCGCGTCAGGGCGTTGCTTTTCCAATGGATTTTTTGCGTTGGCATGCGCGACTCTTAATCTAACGAAACGTTGCTGCTTTTAATGACCGTGTGCCATTTTTCTGACTCATCACGTACGAACTTGCTGGTTTGCTCTGGACTCCAGCCTCTTGGTTCTGCCCCTTGCTCAGCAAATTTTTGCCGTATTTCCGGATGTGCCAAAGCCTCAGAAACTGACTTGTAAATCGTCGAAATCATGGCCACTGAAGTCCCCGGAGGTGCCATCAACGAAAAGAAAGTGACCGCATTCATTGTGGGCAATTTTTGCTCCGCAAAGGTCAGGACTTGGGGCAAAGCTTTTGAGCGTTGGTCATCTGCCACCGCAAAAATACGCAACTTTCCAGCCAGGTGAAATTGCATTGACGAGCTCAGGTTGTCGAAAAAGACATCCACGGTACCGGCCATCAAATCGACCAGCGCCGGCGCCGTGCCTTTATAAGGCACATGGATCATTTCTGTGCCGGTCAACTGCATGAACATGCTGGCCGTCAAATGGGAGGTAGAGCCATTGCCTTGGGATGCATAACTGACTTTGCCTGGGTTGGCTTTCAAGTAGGCGATCAGCTCAGCAAGGTTTTTGGCTGGAACTTTGGGACTCACGGCCAGCACGTTGGGCACGGTCGCCATCACCGTGATGGCTTGCCAACGGGTGGGGTCAAAGCTGAGTTTTTTGTACAGGTGATGGTTGATCGCCACCGGGCCCGGCGGCGAAGCCAGCACCGTGCTCCCGTCAGGCTCTGCCCGGTAAACAAATTCTGCGCCAATGTTGCCGCCTGCACCGGCTTTGTTTTCCACCACCACGCCACCCGGGAATTGCGCGCGCATTTTTTCTGCCAACAAGCGCGGCAGAACATCGGCTGTACCGCCCGCAGGGAACGGCACTATCAGTTTCAAGGGCTTGGGCGTTTGGGCCAGCCCGCTGCTCACGATGCACAGGGTCATCAAAGCCACCAGACAAGCGCGAACGTGGCGTTGAAGTGCCGTCATGAAACGATCTTTCGACAATTGAGGCATGTGTAAATCTCCTGCTCTTTTTTCGGAGTCCGTAGACCCTCTTGCTGTCTGAATAAGGGGACTTAAGCCCGCAGTTTTTCAATCAGGCCATTCAGTTCTTCGAGCGAGCCGAATTGAATCGCCAACTCGCCCATTTCTTCGATCTTACCGTGCCGCTTGACACGTTTTTTCACGCGCACTTCAACGTCTGCAGTGAGTAAATCCGAGAGTTCTTCTTCGACCCGGCGGACATCACGTGACTTTTCCTTTTTGGGTTTTTGTTGCACCAAGTTGAATTCAGCGCTGAGTTTTTTGACCAAGCTTTCGGCTTCTCGAACTGACATTTTTTTGGCCGTGATCTGGTTCGCGGCGGTGATCTGCGTCGCACGGTCCAAAGACAATAAAGCACGTGCATGACCCATGTCCAGGTCTCCGGCCATCAACATGGTTTGCACGGGATCTGCCAAATTTAACAAACGCAACAAGTTGCTGGCGGCACTGCGAGAGCGGCCCACAGCCTGTGCCGCAGTTTCATGCGTGAGTCCAAATTCTTTGATGAGGCGTTGCAAGCCCTGTGCTTCTTCCAGCGGGTTGAGGTCCTCGCGCTGCATATTCTCAATCAAGGCCATGGCCGCAGCGGCTTCATTGGTCACATCGCGCACCAGCACGGGTACGCGGTCCAGGCCGGCCAGTTTGGAAGCCCGAAAACGCCGCTCCCCCGCAATGATTTCGTATTTGCCGGCATGAGTGCCCTCGGTCAACTGCCGGACCAAAATGGGCTGCATGACGCCCTGCGCCTTGATGGACTCGGCCAGTTCGTACAAAGCGCCTTCGTCCATTTGTGTTCGTGGCTGGTAGGCACCCGCCACCAGCACATCCAGCGACAAGGTGGTAGAAATGCCATCGTTGGCGGTGCCGCCCGCTTGTGTTGGTGCTTCCACAACTTTGGGGCCGAGTAAGGCTTCGAGGCCACGGCCGAGGCCCTTGGGTTTCTTGGAGACCATGGTTCAGTCTTTCATCAGTTCATGAAGCAGTGCTTGACCTTGAGGCCAGTCACTGGTTTTTTCGGCAGGAAGATGGGGTACAACGCACTCGGCGATCCATTGTGCCCCCCAGGACTCGGCCAAGGCTTGCGCCCATACCGGGTCAAATGTGCCGTTCGATTTTGCTGCCTTAGTTTCGGCTGGGTTGCTGTGTTGTTCAGGCCCGACCATCCAGGTTGTGAAAGGCAGGCGCTGTCGCACGATTGGCGACCAACTGGGCAAGCGCTCGCGCACAGCGGTGATCTCCACATCGAGCGGTGCCACCAGCAAAGCCGCCCGAACGCGGTCCGTGAGCCCGGAGTGAGCTGCCCAAGCAGACAACTGGATACACCCCAAGTTGTGGGCCACCAGCACGACATGCGCGGCGTTCAGCACGGCCTCTTCGAGCCGGATCAACCAATCGCCCCGCAAGGGACGCTGCCAATCATGCTGCTCGACACAGCGCCTGCCAGGCATTGAAGCCCATTCGAGTGGCCATGGATCTGGAACGCTCTGCGGCCAACCGGGCAAGATCAAAACAAGGGGGGCGCTCATTTCACATTTTAGAAATTCGGTCGACCAGTTCCCGGGCGAACTCGACAAAAGACACACTGCCCTTGGCAGAAGGGTCAAACACCACACCGGGCAAGCCATAACTGGGGGCTTCGGCCAATCGCACATTGCGTGGAATCACGGCATTGAACACCTTGTCACCAAAATGGGCTTTGAGCTGTTCGCTGACCTGCTGCTGCAGCGTCACTCGGGGATCAAACATGACGCGCAGCAAACCGATTATTTTCAGGTCACGGTTTAGATTGGCATGCACTTGTTTGATGGTGTTGACCAGGTCGGTCAGGCCTTCGAGCGCAAAATATTCGCATTGCATGGGCACGATCACCCCGTGGGCTGAACATAAACCATTGAGGGTCAGCAGGGACAATGAAGGCGGACAATCAATCAGCACAAAATCGTAATCCCCCTGAACAGGGGCCAGCGCTTCTTTAAGCCGCTGATCGCGGCGCTCAAGGTCTACCAGTTCGACTTCGGCACCGGCCAACTCGCGGTTCGCGCCCAGAATATGGTAGCCGGATTTTTCGGCAAACACCGCCGCCTCTTGAACGCTGGCTGACTCGAGCAGTACGTCGTACACCGAGAGCGCCAATTGCCGCTTGTCCACACCCGAGCCCATAGTGGCATTGCCCTGTGGGTCCAGATCCACCAAGAGCACCCGCTGCCCCACTTTGGCAAGGCCTGCGGCCAGGTTGACGCTGGTGGTGGTTTTGCCGACGCCGCCTTTTTGGTTGGCAATGCAGAAAATTTTGGCCATGGAGGAGCGTTTGCTTTATTTAGACAGGGCCAGCTTAACGCCAAAGCCAATGAGAAAGATGCCCGCCAGCTTTTCAAGCCAGCGACCGAATTGAGGATTGGCACGCATGCGCTCGGCCAAGTGATGGGTCAGAAGGGTCATTCCGAGACCATAGATGAAAGTCAGCGACGCAATGGTGAACGCCATAACGCCAAAACTCACTACACCCTGGTGATGTGCTGGGTCCACAAACAAGGGGAAAAAGGCCATGTAAAAAACAATCGCTTTGGGATTGAGCAGTGTTATGGCCATGGCCTGCCGGAAATAGTGCCGTGGCCGGATATTCAGAACCGGCCCATCGCCGGGCTTGGCCGTTAACATTTTCCAACCCAACCAAGCCAGATACACCGCACCCACCCATTGCACCGCTGCAAAAGCAGCGGGGTACGTTGCCAAGACCGTCGCCACACCGGCAACCGCCAACCACATCAAAACCTGATCGCCCGCAATCACTCCCAAGGTTGTGCCTAAGCCACCGGGCAAACCACCCTTGCTTGTTGAAGTGATGAGCGCCAAATTACCTGGCCCAGGAATGGCCAGAAACAAGATGGTCGCAGCAACAAATGCGCTGTAATCCGAAATACCGAAAAACATGGACATTCTTTCTGGTGAATGCAGCGAGTGTACGTGATGGCGTTACCCACTCATTCAGATGCAAGCGCATGACGCATCCAAACCATACAGCGATCAGCATCCAGCCCCGGCACCGTCAATGGTTCCACGTGAAACACTTGCACGTGAGCAGGCAAGTCAGCGATTTCTTCATCCGGCCGTTTACCTTTCATGGCCATCCATACACCCTGTGCAGGGAGTGCGTTCTGAGACCATTGGGTAAAGTCATTCAAGGAGGCAAAAGCACGCGAGCTGATGACGTCATACTCTTCTTGGACAGACTCAACCCGGGCTTGCAGGCCACGCAAGTTCGGCAACCTGAGGGATGCCGCTACCTGTTGAATGAAGGCGGCTTTTTTGCCCACGGTGTCTACACACGTAACCTGCAACTCGGGTCGGCAAATTGCCAATACGACGCCAGGCAAGCCGCCACCCGAACCAACGTCCAGCAAACGCGTCGACTGACCTTGGGTGTGCCGCAATAAGGGTGGCAACGCAGACAGGCTGTCGAGCAAGTGATGGGTCAGCATTTCATGAGGGTCACGAACAGCCGTGAGGTTGTAAACCCGAGTCCACTTTTGGATCAATGCCAAGTAAGCGAGTAATTGCTGTTGGACAGCCTCACTTAGATCGAGCCCCAACACCACAGCACCCCGAGCCAATGGCTCGGCCAGCGCGTCACGGCTAGACGCGAGCAAGTCGTTCATGCTGCCGCCGCATCATGAACAGCATCAGCTGCCAACTTGAAGCCTTTTACGCCCCCCTTTTTCAGATGGATCAACAAGAGTGACATGGTCGCAGGCGTCATCCCTGAGATTCGAGAAGCCAGACCCAAAGTTTC
>Ga0164295_10001043_pt1 | contig 22967 bp, 20 predicted proteins | sample GEODES006metaG_FD_111798 | JGI IMG/M metagenome (GOLD analysis project Ga0164295, IMG submission 111798) | Oligotrophic lake water microbial communities from Sparkling Lake, Wisconsin, USA - GEODES006 metaG | ecosystem: Environmental > Aquatic > Freshwater > Lake | place: USA: Sparkling Lake... | reverse complement strand
TCCGGCGTGTCCTTCGTGAACGTCAGCTCCGGGGCCGTCGTCTCGGGGGGCAGGCCCAGGAGCCGCGCCGTTGCCTCTCCCTCGAAGGGCCGGGAATGAGCCAGCGTGCAGGCGATCGTAGCCTGCTGGCCCTGCTCGCACGACGCCCGCTTGAGCGTGGCGGTCGTGAAGGGCTCCGCCACCTCGAGCATCACCGGCGGCGAGGCCACCCAGGCGGTGCCGTTCACGTCCCCACCGGCGATCACGTAGACCGGCCATGTGCCGGTCGCCGCCTTGGCGTCGGCGTTGATCTGATAAACCGCCTCGGTCGCCTCGGGCGGGATCGTGATCGACGGGCTCGTCGACACGCCACCGGGGCGGGATGGAAACTCGACCGTGACCGGCTTGTCGAAGCCCTCGGCCCGCTTGACGATCACGCGGAGATCGACCGCTCCGTTTCGCACGAGCGGCGCCTTCGGCTGCACGAGTTCGATCGAGAAGGGAACCGCCTCGACGACCGCCACGGCAAGTTTCGAGACGCGGCCCGAATAGTGGACGGCGTTGTTGGGATCACCGAGCACGAAATCGGCGGCATTCTCGAAGTGGCCGCTGATTCCCCCCTTTCGCTCCGGGTCCTCTGCGGTGACCTGCCGGGCCGTGAACGTGAGGAGCTTTCCGGCGAGCGGGGCATCGGCGGCCGCCTCGAAGACGACGGGCACCTGCACCTGCCCGGCTTTGAACGGCGGAGCGATCATCGTGACCCCTGCGGGCAGCTGGCTGCCATCGAGCAGGAGGTCGCCGTCGAAGTTGGTCCGCGCGGCGTTCACGAGGATCGCGAAGCGGTTGCCCCGCGGCACGACCACCGTCTGCCGCGTCTGCGAGAAGCGGTCGATCCGCGGGATCGTGAGGGTGAGCCGCGGCGCGGGGGCCGCGAGTTCCACGCGGTAGGTGAAGTCGGGCTGGCCGCGGCCGAGGTGGTCCTTGATGCGCATGAGATACTCGCCGTCTTCGGGCACGTCGAATCGGAAGACCGAGTCGGGCCCCTTGGCGTCGTCATTGCCCGCCATGGTGCCGCCGTCGGCCTTGAGCACGTTGACCACGGGATCGAGGCCGGACCGCAGCCGGCGGGCGTGGCACTCCACCTCGAGGGTCTGCCCCTTCGTCGCCGCAAACCGGAAGTGATCGACGTCGCCGGGCTTCTCGACCACGCCGTGGAACGCGAGCGTGGCATCGGCCGGCGTCGCCGCGGTGGGCTCGTCGTTGGGCTCCTGCTCGAGGGCATTGCCGCTCGCGGAGATCCGGAAGGGCAGGGGGGAGGGGCAGGTGCCGCCGTCGTCGGTCGCGAATAGCCGGTGCGTGCCGCCGATCGGCGTGGCGGGCACGTCGAACTCCCGCACGATCGGTCCCGATGCATCGCCGAGAAAGGTGACGGTCACCTTCTCGCCCGCCTTGCCCCCGGCGGGGTGGATGGCCGTGGGACGCGGGAACCCGCCGATGTGGAGGCGGTAGCGGGAACTGCCATCGCCGCCATAGGAGGCTTCGCGGACCTGCACGAGGTAGCGGCCATCCTCGGGGGCGAGCACCGAGAGGATGCCGTCCTGGAGCGTGGCCGGCGAGTCATCGGCGACGGCGAGCTGAAACCCCTTGGAGTCGACGATCGAGATGTGCGGGTCGAACCGGTGGCTGCCAAGCCGTAATCCCTCGATCTCGACCGAGAGCCGCTGGTCTTTCTTGAGGTCGACCGCGAAGCAATCGACATCTTCGGTGGCGACAATGCCGTGGATGGTGTGATCGAGCGGCACCGGCTGGGCCTTGTCGGCGGAGCCGTTGGGCTCGATCTCGTCGAGGATTGGCAGCCCGCCGACCCAGAACGACCGGTAGTCGCTGATGCCCGACGCCGTGCGGACCTGCACGATCTGCTCGCCCGCCGGGCACGACTCGGGCACGTGGATCACAGCCTTGAACGATTTCTCATCGGTGCCCGAGGTCAGCGACTTCACGGCGAGGCCGTCGTCGCCGTAGAAAAAGATTTCCTGCGCGGCGCCCAGCCGTTCACCGCGGAACTCGAGCTCGCGGTCGCCGCCGCGCTGCACCCCGCGGGGAAGGATCAGCGAGAGGCTCGGCGATGAGGCGAGCGCAGACGATGCGAGGCCCGCGAGACCCACGAGCAGCATCGCAACGCGAGTGAAGCGTAGCCGGCGTGCCGTGAGCGAAGGCCAGGATGGCCGTAGCGAACCTCCGGCGACAGGGCGTGAGCAGCCCTTCACGGCCCCGGTGAACGGCATCATGCGTGCCTCAGGTGATGAGTTGCTGGACGACCTTGCCGCCGTCGACGATCTCGACCGGCCGTGCCCCCGGGGCCATCAGTTCCTTGCGGGCGTCGATCCCGAGCCGGTCGTAGACCGTGGTGGCCCAGTCTTCGACGGTGAGGGGATCGTCCTCGGGCTCGGCGGCGGTGGCGTTGCTCGAGCCGTGGACGATGCCCCTCTTGATGCCCCCGCCGGCCATGACGATCGAAAACACCTTGGGCCAGTGGTCGCGGCCAGCCGTGGGGTTGATCTTGGGCGTGCGGCCGAACTCGGTCGTGACGCAGACGAGCGTGGAGTCGAGCAGGCCGCGGCGGTCGAGGTCGCGGATCAAGGTGGCAAAGCCCTTGTCAAAGGCCGGAGCCTGGCTCTTGATCCCCTTCTCGATCTGGTCGTGGTGGTCCCAGCCGCCGTAGGTGAGCGTCACGAACCGCACGCCCGACTCCACGAGCCGGCGGGCGAGGAGCATCCGCAGGCCGGCCTGATTGCGGCCGTACTCGTCCTTGATGGCGTCGGGTTCCTGCTTCAGGTCGAAGGCCTCCTGTGCCTTCGCAGAACTGATCAGGCCGTAGGCCCGCTGGTAGAAAGTGTCGAGGGCGTCGAGCGAATCGCTCTTCTCTGCCTGGCGGAAGTGATCGTTGACCACGTCGAGCATCCGCCGCCGCTTGTCGAACCGCGATTCGTCGATGCCCTCGGGGAGGTTCAGGTCGCGGACCTTGAAGCGGCCGTCAGCCGGGTCGGCGCCGAGGCTGAAGCCCGAGTAGGCGCTGGAGAGATACCCGGAGCCCGCGAACTCGTTGGGCTGATTGGGAATGCAGACGTAGGGCGGCAGGTTGTCACGGGGGCCGAACTCGTGCGAGATCACAGAACCGAAGCTCGGGTATTGGAGCGCCGGGCTCGGCCGGTAGCCCGTGAACATGTTGTGCGTGCCCCGCTCGTGGGCCGCCTCGCCGTGGGTCATGGAGCGGCAGATGGCGAGCATGTCGGCGATCTTCGCCGTGTGCGGCAGGAGTTCGCCGAAGCGGACCCCGGGGAGCGCCGTGTCGATGCTGCCGAACGGCCCGCGGTATTCCGCCGGGGCGAGCGGCTTGGGGTCGAAGGTCTCCTGGTGGGCGACGCCGCCGGGCAGGTAGATGGAGATCACCGACTGGGCGGCGGCCTGGCGGGGGGGCGTGCCCGGGTTGGCCTCGGCCCGTGCGGCCTGCATCCGCAGGAAGTGGCCCAGCGAGAGCCCGAGGCCGCCGACGGTTCCCACGGAGAGGAATCCGCGGCGATCGATGCCGCGCGAGAATAAAACCCTTCCCATCGGTGCAGCTCCGGGGGCACGATCCTGCCGGGGGAAAGCGAATTCTCGTCGACGGTACGAGCACCGAGTCGACCAGTGCGATGAACCCTGTCGATAGCATAAGAAATGCTGCGGGTTGCCGCCCGGTACCGGCACGTCGCGGGGCTGGGCTATGGCAGGAAGTCGTGTGCCTGAAACGGCTTACACGGATGGCAGTCGACGCTCAGGCTCGAGTGCTTCTCGTGTAAAAGTCGAAGGGCGTGAGCCTTCGGGTGCCCGACGCTGACCCCAGGCTCATCCCGGCCTCGTCAGGCGGCGGTCACGAGGCCGCGAGGGAAGACGAGCCATGCGTCGCTGGACGTGATCATCTTTTGGGTCACTACGGCCGCCCGGTAGCCGAAGAACAGCGGCCGCACGTCGGCTTCGCCGGTCTCCTGCGCGAGTGCCTTGCGCACGCGTTCGGCGATCCGCAGAAACCCGCGGACCTCCGACTCGGAGATGTTGGTCTTCACCTCGCAGAGCACGACGACTGGCCGTCCGTTGATGGTGCCCCGCAGGATGGCGTCGAACTCATACGCCTTTCCCTCCGCCTCGATCGACTCGCTGCCACCCGATTCCATCACGAACCCGAAGCGTTCGGCCAGCACCTCAGGAATCCGCTCACTCGCGTAAGCCTCGAGGTTGCCGCCGGCCGTCGCTGCCAAGCCGCCGACCTGCTTCGCCAAGTCTTTGATTGAGTGCTCGGTGCGTCGCTGGGCATCCGCTAGTTCCCGCTGGGACTCAACCAGTTCCCGCTGGGACTCGGCCAGTTCCTCGACGCGATGCTCAGTGCGTTGCTGTGACTCGGCGAGTTGCTGCTGTGACTTGGCGAGTCGTTCGACCACGCTTCTGAGTTCGGCGAAGTCGTGCCGCGTGACCAGTTGGTCGTGCATTTCCACGTGCAGGTTGGCGATGAGATCTGCCTGGTCGGCAGTGAACGACCGCTGGAGGCGGTTCCGGATTTCCGTCAGGCTGACCATGGCAACTTCTCTCCTCGTGGGCAATCGATCACCAAATATCCACTCTCGGCGGCAGCGGGGCAAGCCGACCGTGTTCGCAAGATGTGAACATATGTATAGTATTTTGTCAAGAGGTGGTCAACACTCCCTGGACTGCCGTAAACCGAGCCCGGTGTTTCCTTCGTCTCCCCGTTCCGACATCGTGGCGTCGCTCTGCGGAAGATGGCCCGTCGAAGGTGTCGTGGTGTTCGGGTCCCGCTGCTGCGCCTGGCACAGCGCTCGATCGATGACACCGCAGGGCGGTCAGGCTGCCGGCGGGCAGTCTTGGAAAAACGCTCGCAGGGCGTCGAGCCGGGAGCGCAGCGGCGGGAACTTCGTGTTTATGAGCGGCGCGAAGGCGGGCCGCCGGGCGGGCTTCGGGAAGGCCGCCGAGGTGACGGGCTTACGGGGCGTCTGGATTCCCAGCAGGTTGAAAAACTCCTCGGCGAACCCGTACCACGTGACGCCGGGGCCTTCGTTGACGAGGTGGTAGATGCCCAGTGGAAACTGCTCGGTGAGCAGTCGAGCCGTGGCCTCGGCCACATCGCGAGTGTAGGTGGGGCTGCCAACCTCCTCGTCGACGATCGTCAGCTGCGGCTTTGTCTGCGCGAGCCCAACCATGACACTCACGAAACTCGGCTTCGCGAGCGTGGACGGCCCCGGCCGACCGAAGATTTTGGAGAGCCGGCAGACATACCAGCGTCCGCCGGCGGCGGCCACGGCCTGCTCTCCGGCGAGCTTGCTCTCACCGTAGACGGAGATCGGTGCCGGGGTGTCATCTTCTGAGTAGCCCTCGGGCTGGTCGCCGGCGAAGACATAGTCGGTGCTGTAGTGGACGAAGGCTGCGCCCGAGTCGCGGCAGGCCCGGGCCACTTCGCCGGGCACCTCGGAGTTGAGCTTCCAAGCGATGGGCCGGTTGGCCGGATCCTCGGCAGCGTCGACGTTGTTGTAGGCCACGGCATTGATCACGGCCGAGAAGCCGCGGCCGATCATCGCCCGCACGGCGGCCTCGTCAGTCACATCCAGCTCATCGCGGTCGCAGCCGACAACCTCGTGGCCCGCGGCCGAGAAGACCGACACGAGGTCCTGGCCGAGATTGCCTTGGGATCCGAGGATCAGGATTTTCATGGGACGAGTCTCCTCCGGGAAAGGCTCGTAGCAGGCTCTTGAGCGTGGAATGGGCGTGGCATGCGTGCGGCAGTGTATGGGAATGCCCCATGAGGAGCGAGGACTGCGTGCCGCGTGTCGGTCCTGGACCGCCGCGGATGCGAGGCCCGGCTCGGATGAGATTGCGGGCAGATTTTTGGGGTACACTTTCAGACGGGCTTTTCGGTTTGTCAGCGTCTTTTCCAGGGCATCAAAACCTCCATGGATGTCGTCATTCTCTGCGGTGGTCAGGGCGCGCGGATGCGCGAGGAGACGGAATACCGCCCCAAGCCCATGGTGGAGGTCGGCAGCCGGCCACTCCTGTGGCACATCATGCGGCTCTTTGGCCACCACGGCCTCAATCGCTTCGTGCTCTGCCTCGGGTACAAGGGGAGCATGATCAAGGACTACTTCCTCAACTACGCGGCGATGACGCAGGACTGCACCGTGGCCGTGGGCAGCCGACGGCAGGTCTGGTACCACGGCAATGGAGACCCCTTCGATTTCGAGGTCACGCTCGCCGACACGGGCATCGACACGATGACCGGAGGGCGGGTGAAGAGGATCGAGCACCACGTGAAGGGCGATACGTTTCTGGTGACGTACGGGGATGGGCTCTCGAATGTCGACGTCGCCAAACTGCTTTCGTTCCACGCCGCCCACGGCAAGCTGGCGACCGTCACGACCGTACAGCCTGTCTCACGCTTCGGAATGACCACGATCGACGATCAGTCCCGCGTCACGAGCTTTTCTGAGAAGCCGAAGGTCGAGGGCTGGGTGAATGCCGGTTTTTTCGCATTCAACCGCCGGGTCTTTGACTATCTCGACGGCGGTGATTTTCAGATGCTCGAGACCGGACCGCTCGAGCGGCTCGCCGCCGAGGGCCAACTCATGGCCTACAAGCACGACGGCTTCTTCTTTCCGGTCGATACCTACCGCGACTATCTCTACGTCAACGAACTCTGGAAAGACGGCGACGCGGCCTGGAAGGTGTGGTGATGGCATTCGGCGAAGGCATCCGCGGCAAGCGTGTGTTCGTGACGGGGCACACGGGCTTCAAGGGCTCGTGGCTCGTGATGCTCCTGCATCGACTCGGGGCGAAGGTGACAGGGTATTCGCTGGCGCCGCCGACGACTCCCTCGCTCTTCGACGTCGCCCGGATTCGCGACCTGGTGGATGTGCACCACGAGGCCGATATTCGCGATGCTGCCCGGCTGGCCGCGGCCGTTTGCGAGGCCCGGCCCGACGTCATGATGCATCTGGCCGCGCAGCCGCTCGTGCGGCTCTCCCACCGCGAGCCCTTGGGGACGTTTTCAACGAACGTCGTCGGCACGGCATCGGTTCTCGACGCCATCCGTGGCCTCTCGGCCCCGTGTGCCGTCGTCATCGTCACCAGCGACAAGTGCTACGAGCCGCACGACGACGGCCACCCTCATGATGAATCCGATCCCATGGGCGGCCACGATCCGTACAGCGCCAGCAAGGGGGCCGCCGAGCTTGTCACGTCGGCCTATCGAAGAAGCTACTTTCCCCCAACAAGACTCACCGAGCACGGCGTGCAGTTGGCCACCGTGCGAGCCGGCAACGTGATCGGCGGTGGCGATTGGGCCGAGGACCGCATCGTTACCGACATCGTGGCGAGCCTCCGCTCCGGCCAGGTCGTTCGCCTGCGGAACCCCGAATCCATCCGGCCCTGGCAGCATGTGCTCGAACCGGTCTACGGCTACATGACGTTGGCATGCGCGATGCTTAAGCGGCCTGCGGCTGAGTGGTGCACGGCATGGAACTTCGGCCCAGCCGGCGGTGACGACCTCCGGGTTCGGGAACTGACGGAGGTCTTTCTTGCCGCATGGGGCGAGGGGGCATGGGAAAGCATTTCCGACCGGCACGCGCCGCTCGAGACTGCGGCGCTGCGGCTGAACGTGTCACGCGCGATCAGGTCGCTCCCCTGGATGCCGCAATTCTCCAGCGTGGAAGCGATTCAACGGACTGCGACGTGGTATCGCCGGTTCAAGGATGCTCCCGACACGGCCAGGGATCTCTGCCACACGGATATCGCGGCCTATGAACGTCGCCTCGGGTGACCTACGGTTTTTCGATCCCGTTCGTTGGGCTGCTGGCGGCGAAGGCCGGGTCGAGTCGTGGCATCGGACGTAGTTTGCTCCTCCATCCAGGCGGATAGCGGAGGGCGGAAGCGAAGGTCTTGAAGGCGTAGTCGAACAACTTCAAGAGCGGCACTGACGAGCTCTCTTCGTCATAACGGGCGGGGCAGGGCACTTCACCGATCCAGAATCCGTTGGCGACGGCATGCATGAGGATGTCGCTGGCGAACGCATGGGTGTCGGAAAAGGAGTCGAGTGGGGCGGTTTCGATCAGTCGTCGAGAGTAGGCCCGCAGTCCGCTATGCCATTCGCCGAAGGTCGTACCGAACCAGAGGTTCTGGCCGAGCGTCATGGTGCGATTGCAGAGATAACGGTAGAGAGGCATGCCGCCGGCCAGCGCCTGGGACCGTGAGCGAATGCGATTGCCCTGGATCATGTCGAAATAGCCCCGCGAGATGTACTCGACCATAAGGTCGGTCAGGGAGGGGTCGTATTGGAAATCGCCGTGAAGTTCCACCGCGGCGTCACAGCCCTCCTCCATCGCCAGCCGCAGGAGACGCTTGAGATTCCCCCCGTAGTTCAGGTTCCGCTCGTGTCGGACCGTGCGCAACCCCAGGCGGGCGGCAACCCGAGGCGTGTCGTCGGTGCTGCAGTTGTCACCGACGACCACGAACGGTTTCAGCGAGTCCGGGACGGCCTGAAACGTCTTCTCAAGAGTCTTTTCGACGTTGTATGCGAGCACCATGACCATGGGCTTCTTGGCGGTGATCATGTCGGTGAGGCCTCTCCACGAAAATGGTGCGAATAGCCGGCAAGACCGGACTCGAGGTCATGCCGCGGCCTCCATCCGCAGGCCAGAAGCCTTGATGGTGCCGCCACGACCATATCCTCCGTCGTGGGGTCTGGCGAACGAGCATCCTCGCGGGGCCGTACGCCGAGCATTCGTGCCAGGAGGGAAGCGGCGGCGCCGACCTCAACACCGCGGCCAGTGCCCACGTTGAAGTCACCGTCTGCAGAACGCTCGGCGACGAGCACGATGGCGGCCGCGACGTCGTCGACATGCACGTAATCCCGGACGGCGTGCGGGAACCGGATCATCGCAGGATCGTAGTCGCCCTCCCTGCACGCGCGAGCGACACTGCTGAAGAGTCGCTGAGGATGCTCCCCGACGCCAAAGGGGAAGAAGACCCTGAGCCATGCGAGATCGAAGTCGGTCGTCCGCTGCATCACTCGAAGATTTTGGCGGAGGCCGCATTTCGCCGCTGCGTACGGCGTCCCGGCAGCGACGAGAGGATGATCCTCGCCGAGGGGGGTCGCGGACGCCGCATACTCGGCGCACGACCCGATCATCACGAATCGTCGGGTTCCAAGAGCTGAGAGCTGCTCGACGAGCGACAGCCCCCACGCCTGATGGTCAGCGTTGGCCGGAGAATCCTGGTAGACACCCGGCGTCGCAATCCACGCGCAGTGGATGCAGACTTCGGGCCGGAAGTCGGCGATTCGCTCGAACGGGAGGTCGGCCAAGGTGTGCGGCCGCCGCAGGCACAAGACATCATGGCCGCCGGCCTGGGAAACTTGCAGCACGCGCGAGCCGATGAAGCCGCTCGCCCCGGTGAGGAATATCCTCATGTCAGTTCGGCGAGCAAGGGGAGCGACGCATCGCGTTCCGAGAGGAGCGGGATATCCACCGGCCAAGGGATGGCCAGGTCGGGGTCATTCCAGCGAACTCCGGCCGAGAGCGAGGGCACGTATCCCGTCGACATGTGATAGAGCAGGCAGCAGTCATCCGTCACGCACTGGAAGCCGTGCGCGAACCCCTCCGGCACGTAGATCGCCAGCGGGCTGGTGGCGTCGAGTTCAAAGGCCTCCCAGAGGCCAAACGAGGGAGAGCCTCGTCGCACATCGACGATGACGTCGTAAACACTGCCCCGAACGCACTGAATGAGCTTGATTTCCGCACTCGGCGGCCGCTGGAAGTGCAGACCACGAAGCATGCCGCGGCGAGCTGTTTGGCTGACGTTCGTCTGCACCCATGTGGCGTTCAACCCAGCGGATACGAAGGCATCGGCACAGAATGCGCGGACGAACATCCCTCGGACGTCGTGAAACGACTCCAGGTCGATGAGCAGCACGCCGGCAAGACCAGCCTCCCGGACCGTCATTCGATGATCCTCGGCACGGGTAGCGGCACGATGAACCGGCCACCGGCCGCACGATACGCCTGCTGCTGGGCAAGGATCTCGTCCGCAAAATTCCACGTGAGGAGAACTGCGTAGTCGGGCCGCCGTTCGATGAGAGCGGTCGGCGGGAGGATCGGCACCCGTTTTCCAGGTGACAGAAATCCCTGCTTGTGTGGACTCCGATCGACGATGAAATCGATCGTTTCGGTGCCGATGTCGCAGAAGTTGAGGAGTGTGCTTCCCTTGGCGCTCGCCCCGTAGGCCGCAATCCGGGCGCCGCCCTGCTTGAGCGCTCGGAGGAGTGCCACGAGATCATGGCGGAGGGCCGCAACGCCATTCGAGAATGTTTCGTAGATCAGGTCGTCTGCCAAGCCGGCGGAACGTTCGGTCTCCAGCACCGCTGCGACGCTGTCGTCGAGCGGGCGGGCGCCGCGGTGAGCCACGTGTGCCCGGAGGGACCCCCCGTGGATCGGCAGCACGTCCACGCGGATGAGTTCGAGCCCGTGCCTGTGAAGAAGCGGGACCAAGGGCGTCGCCGCATAGTAGAAAACATGCTCGTGATAGATGGTGTCGAACTCAAGATTCTTGAGCATCTCGGCAGCCCACGGGAACTCCAGCGTGGCCACGCCGATGGGAGCCAAAAGCCTAGAGATCCCGCCGACGAAGTCATTCGGCTGCGGGGCGTGGGCGAAGACGTTGTTCGCCACGATCAGGTCTGCCTGCCGCTGCCCGGCGATCGCGTTTGCGGTCGCCACGCCGAAGAACGCCTCGACCGTGTCGACTCCTTGGGATCGGGCGGCTGCCGCCACGTTGTGCGCAGGCTCTATCCCGAGGCAGGGAATTCCACGGGAGACGAAGTGCTTGAGGAGGTAGCCGTCGTTACTGGCGATCTCTACGACGAATGACTCCTCGTTCAAGCGGTGCGCGACGACGCTGCTGTCCACGTACGCTGCCGCGTGCTCGAGCATTCGGTTGGAATAAGAGCTGAAATAGACGTACTCACTGAACAAGTCCTCTGGCCGGATCGTCTCTGCCAGTTGCAGGAGGCGACACTCCCGGCAGAGGTTCAGCACGAGCGGACAACGTCTCTCTGTATCCTCTGTGGAGTCGCTCCGCACGAGGCTGTTTGCGAGTGGCTGTTGTCCGAGGTCGAGGACAGTGCCGCCGTCAACGGCACCGCACGAACGGCAGCGGAAATCAGAGGCACGATCCATCGGCATCTGGCTCTACGAGCCGCTCTGGGATGATGATGCGGGGGCGACGTCAGGCTGGCGGCGGGCATACAGTTCGAACGTCGCGGATCTGCCGATGGCGGTCTCGGCAGCGGAGAGAGCAATGCCGAGAGGGGTCAGCGCCGCTGCGAGGAGCCAGAGGCACTTGTCACCGAATCCATGAAAGCCGTTTTTCAAGCAGTGAAGCAGGCGATCGCGACGGCTGTCGACGAGGTTGATGGCGCTGTCGACGTATCCGACAGGGCCGAACTCAAGGTGATTCCACACGCGGCTCACGATGTCGAATCCACACCGGTTCACGAAGGATTCGACCGCACGGCGCGGTGCGACCCAGACGTGACGGGGCGGGTCCAGGTGAAGCCAGTGCGAGCCGAAGAGCCGGGCCTGCACCGAGTCTAGATTGACGGTAGACATTGCCAGGATGCCATCGGGCGACAGGTGGTCGCGGGCAGCCTTGAGGAGTGCGGTAGGATCAGCGACGTGCTCGACGACCTGCCACACGGTGATGACGTCGTAGTGTCCGCCGCTGTCCCCTGCGAAGGCCGTCTCGTCGATCTCGCACTGGAGCCGCTGTGCCGCTTGATGCCGTGGACGTGCGACCGGCTCGCAGCCCCTCACTTGAAATCCGAAATCGCGACAAGCGGCCAGAAATTCACCGTCGCCGCAGCCAAGATCGTAGAGGACAGGGCTTGCGTCTGCGGGAAAGCGGTCTCGGAGCCGTTTCGCCCGCCTGGAATGCCAGAATCGCCTTGCCTTCCCGGCCACGCCGGAGAATTTTGCCGTCGGGGAGCCGTAGTAGTCGTCGGGGTAGGCGGACTCAGGTTCGCAGCCTGCAAGGACCTGCGTTGAGCATCCTCCGCAGACGACCGTGCCGGCGTGCTCACCCTTCGCCGGCGAGTCGGCCATGGGTGATGCGCACAACGGACATCGAAGAGGCTTTGTCATGGCTGGAAGTCCACCCCCGGTACCACGGCGAACCGGGTCGCCTTTGCCACACTCCCGGTGGGGATGTTGGCATGATAGTTCGAAAAGTTGGTAGCATTCCTAGTTTAACAACGTCTTGATCGACGAAAACCATTGTTCGGGGGGACCGGCTTTTGCCGTGTTTGGGCACGCGTCATGAACGCGACATCGACGAAAAACAGGATCGTGGCGGCGGGTGCGGCTGAGGTTTGGCCGGATGATAGGACGTTTGCGTGGTGCGTGACGCTGGCGTTCGCCGCCGCGGTGACGTGCTCGGCTTGCCTCCACGTCATGTGGCGAGATGAATGGGTTCCGCTGACGATAGCGCGGCATACCCAGAGTTATGCGTCATTTTTCGCGGAGATTCGCTATCTCGGCCGCAACGGGTTCTTCTCCCTGGTGTGGCTCCTTTACGGCCTGGGCGGAGTCGGGCTGTTCAAGGCTGCGCTCGTGGGAATCAGCGTGGCCGGGGTGTACATCTTCAGCCGTTACTCCCCCTGCTCACGCGCCCAGAAAGCTCTTTTTGCCGCCGGCTATTACCCGCTCTACGAGTACGGCACGATCCTTCGCGACTACGGGGCGATTCTGACGTTGTCGCTCGCCTGCGTGGCGTTGATGAGCAGTCGCCGGAGCGTACCGCTCCTGTTCGGTGTCGTCGTCGCCATGTTGGCGCAAACGAATGCGTTCGGCGTGGTACTTGCCGCGGCCTACGGCATCGCGTTTCTCGCAGATCTCTGGTGCCGCGGGCAGCTTCAGCGACAGCATCTCATTCAAATGGAGTTTGTTGCTGGTGGCGTGATCGCGATCGCAAGCATGGCTTTGGCGGCGGTCGGCTTCATTCAGCCGCCGGAGGTGACGCAGGCCGTGCTGGGAGGCCCATTGCGTACCGACTCGCACTGGATTCGATTGGCTGAGAGTCTGCCGTTTCCTCTCCGGGCATGGTTTCCGATGCCTATGTTCGGTGCCTGGAACTCGCAGCTGCTTGATGCCTGGCCGATTCTTCAGGCGTGCCTCGCGGTCGCGTTGGCCCTGTGGATGATGGCCGTGCTGCGCAGGTCCTTCGTTGCCAGCGTGTTGTTCGCAGCGGGCATGCTGCTCGTTGGCGCGACGCTGTGTCATCTGCCGTGGACTGCACTCAGGTATCACGGCCCCTATTTCATCTTGGTGCTGATGGCCTGGTGGCTGTTCGAGAGGGACGAACAGTGGGGGCTGCTCTGGGCTCAGCCGGCCTCACGGGCCGGGGTGTTCACCCGGATCGTCGATTCGTCTGGTGTTCGTCGTGGATTTCTGACGGCCATGCTCGCCGTGCATGCGGTGGTGGGCATCACATTTGTCTGTCAGGAGCGGCTGGTTCCTTTTTCGGGAAGCGAGGCGGCCGCGAGGATCATCCGCAACGGCGAGCCGCCTGACGTAACGGTCGTGGTGGATCCGGACTATGCCGCGATCTCATTGGCTGGTTGTCTGGGCCGCGAGGTGCTCATCGCGAGCCGAAACGAGCCTGGGGCTTTCACCAAGGTGGATTCAAAACGTCGCGCCGGTCGGCTTTCGGCTGAGGAGTTGAGCGGCGTCATTCAGCACACGCTGCGGAATGAAAGAAGGGACCTTGTGCTCGTGACAAACTACGAAGTGTCCATGCCACCAGAGATGGGGCAGTTGCTCGGCGTGACCCCGTCCATCACGGACGAGAGGTACTACGTTTTTCGTGTCCGGTACCGCAGGACGGAGCCCTAAGAAAGCTCGATCGGTGGGAAGCATGGTTTTTGCGGGTGCCGCCGATGTGCCATTTTGGAAGGGGTACGCTCTGGATACGATGCGAGCAAAAGGTTCGACGTCTCATCTTCAATCGCCTGTAGTGCATGTCTCCCCGCGACAAGATCAAGCTTCTGCCCGACCTCGCCACCACCCTTGCAGGCCTCCGCGGCCAAGGGCGGAAGGTCGTCCATTGCCACGGCGTGTTCGACCTCCTCCACGTCGGCCACCTCCGCTACTTTGAGGAAGCCAAGGCGTTGGGCGACGTGCTCGTCGTCACCCTCACGACCGACAAGCACGTCAACAAGGGGCCGCACCGGCCGGCGTTCACCGAGCAACTCAGGGCCGAGGTGCTCGCGGCGCTCGAGTGCGTCGACTTCGTCGCCATCAACCCCACGCCCACGGCTGTCGAGGCGATCCGTCTGATCAAGCCCGACGTCTACGTGAAGGGACCGGACTACAAGGACACGACCAAGGACATCACCGGCAAGATCCTTGAGGAGGAGGCGGCGGTGAGGGAGGCGGGCGGTCGGCTAGCCTTCACCAGCGGCGAGACCTTCAGTTCCACCACGCTCATCAACCAGCACATGGGCGTGCTGCCCCCCGAGGTGCAGTCCTACCTGGCCGACTTCGGCCGACGGCACCCTGTGGCCGAGATCCTCAACTACCTCGAAAAGGCCAAGGGGCTCAAGGTGCTCGTGGTCGGCGAGCCGATCATCGATGAATACATGTACTGCGAGGCGATCGGCAAGTCGTCGAAGGAGCCGACGATGGTCGTCAAGCGGCTCTCCAGCGAGAAGTTTGCCGGCGGCATCCTCGCAGCGGCCAACCATGTGGCGAGCTTCTGCGACGAGGTGGCCTGCATCACGCAACTCGGTACTGAAAACTCCCATGAGGCCTTCATCGAGGGGAAACTCAAGCCGAACGTGAAGCGGATCTACCTTCACCGCAAGAACTCCCCCACGATCGTCAAGCGGCGGCTCGTTGAGCACTACTTCTTCCTCAAGCTCATGGAGGTCTACGAGATCAACGACGCCGCTCTCAGCCCCGAGGAAGACGAGGCCGTCTGCCAGGCGCTGATGGAGCACGTGCCGCACTACGATCTGGTGATCGTGATCGATTTCGGCCACTCCATGCTCAGCGAGCGGGCGCGGAAGATCCTCCGCGAGCGAGCGAAGTTTCTGGCCGTCAACGCCCAGTGCAACGCGGGCAACCTCGGGCACCACGCCCTCTCGAAATACCCGTCCGCCGACTACATGACGGCGACCGAGACTGAGGTGCGGATTGAGTCCCGCGACCGGCATGGGGCCGTTCGGGGGCTCGTGCAGGAGGTCTACGACAAACTCGGCTGCAAGCGGCTGATCGTGACCCGCGGCAAGAACGGCTGCATCTGCCTCGACTCGGCCGCGGGGCTCGTCGACATCCCCGCGGTGGCCGGTAGGGTGGTCGATCGAATCGGTGCTGGCGACGCCTTCCTCTCGGTGTCGGCGCTGCTGGCCGCGCAGGGGGCACCGCTCGACGTGGTCGGCTTCGCCGGGAATGCCGCCGGCGCGCTGGCCGTGGCCACCGTCGCCAACCGTGATGCCATCGACCGGGTCGCCTACTGCAAGCAGATCGAGTCGCTTCTGAAGTAGAATGCTTGGGGTTCCACCCTCAGGAAGCCATCTCGGCGCATCCCCGTCATGCAACTGGTGATCGAATCAGAACCGGTGCCGATCGCCGCAGACGCCGGCGGCGTGTATCGCATTGGCGGCACACGAGTCACTCTCGACACAGTGATCGCGGCATTTCACGACGGCGCCACTCCGGAGGAAATTGTCGAGCAGTATCCGGCCATCGGTCTGGATCATGCGTATGCGGTGATCGGCTACTACCTGCGACACCAGCCAGAGGTCGATGCATATCTTTCGGCCAGAAGTGAGGCGTCGGCACACGTGCGGGCCGAGGTCGAGCACGTGCTCCCTCCGCACGGCCTGCGATCGCGACTGATGGCACGCCGGACCGCCAGCCGGTGAGGCCATGCTTTCGTTCCTCGCGGATGAGAATTTCAATAACGACATTATCCGAGGCGTCGTGAGACGTGATCGGAGCATCAGCATTGTGAGGGTTCAGGACGTCGGGCTGTCGGGGTTGGGCGATCCTGAAGTGTTGCAGTGGGCAGCGGAAAACTCCCTCGCCGTGCTGACTCATGACATCAGTACGATGACGAGGTACGCTCTTGATAGAGTTCGCCTTGGGCAGCGGATGCCCGGACTCTTCGAGGCAGGTCGGCGAGTGCCTGTGGCGGTCACGATCGACGATATCGTGCTTCTGGCGACGTGCAGCCTCGATCGAGAGTGAGAAGATCGAATTACCTATCTGCCGCTCCGTTGATGGCGGCCGTTTGAGCGGGATTCTCAACGACTCAGGAAAACCAGCAGTGCAAGTCTGGCAACAGCAAGTGCAGAGTCTCACCGGGCTGCTCGACGGGCTCGCGTTCACGTATCGTGACGGGACGGCCGTCGATGCCGACGCCGGCTTTGCCGAATGGGTGGACGTGACGCTTCGCCTCCGCGATCGCCGGCAGACGGTCTACATGATCGGCAACGGCGCGAGCGCCTCAATGGCCAGCCACTTCGCCGCGGATCTTGCGAAGAATGGCCGGCTGCACACGCAGGTGTTTTCTGACCTGTCGCTGATCACGGCGATCTCCAACGACATGGGATACGAGCACGTGTTCGCGGAGCCGCTCCGCCGCCGTGGCCAGCGGGGTGACCTGCTCGTGGCGATCAGTTCCTCGGGCCGCTCCCCCAATATTCTCGCGGCCGTGGACGTGGCCGATGAACTCGAGATGTCGGTCGTGACGCTGTCTGCAAAGGACGTCTTGAATCCGCTCCGTAAGCGGGGTGCGCTCAATCTTTACGTGGCCGCCACGACCTACGGCCTCGCGGAGACCGCCCATGCCGCGGCCCTCCACTGGTGGATGGACCTGATTCAACTCCAAGACGGAGACCTTCCATGACCGCAGCGACCGGACAGAGTTCAAGCCGTTTCGAGAAGGTCGCCGTGATCGGCGGCGGCGGGTACGTGGGGGCCGTGCTCGTGCCGCGGCTCCTCGAGGAGGGGTATGCGGTGCATGTGCTCGATCTCTTCATCTATGGTGAGGAGGCCTTGGCCGCGGTGCGGAACCATCCCCGGTTCACGCTCCAGAAGGGGGACGTCCGCGGCCTCGCGGCGGTGAAGGAATCGGTCCGCGGGGCCGACGCGGTGATCCACCTGGCCTGCATCTCCAACGACCCGAGCGTGGAACTCGACCCCGAACTCTCGAAGTCGGTGAACCTCGACTCCTTCGGGCCTTGCGTAAGGGCCGCCAAGGAGGCCGGCGTGCGGCGGTTCATCTTCGCCTCCTCGGGCAGCGTGTACGGCGTCAGTGACTCGCCGCAGGTCACCGAAGACCATCCGCTCGTGCCGGTGTCGCTCTACAACCAGTACAAGGCGGCCTGCGAGCCGGTGCTGTTCGCCGAGCAGTGCCCTACGTTCACCACCGTCTCCGTGCGGCCGGCGACGATCTGCGGCTACTCGCCGCGGCAGCGGCTCGACCTCACGGTCAACATCCTCACCAACCACGCGGTCAACAACGGCAAGATCACGGTGTTTGGCGGCGTGCAGATGCGGCCCAATCTCCATATGCAGGATATGGTCGATCTCTACTGCCTCCTGCTCAAGGCTCCTGACGAGAAGATCGCCGGGCAGATCTTCAACGCCGGCTACCAGAACTACAGCGTCGCGGAGACGGCGGAAGTGGTGCGAAAGGTCGTGGCTGAGGAGATGCCCGAGAAGGGGGAGATCGAGATCGTCACCACGCCCTCCGATGACATCCGCTCCTACCGGATCAACTCCGACAAGATCCAGCGGGTGCTTGGCTTCGTGCCGAAGCACACGATCGAGGATGGTGCCCGCGACCTGATCAGGGCCTTCAAGGCTGGCAAACTTCCCGACTCGATGAGCGATACCCGCTATTCCAACATTAAGACGATGAAGGCCGTCCACCTGAAGTGACGCCCATGGCCGTAACTCCCGAAACCTTCGTCGTCCTTGGTAGCAACTCGTTCTCGGGGGCGACGTTCGTCGCCACCGCGCTTGCCGACGGCGCTCGGGTGATCGGCATCAGCCGCTCGCCCGAACCCGACGAGGCGCTGCTCCCCTACACGTGGGCCCCGCATGAGCGGTTCACGTTTCACGCCCTCGACTTCAACCGCGACCTCGACCGGATCGAGGCGTTGATCCGCGAGGCCCGGCTGGAATACGTGGTTAACTTCGCGGCCCAGAGCATGGTCGCCCAGAGCTGGGACAACCCCGAGCACTGGTACCAGACCAACGTGGTGGCCACGGCCCGGCTCGTGGACCGGCTGCGAAAGATGGACTTCCTCAAGAAGTTTGTGCAGGTCTCGACGCCCGAGGTCTACGGCAGCACGAGCGGCCTGGTGAAGGAGACGGCTCCATTCCACCCGAGCACGCCCTACGCTGTGTCGAAGGCGGCCTGCGACCTGAACCTGCTGGCCTATCAGAAGGCTTTTGGCTTCCCGGTGGCTTTCACGCGGGCGGCGAACGTCTGCGGCCCCGGTCAGCCGCTCTACCGGATCATCCCGCGGACCGTGTACTGCGTGCTCACCGGCCAGAAACTCCGGCTCGAGGGGGGCGGCACGAGCGTGCGGTCGTTCATTCACATGGGCGACGTCTCCCGCGGCACGCTGGAGGTGGCCCGCCGCGGCATCCCGGGCGACGTCTACCACCTCGCCACCGACAAAAACCAGACGATCCGCGAGGTGGTCGAGGAGATCTGTCGGCAGTTGGGCGTGCGGTTCGAGGACGCCGTCGAGACCACGCCTCCGCGGTTGGCCCAGGATCCGGCCTACCTGCTCGACTGCACGAAGGCCCGGACCGAGTTCGGCTGGGAGCCCGAACGCTCCGTCGAGGACGTGATTCGCGAGACGATCGACTGGCTTAGGAAAAACCTCGACCGGCTGAAGAGCGTGCCCGCCGATTACGTGCACAAGCCATGACCACGATCCCCGAACTCGCCGCGATCGCCGCTCGGATCCGCGCCCGCGTCGTGGAGATGTCGCACGTCGCCGAGACGCCGCACCTCGGCTCATCGCTTTCCTGCGTCGACCTGCTCGTCGCCACCTACTGGGGGCCGCTGCGGATTGATCCAAAGCATCCGCTCGATCCGGATCGCGACCGCTTCATCCTCTCCAAGGGGCACGCGGCCACCGCGCTCTACGTCGCGCTTGCCGAGCGGGGCTTCTTCGATCCCGCGTTGCTCGATACCTACGACACCGACGGCGGAGCGCTGCCGGAGCACCCGGGGCTGCAGTGCGTGCCGGGGGTCGAGGCGGCGACGGGCTCGCTCGGCCACGGATTGCCAATCGCGCTGGGCATGGCGCTGGCCGCGCGGATCCAGAAGCGGCCGTCTCGGCAGTTCGTGCTGATGAGCGACGGCGAGTGCGAGGAGGGCTCGGTCTGGGAGGCGGCGATGTTCGCCCCAGCCCAGAAGCTCGACAGCGTGACGGTGATGATCGACTACAACAAGTGGCAGGCGACAGGCCGCAGCGACGAGATCATGGCGTTGGCGCCCCTCGCCGAGAAGTGGCGGGCCTTCGGCTGGGATGCCGTCGAAGTGGACGGCCACGACATGGCGGCGGTGCTCGACTCGCTCTCCCGCCTGCCGGACGGCTCTGGCCGGCCCCGGGCGGTCGTAGCCCACACGGTGAAGGGGAAGGGCGTGTCGTTCATGGAGGATGACAACAACTGGCACTACCGCATCCCGACGGCCGACGAGGTGCGGAAGGCGCGCGTCGAACTCGGCCTGCCGGAGGTGCGGGCATGAGAAACGCTTTCGCCGCCGCGATCACCGAACTGGCCGCCAATGACGAGCGGATCGTGCTTCTCTCGGGCGACATCGGCAACCGGCTGTTCGATACCTTCCGCGAGCGGTTCCCGACCCGCTTCTACAACTGCGGCGTGGCCGAGGCGAACATGACCGGCATGGCCGCGGGCCTCGCGCTCTCGGGCCTGCGACCGTTCACCTACACGATCACCCCCTTCGCCACCACGCGGGTGATCGAGCAGATCCGCGTCGATATCTGCTACCACGATGTGCCGGTGGTGATCGTGGGCACGGGGAGCGGCCTGTCGTACGCATCGCTGGGCCCCACGCACCACTCCTGTGAAGACGTCGGCATCCTCCGCTGCTTTCCGAACCTCACCGTGCTCTGCCCGGCAGATTCTGCGGAGGTGGGTCCGGCCCTCGAGGCCGCGCTGTCGCTGCCCGGCCCGGCTTACATCCGCCTTGGCAAGAAGGGGGAACCGGTCGTTCACCAGACGAAGCCCACCTTCGAGATCGGCCGCGGGATCGTGATGCAGGAGGGCACCGACATCTGCCTGCTCGGCATGGGGACCCTGGTCTCGGTGGCGCTCTCTGCTGCGAAGGAACTCGAGTCGAAGGGGCTTTCGGCTCGCGTGGTGAGCATGCACACGGTGAAGCCGCTTGATGAGGCCCTGCTGGCCGACGCCTTCGGCGGCTTCAAGGCGGTGGCGGTGATCGAGGAGCATAGTGTGATCGGCGGGCTGGGGTCGGCGGTGGCCGAGTGGCTCGCCCGCCGCGACGGGCCGCATCCGCCGCTCGTCGCCTGCGGCACGCCCGACGCCTTCATCTCCGAGGCGGGCAGCCAGCAGTGGATGCGGGAGCGGTGCGGGCTCACCGGGCCCGCCGTGGCCGCGAAGATTCTCCTCCGGCTCGGGAACACGGCGTGATCGGCGTCGACTTCGACAACACGATCGTCCGCTACGACGACGTGTTCGGTCGGGTGGCGGTCGAACGCGGCCTCGTGCCGCCGGCGGCTGCCGCCTCGAAAACGGCGGTCCGCGATCACCTGCGTTCGGTCGGCCAGGAGGATCGCTGGACGGAGCTTCAGGGGATCATCTACGGGCCGCGGATGATGGATGCTGCCCTGTTTCCTGGTGTTGCCGAGTTCTTCGCCCGGCGGCGGGCCGCGGGATTGCCCGTGGCGATCGTCAGCCACCGCACCCGGTATCCCTATCTCGGCGAGCGGTACGATCTCCACGCCGCGGCCCGCGACTTCCTCGCCCGGCACGGGTTTCACGCAGCGGACATGATCGGCCTGCCTGAGGAGCGTGTGTTCTTCGAGGAGACGAAAGAGGGAAAGCTCGCGCGGATTGCGGCAGTCGGCTGCACGACGTTCGTCGACGACCTGCCGGAACTGCTCGGTGATCCGCGGTTTCCCGCGGGCGTGCGGCGAATCCTCTTTGACCCCGCCAGGCTTCACGAGCCGCCCGCGGGCGTCGAGACTGCCGGGTCGTGGGCCGACGTGGAGCGGCTTCTCGCGGAGGTGGGATCGTGACTGCCGCGGCCGATGCCGACGCCGTGGAGCGAAGTTCGGTCGTTGCCGAGCCCGTTCTCACACGGGCGGGCGTCACGATGCCCTTTCGACTCGTGCCGATCGCGGGCGGCGGCAACAACCGCGTGTTTCAAGTTTTGTCGGCCGGCATGCCCGTCGTGCTCAAGTCCTACTTTCGCCATCCCGACGATCCCCGCGACCGGCTGCGGGCCGACTTTGGATTCAGTTCGTTCGCCTGGTTGGCGGGTGCGCGGGCTCTGCCGCGGCCGTTGGCGAGCGACCCCGACGCGGGCATGGCGGTCTACGAGTTCATCGCCGGCCGCAGGCTGACGCCGGGCGAGGCGACCGCCGCCCACGTCGCCGAGGCAGCGGCCTTTTTCGCGGCGGTCAACGAACACCACGGCGATCCCGGGGCCGCCGAGTTGCCGGAGGCCTCGGAAGCCTGCTTCTCGATTGCGGCCCACGTGGCCTGCGTCGACCGGCGGATCGAGCGGCTCACGCGAATCGATGTCGAGTCGCCGCTTGGCCGTCAGGCCGCCGAGATGGTGGCGGGCCGCCTCCGGCCCACGTGGAGCCGTGTCCGCGAGGCTGTGCTGGCCGCGAGCATCGACGTCGTGGATCAGCCGCTCGCCGCCGTCGACCGCTGCCTGAGCCCGTCCGACTTCGGGTTTCACAACGCGCTGCTGGCCGCCGACGGCCGGTTGCGGTTTCTCGACTTCGAATACGCGGGCCACGACGACCCCGCCAAGATGGCCTGCGACTTCTTCTGCCAGCCTGCGGTGCCCGTGCCGCTCGAACACCTGCCGACGTTCCTGCGGGAGGCGTTTCCGGAGCCGGCGCGCCGCGAGGCGGTTGGGCGTCGCGCTGCCCTTCTTCAGCCTGCGTACCAGATCAAGTGGTGCTGTATCATGCTCAACGAGTTCCTGCCGGTGGGGGATCGCCGCCGTGCGTTTGCCGGGGCCATCGCCGACCGGGGCTTGCGCCGTAACGCTCAGCTCGCTAAGGTCGAGGCGGCACTGGATCACATCGGAGCCTGACCGCATGGCCTACGTCGATTTTCTCTCCGCCGTCCATAAGAGCACGAAGCGCGACTACGTCGCTCGGGTGACGGAGTTTCCAAAGGCCGAGGCGGCGAAACTCGCCAAGCAATGGAGCAAGGACTACTGGGACGGCGATCGCAAGACGGGCTATGGCGGCTATTCCTATGACGGTCGCTGGAGGAAGGTGGCCGACGCCATGGTGGCCCATTACGGTATCAAGCCGGGCGACCGGATTCTCGACGTCGGCTGCGGCAAGGGATTTTTGCTCTACGACTTCACGCAGGCTGTGCCGGGCGTGGAGGTGACGGGAATCGACGTGTCGAGCTACGCCCTCGAGCATGCGAAGGAGGAAGTGAAGCCGTTCCTTCGTGAGGCGAGCGCGGCGAAGCTCCCCTTCGACGACCAGAGCTTCGATCTCGTGATCTCGCTCAATGTGCTGCATAATCTCCACTGCTACGACCTCTACGACGCGCTCAAGGAGATGGAGCGAGTCGGCCGGCGGCACAAGTATCTCTGCGTGGAGTCGTGGCGGACCGAGGAGGAGAAGG
>Ga0164295_10001041_pt1 | contig 22969 bp, 22 predicted proteins | sample GEODES006metaG_FD_111798 | JGI IMG/M metagenome (GOLD analysis project Ga0164295, IMG submission 111798) | Oligotrophic lake water microbial communities from Sparkling Lake, Wisconsin, USA - GEODES006 metaG | ecosystem: Environmental > Aquatic > Freshwater > Lake | place: USA: Sparkling Lake... | reverse complement strand
ATAATTTGAAAAATATTATTTTTTAGGCATTTATGATTCAAAAATAAATGATTCAAAAATAATAATTTGAAAAATATTATTTTTTAGGCATTTATGATTCAAAAATAAATGATTCAAAAATAAATGATTCAAAAATAAATGATTCAAAAATAAATGATTTAAAAATAAATGATTCAAAAATAAATGATTCAAAAATAAATGATTCAAAAATAATAATTTGAAATTACTTTTATAAATAAATGATCATTTAATTTAGTATATTTATGTTAACACCATCTGATATAATTCAACAAATATCATCAAGCATTTCAAAATTAAATGATCAATATGAAATTGAAGGTGAATTACATAATTATTCTAAACGAAATTCTAATATATTTGCTTCCATCAAAGATAGTTCAAATTCAATTGATTTAATATGCTGGAATTGTCCAAATGATTTTGACAATGGAGATAAAGTTAAAGTTAAAGGTAAGATCAATTTCTACAAGAAAACATCAAAAATTAATCTTCAATTAATGTCAATTGAAAAAATTGGTATTGGAGATCAATTTAAATTGTATTCAAATTTAAAATTGGAATTTCAAAAAGCGGGATATTTTGATAAAAAAAAAATAATGCCAAAACAAATTAATTCAATAGGAATTGTTACATCACAAGACGGAGCAGCATTGCAAGATATATTATATGTTTTTAAATCTACTAATTTTAATGCAAAAATTATAATAAAAGATTGCATAGTTCAAGGAACAAATGCGCCAAAATCAATATCTGATGCAATCAAAAGTTTTACAACAAATGTAGATATATTATTAATTACACGTGGTGGTGGTTCATTAGAAGATCTAATGGCCTTTTCATCGCGTGAAGTTATTGAAGCAATACATCAATCAAAAATCTTTACGATTAGTGCAGTTGGACATGAAGTCGATTCAATGTTATCTGATTTCGTAGCTGATCTGCGAGCACCCACTCCATCAATTGGTGCACAATTCATTTTAAATGAATATTCAAAAAAATTTTTAATTATAAATGATGTACAAAAATTGTTAGAAAAAATTCGATATGAATTGTATTCAAGATTTAATTCAATAAAGAATATACCATCAAAACATGAATTGATTTCTAAAAAAATTGTATCACATAGCCAAAACATTTTAGATGAAATTAGATCAAGATTTAAGAAGTCAAAATCAGATTATGAAAAAATTTTAACTAAAATTGAATCCAAAGAGCATCCAATTTTACTTAATACCGAAACTGGTATAAAAATTAATGATATAAATTCAATTTGTAATGATATGATCATAATTATTGGTAATAAAAAAATATTAATAGAAATAAAGAATATTATTTATTTTGATTAATTAATATTTATAATTGTGAATTTGTTACCATTCTCGTCATAATTAATTCTAGTTTCTTCCACAATATTTCCATTTTTAATAAAATATTTTTCTTTTAAGATACCATTTGCATAATAATCCCTAAAGTATCCATTATCTTTTTTCATTCCATCAAAAATTTGTTGTTCTGAATAATAATAATCAACCTCCATATTATAAAATTTTAAATTAATAAATTCATCGATTTGATTTGTCAATTCATTTGTATCTAAATTTCGAATCCAGATAATTTTAAATTTTATTGATCGATATTTAGCACACAATGGATTACGCATTGGTTTAAAATGATATGTGCTTACATCAATTTGTAGTAGATGATTATTATGTAAGAAATATCCATACATGATTTTTAATTTCCTATAGCAATAGATATAGTTATATTAATATTTATTTTTTCATTTTTTTATTCAATTTAATAATAAGTAATGCATCATTTACTTTATATTGTTCTAATACTTTTTTATTTATATATTTGTGATTAGGAATTAGATAAAAATTATCAGTTTATATCTCTCATATGAAATTGTTTAATAAATTTATATCCACCAGGATGTAGATCAACTATTTTATTAAGATTATACCAATCATCATCGATTTTACAATAGATCGAAAATAAAAACTCAAACATAAATATATAAAATAATTAAAGAAAACTTTATTTATATATACAAATGGAATATCAAATAAAAAAATTATTAAATGAAACAAATCTAACAGAAATAATTTTAAATTATAATTTACTTGAGAAAAAAATGAATGAATTGGAAAAAAAGATTATTCGATTAGATCAAAATAAAGAAATTCAATCAAAGGATATAAAATTAAATGATTCTACAATTAAAAAATTACAAGAATTAATTGATGCAACAACTAATGATAAGATAAAAAATTTACTAATAGAAGATTTAATTGAAATTCATGAAGAAATAACAAATTTAATTACTTGCTTGAAAGATTAAAGTTTGTAATTTATCCATAACTGGTTCTAATTTTTGTAATTCAATTTGATTTACATTATTTGTATAAATATTTATATATATGTAATTTGTTAAATATGTTGTGATGTATTTGATATAAACATCAATAGCATTCAATATTGTATCATTCTTAATTTTATTTTTAATATTTGTAAGATTGAGAATAAATATTAATGAATAATTAAATATCTTTGGAAAAATATATTTATTAAATGCATCATTTATATTTGATTCGTTATTAATATTACTAATATCAGCTTTTGTTAATGAAAGTGTAACATATGTTGGTATCCAAATATTAATATTTGATGAATTATATTTTCTTGTGCTATTGATTTTTTTTATCTGACTTATGAACATTGATTCAGAATCTTTTATTAAATTAATATTATCTTGTGTTGAACATACATTATTTGAATATGAATTTAAAGTAGCTTTGTCAATATTATCAGTAAATTGTGTTTGTGTATTGAAAGATATATTTTTTAGTCGCGATATAACATTGGTAATACGGGGATATTGTTGAACAACATCAATTAATGTTAAATTTATTTGATTAAATCTACTTGTTAAATCATTTATATTATTAATTTTTGTCATTAATATATTAAGATATGAATTATATGTGGATCTAACTTCTAAATACAAATTATAGAAATTTTCTAAAATATCATTTACATTTTCTTCACCAAAAATTTTTGATAATTCACTGTTATTGAATGTAATATAATTATTTATAAACATATTTAGCAATATTTTATATTCATTTTGTTGGCATCTATCTTGGGTAAATGCATTTAATAAATCAACAAAATACATCATATTAGTATTTTTAACATAATCTCCTAATTGTTTAGAATTCATACCATATATCTTATTCAAATCAGAATCTTTATAAAATGAATTATTGTTAAATATAGTTGGAATAAATAATAATTTTTTAATTTCTAGATCTTTTTCATCATTATATTTTTTATTTATATATGTAACTACAGGCGATTGGATTTGATTATTTGTTGTAAAATTACCAAAATGTTCATCCTTCTCTAAATCGCAATCAGTTGTTACAATTGTTGTTTTTATATAAAATATTAGTAATATTATTGCTATAATAACTAATGTAATTTCTAAAAAACTGTACATTATAATGTTATAATATTATAAAGATAAAAAAATATAATAAGTACAGTAAAATGTCAAAAAAGAGAACATTTGATTCTATAATTAATTCTGAATTATTTAAACCAATGTTATATTCAAGGAAAAAATTTAAAAAAACATGGGTAAGTGGAACAGCAGTACATAATTATTTACAAAAAGAACCATTATTAGATTGGTTGAATCTATATGGGAAGAAAAAAAATAGATTTAATAAATTCATTAAAACAACAATTCCAACAACAATTCCTACAACAATACAACCAATAAAATTATTAATGTCTAAAGGAAATGAATTTGAAAATAAAATTTATGAAGATATATTACAAAAATTTCCACATCATGCAAAAAAATTATATGAAACTCCAGGTGGTAACATTACTAAAAATGATTTTAATAGAACAGTTGTTGCTATGAATAATGAAATTCCTATTTTATTACAAGTACCATTAATGAATGATAAATTAAAATTAAGAGGTATTGCCGATATTGTAATTAGATCTGATTGGATTAATAAATTATTTTTACGTGAAGTTATTCCCCAAAATAAAATTAAAATTAATTCTAAATATTATTATGTTGTAATCGATATAAAATATACATCAATGACTATGTGTGCAAATGGTTATAATATTCGCAATGAAGGAAGATTTAAAGGTTATAAGGGGCAATTATTAATTTATAATATTATTATTGGTTTAATCCAGAATTTTATTCCACTTCAAGCTTATATTATGGCTAAAAACTGGAAAATTGATAGTGTACATAATTCAGAAGAAGGATGGAATTGTTATGATCTTGTTGGTGTCATAGATTATTCTAATTTTGATTCGAAATACATTGAATCAACATCAGCAGCAGTTGATTGGATACATAAATTAAGGCAATATGGATCAATTTGGGATCCATTAAATCCTAAAATACCTGAAATGTGTGTGAATATGTCAAATGTAAACGACGAACCGTGGGGTTCTACAAAGAAAGAAATATTAAGTGTTACTAAAGATCCAACAGCAATATGGATGGTTGGTCCAGAAAATCGAGATAAAATATTTAAACTTGGTATCACTTCTTATGTGGATCCATTATGTAAGGTTGAGAATCTTGGTCTAAATCCTGAAACAAAAACTGCAAAAATTATTAATAAAATTTTATCGATTAATCAACAAAATCAAATTAAAATTCTACCCACAAAAATATCTGACCGTAGATTTAATTGGAATGAAGAATATCCAACAGATTTTTATATTGATTTTGAGACAATTAATGATATATTTGTAACAGGCAATATAGATATTACCAATGCTAGAATGGATGGAACATTTATATATCTAATTGGGATAGGATATAAATTAAATAATGAATGGCAATATCGATCATTTCGAGCAAAGAAATATAAGAACAAACAAGAAAAAAAGGTTATTGATAATTTTAGAAATTTTATTGATGAAATTCGTTCTGAAGTTGATCCTGATAATCAATATCCAATACGATTTTTTCATTGGTCGCATGCAGAAAAAACATTTTTAAACAAATCTCTATCTAAACATCCAACTTTATCATCATCATTTGATAATATTGAATGGATTGATTTATGTGATATTTTTACATCTGAACCTATTGTAATTAATGGATTGACTAATTTTAAATTAAAAAATGTTGTAAATGTTATGAATTTACATGGAATGATTGATGTAAAATGGGATGGTTCTGTAACTGATGGCTTGAATGCAATGATTATAGCAGGCAGATATTATATGAAAAAAAGATTAAATACATTAACAAATGATGATATTATAATTTTTAAAGAAATTATTAAATATAATGAAATAGATTGTAGAGCGATATTTGAGATTACCAAATATATAAGAAATAATCATTTCGAAGATATTTGAGATTACCAAATATATAAGAAATAATAATACAAATTTATTTACATAAAAATTGATTTAATTTGAATTAAAATTATATCAATTATAACAATTATATTAAAACATATAAAATGCAGCCATCATTTATTCTCATTAAAACTAAAACAGATAATCCAAATAATTATTGTAGAAATACATTTGATAAAATAATTAATTATGAAACCGAATCAGATATAGTACGTAATATAGACTTTAAAAGTAATAAATGTTTAGTTACATTTTCAAGTGATTATAATGTGAGTAAAATAATTATTCAACAAATGATTAATTTAAATTCCAATTTATTCGTTATAAAATTATCTACAAACTATAATTTAAAAGATATTGTAATCTCTGATTCAAATTTAATCTATTTTGGTTTGAATGATAATCTAATAGAAAATTTACAATTTAGAAATTACAATCGTGATATGATTTATTCAAATCAATTTGAAAAGATTCTTAAAATTGTATCTTCAACGATTAATGGAAATCCGGTATATATTGATATTGATCTAAATGTATTCAATGAAAAATTATCACCTAAATGTTATAGAATCAATAATGAAACATCAATAGATATGGATTATTATAAATTAAGATTATTCTTAAATTATTTTTCAAAATTAAATGTTATTGGAATAAATATTGCTGGTTTAGATGTTAACTTTACAGATATTGATATTAAAAATAGAATTCAAATCGAAACAATCCAACAAATTTATGGTAAAATTTTAAATATAAAAGAAAAAAAAATTAACATTTACAATGAAAATTCCAGATTTATTATCTTTAAACCAATGGAAGAAATATATATAAATGATTTTGATGAAGATGAAAATGTAGATCAATATGGATGGTATCTAATGAGAAATCTTGATGGACCAACACACGACGATATTTTAAGTAAAATTAAGGATGGTGAAATTATTTCTATTAAAATTGATATCGAAGGAATTGAGAAAGATATATTAATTTCTTCAACTACAATGGCAGATCAAGATTTGATGTCATATTATTCAGCAGATGATTATTCAGATAAAAGATTATATCCAGATGAAAAATTTGATGCTATATTTAATTTAATTTCGTAATTATTTCAAAATTAACCAAATTGTGTAAAACAAAAAGTAATATTTGATGTTGAATCCAATTGATATTCAATAATTAATTTATGTCTATGTAATTTTTTATTGTTTGTTTGTAATAATATATATCTTGCATCCATATTACAAAATTCAGAAATTACATTGATTAAATCATTTATTGTTTTAGTATTTTCAATTTCAACGGAAATACATGTTAATGATGATTTTACGTTTAAATAAACAATACTAATTAATGATGAACTTACACTACAATTAAAAATATGATATAATAATATTAAATACATTTCTTGGAGAAATAAAGTATAATCAGAATGAAATGTTATTTCCTTATTAATAATCAAACTTAATTCAAGTAATAATTCATTAGATAATTTATTTTTAATCTCATTTGAATGATAAAAAGGACAGCCTGCAAAATTATAATTCGAATATATTGCAATAAAATTTAAAAAATCATTAATATACACATCTGACATGTTGATTTCATCTTTAATTTTAGTATGATATGGTTCCAATAGAATCCGTAAATTTTGTATTAATTCTTTTTTAGTTTGCATAAATAAATTATATATCTTTTTTTATTTTTAAATATTTTGATTATGTGTAAATAATAAATCTTAATACACATATGAATAAAAATCCATATACTCCATATTTAACTACAGAATTTTTACTACTGATACAAATAATATTATCCGTTACTTTACATATAAATTTTAAACAATATATACTCAAGTGAAAAATAAATACTAAGAGGAGTAGAATTAAATTACATGTAAATTTATAAATAGGTTTTACTGATTCAATAACTTCACTCACACTTAATTGATTATGATTTGTTTGATTATAATTTGATTTATTCGCATATGCAATTGTTGATACTATATCATCAAATGTTTCTGAGCGTCTGATTAATTGTATTTGCCCATCTAGATTAATCATATATTCTTGTGGTCTCAATTTTGAATTATAATTGAATCCCATTGATCTACAATGAGCACCACAATTACTAAAAATAATTGTATCTCCAATTTTAGCATCTCTAGATAGATTTCTATTACGTGCAAACCAATCATTATTCTCGCATAATGTACCAACTACATTAACCATATCATTTTCAGTTGCTGATAATAACTTTTTTTCAGATGAATAAATATCAATATGATGATATGCACCATACATACCAGGACGCATTAAATCTGCCATAGAACCATTTAAACCATAAAATAATTCACCAGATGATTTTAATTTGATTGATTGTAGATTTGTTACAAACCAACCATATGGTCCAGTGACAAATCTAGAATTTTCCATATAGATATCAGGATATGGATAATGACAATTGTCTTTATTATTAATATAATCAATATATTCATTTAATCCATTAACTACATAATTAGCAATGATTTTAGTATCAATTTCTACATCATTTGGTTTATATGGAATTCCAAGACCTCCACCAAGATTAATAAAATCAATAACAATATTTACTTCATCAAATATTCTCTTGCAAATATGGACAATACGTTTCATAAGTGTATTCCAATGTTTAACATCAATAATATTTGACCCAGCCATACAATGTATGCCAAATTTACAATCATCAATTAGTGATTTATCTTCATATATTTTTATCACATATTTATAAGTTTCAATATAATCATCTTCATCAATACCAAACTTTGTTAAACTACCAGACATTTGATTTGAAGTTTCACTTGATGTTACATCAAGAGTTGGATTCAATCTAAAACAAATTTTATGTGGAAGAATATTTACTTCATAAAGTGAATCAAATTGTTCTTTCGAATCAAAATTTATAATACAATTATTTTGATAGGCCGTGATTAGATTATCTCTTGATGAATAATTACTAGTAAAAAATATTGTATCAATATCAATTGGTATTTGAACATATTTTAATAATTCAATTTCTTCAACAGATGCACAATCAAAATTAGAATATCCCATCAAATGTAATTCTCTTAAAATATGTGGATTTGGCAATCCCTTTACAGCATAATAATTCTTAAATATTGATGGTATAGCATTCTCTTCAAATGTTTGTTTAAATATTCTATTAAGATTATCATAATTATCTTTTATCTGTCTCACATCATATACATAAAAGGGTTTGTCTGTTAATTTAAGGATTTCAAAAATTGAATCTATAGGCAATGACATTGTTTTAAAATTTATAATTAATAGTAATTTATTAATAATTTAAAAATAAATTTTCAATTTTTATTTGTTGAAAAATCCTTTAACCGGTCTAGAAAATGATAAAAAAAGATGGAGTGATAAATAGGATAAGCGTTAAAACACCAATAAACCTTTTAACGGATATATAAATAAAAATTAACATTTGTTTTTAAGTTTAACAATTTTTTTTTCACTTTCTTCATGATACATCATTGTAAAACGTCTTAGTTTTGACGATGATTTATTTTTCATTTTGATTTCTTCATGTAAATCATACAATACCGAGATAAATTTTTTATCAGAATCATTAAATTCAGTCTTCTTTTCTAATGATACCGATACATGATTTAGAATTTTTCTATATCCTTCATAAGCATTTTCACATTCATTTTGTCCCCATGTAGTATTAAAAATTAAATCTTTAATCTTTGTTAAACATGTATGAATTACTTTAGCATTGAGTAAACCTTTTGAATATAGTAGTCCAATAAAATTGGTAAACCCTTTAAAATTATCAACACGGTAAGCATTATTTTGATCTAGTGGTTTAATTGCATCTGTAAAATCATCAAAATAACGTTTACATAAATCTAGAAAGATTGATGAAAATTTAATTTCTTTATCATTTTCTTTAATCATAAGTGGAAAGAAATCAACAACAATCATGATATAAATTTCTGACAATGTTTGTTGATTTGGTGGTAGCTCAATTCCTTTTACTGCAACTAGATCAGTCATTGCTCGAATTAAAATATCAGAAGCAAGTGTAATAAAGTGTTCTGATTTTGTATAAGTAAGATTTTTAAGTGATTCTAATAGTTGTTGATAATTACGTTGAGTAATTTTATTCATCAATTCAATAATAGAATTTTTAAAAATAATATCATTTGGATTTTTGCCATTTAAAAATGTTTCAATAATATTTGATACTTCTGAAATCAATTGTTCTCTAAAAATAATTACACCGCCAATTTCATTACAAAAACTTTTAATATTAAGTGGTAGCATCATATTTTGTTGTTTATGTTGCATAAATTTATCCATACTGTAGGAGATATTAATTTGTGCCATTTTAATAATAATTATTGTTAATGAATTTATCGTTTAAGTGATAATTCTTCAATTTTTTAAAGAATATAGTTTCAATGAGTAAGTATTTCAAACATCATAAAAGTTCCAGCATGTAATAGAATTGCTCTGCTAAGAGCATATGAAAAACCACTATAAAATGATTTAATTCCTCCTTTATTCCAAGTTTCTTTAAATAATTCGATAATTTTTTTTTCTTTAAAATTTGTATTTGCTTGAATAATTGTTTTAATTCTATCTTGTGGATAGATAAATATCCATGCCATAGATCCAGAGGCAGCACCAAATAAAAATGAGCTAATAGGAGTAATTTTTTTATCTTTTGATACATAGAATTTTTCTTTCAAATAATGATAAGTTGAGAAATAAATAGCAAATCCTGGTACTTCTCTAATAAAAGTTGCTGTAAAACCTTTATATAAATTTGGAATTGTAATTAAATTAACATCACTTGTATTTATTTTAAAAGTTTGATTTAGAATTTTTAATCTTTCATAAGGTGTAACAATAAATGATGCAATAAAACCAGATGCAGCTCCTGATAATGTAACAGAATAATCTTTTTTTCTTAGATATGTGTATGAACCAAATACCACTGCCTTTTCAAAACCAACACCAATTAATGGTGCTTTAATACCTCTATATAAATTTATAATGTTATAAGAAGGTTTTAATCCAGCTTGTAGATTCGTTTTTATTGTGTCAATCGGATGTGAAATAAATACTCCAGTCATACCTGATACACCACCAACAAAATAACGATATACATCATCACCTACATTATTTTTAATGAATGTATACATAATATATTATAAATACAATAATATATTTATTCCAAATAAGAACATAATAATTCAATTTTTATTTTCCTTGATAATTTGTGTTCAATAATTTATCTAGGTACGAACCAAAACCAAAATTATAATTAAATTTTTTATGATGATATAAATGATTATCACCAAAAAATTTAATTTTATGATTAACATGTGCTGACACTGTCATGAAAGAACCAAAAAATATCATTCCAAGTGCAATATAATATCTGGTACCAAAAATACAGAATGGTATTAAAAAAGCAAGGTTATTTGAAAAAATAAATTCTATTGGATGTGCATATAATGCTGACGGACCAACTGGTTCAATGTATTCATGATGTACATGATGTATTAATTTATAAAATATTGGTTGATGTAAAATTCGATGAATTGTATAGAATGCAATATTTGAGGTAAGACCAATTAATATTAGCTTATTTAAACTAATCAATAATGAATCATTCAGTGATTTTTCGATTGCCAATCTAAAATGAGATGCAAATAATATGGATATTGGTAGTGTAATTGTAATCTGATTTATTAAGCTATATTTTATTGCTTTATAATATTTATTTATGTATTCGTCAGATTTAATAATATATTGATTATCATATGGTTTAAAGATTAGAACAAAAATCCAATAGCTTAAAAAATGTACACTAAAAGGTACAAATGAATACGTAAATATTTCTCTCGATAAAAACATTATAATATTAGAAATAGAAAAATTATTTGTAAGATTATGTCATATGTCTGATAATGATTATATTGATACAACAAACATTACTTTTACACTTAAAACAAAACTAATTAATCCAATAAATAAAAATATTATGTGTGGTAATATAACACTGATATTAGATTTGAAACAAACTTTAATTGAACTCCATATGTCGTATAATTTAAAAAGAATGGTCATTTCATATAACAAGTATATTAATCCAGATAATTTTTCATTATTTAATTCCTATAAAATTACATCATATCCTATTAGTGCATTAAAATCTTATTTATTAACTAATTTGGAAGATATTGATGAAAAATCATTCTCAAATATAAAAAAAAGATTATTTATAGATAATATTGAAGCATGGTTTAATCCATCTTATTCAGATAATGTTTTTTTATAAAAAATTTGATTTTTAAATAAATAAAAAATAATTATCTGATAAGTGGATTAATATAAATTTATGTATGGTTATTATGCTTGTATAATTGATGAAAATATTATAATGTATTTAATTGAGATCGAATCTAATTTTGATGATAATACACAATCATTAAATGCTAAATTCTATACAGATAAATATACATTGAAACAAATAATTAATCTAACTTTAAATTTAATGACATATCATAATGATGTACATCATGAACAATTTGCTTATTATTTAACATTTGATCGAGCATTAAGTGTAATTTCATACAAGTTTATTAAAAAAGACGGGCATTATATTACATATTATGATAATGGACAAATATGTGAAGAATTTATAGCTTTGAATGGAAAAATTAATGGTAAATTATATTCATATGAATGGAATGGAAGATTATTAAGAGAATTATCATATATTGATGGTGAATTATATGGAATACAAAAATTTTATGATTATGAATCAGGTGAGATAAAAAAAATATATAATTTTAAAAATAATTGTATATATGATGACGATGGAGATTTTTATGGTGAAAATGGATATTATGAAGAATTATCAATTTTAAATTATATTTAATATAAATTTTAAATTATATTTAATATAAATATTTATTATATATATATAAATATATGAAAATATTTAGTTTCAAAAATTTACCAGATAATATATTATCTGGGGGTGCTAATGATATATTTTTAATTTATAGAAGAACCGATGATGGTGGTAGTGGGGGGATGGTTGACACAATCAAGACTGAACTCCCACAAGAGTTTGATAAAGACTATTTTGAACGTACAAATGAAGCCCAAAAAATAAATATTATGGGTGATCCTGAAAATCCTGACACAATTGATTATGCGTATATATATCTTGGAACAAAAGAAGTTCATATTAATATTATAGTTAGACCTGGTACATTCGGAGGACACCAAAAAATTACATGTAAAGTTGTAATGAGAATCTCTTTAACTTTTAAAATTGCATACATTTTTAAAATAGTTGGTATATCTGAGTATGGCGGTGCAAATCCAGTAACTATGGATAAAATTGAAGAAATAATTAAAGTATGTAATAAAGAAAGTTTATATGATGAAATAACCAATATACGATCAATTTTATCATTTGGTGTAATAAATGAATTGAATAGATTTTTCTCTTATAACAAAAAATTTAAAAGGGCGAGTGCTATTAAAGAAATTAGATTTAAATTTGATAACGAAAACATTATATTAGATATCCAAAGGAACTACTTCTAATAGATTTCAAAAGGGACGCATTATATTAGATGGAACCTAGTAGCATCCCAATAATCATCAATTCCTTTTAATAGTGCCTATTTATTTTCTAATTAGTTTATTATAACATTGCCATGTGACATCAACATCATATAATCCATCATGTGCTACATCAGGATTATATTCCACACCAAGGTGTGAACATAATTCTCCAAGTTTTGGATTCTTTATTCTACCATTCTTGTCAAGAGCTTTAACAATGTCACGTGATTTTAACATTGTACAATATACATCATCAGGAAATTTATAGTTAATATTAAATTTTTCTAGATATTTTTTTAATTTTCCCAAATCAAATAATGTATTATGACATACAATTCTTTTACAATGATTGAAATCATTTGATAATTTATTTAATGCAATTTCTACATCAATACCATTTTCTACAATAAAATCTTTATCAAACTTCTTGAAATAATCCAATGTATGCGTACCATCATTTAAGAAAAAATTATATTTATGTAATAAATTTTCATTTGTTTCATCATAAATATAATAAGATATTTGTACAATCTTATTACCACCATCAGTTTCAGTATCAAGAATCATTGTATTATCATTGGATTGAATTGATTCTATGATTTGTTGTTGGATCTTTAAATGATAGTCATTATATACTTTAGATACATCTTTAAATTTAAATATTCTTGTTAAAGCGTACATAAATAGATAATTACGATTATTTAGATATTGGATAAAATAAAATAAAATCAATTTTTAATTCATAAATAATTTATCTGCATGTGCTTTAGATGCAAATATATTTTGTTTACCATCTTGTGTTTCAAAGAAAAGTGGAGCAAATATTTCTGCTTCCACAATTACAATCATTGTCTTCTTATTCACACCTAGATTAATAATTGGTTCAACTCCACCATCTTTATATCTCATTATATTGAGACCATTGATTAAATGGTGTTTTGTATTTTCCACATTATGTTCAATATTAATTTTAGAACATATTTTTTTCATTTGAGTTTTATTCAATTTGTTGTCTTGTATCATTTCAATTTCTAAATCTTTGTAGAATTCATTAACAGCCACCGATTTCGGAATGATTTGATGCGATTGTAAACTATAATGAATTGAATTCATGAAAGAATATTTGTCATTATATATTTTACTTGATAATTTAGGAATATATGTATTAGTCCCTCCAGTTGCTTTATTAATTTTAACTCTACTAATTTGGTGTTCTTTTTTCTCTTTCTTCTTATAAATACAAAATCTTTGAAGAAACGTAAATTCTTGACATGCCTTATTGATTTCTGTGTCTTCATAATATTTAGAAGCATCTGTTAAAAATTTTAATGTTAATGGGTTATGCATATATTTGAAATATTGTTTAAAATGTGATTCATTAATGTAAAATAGATTTTGAAACAAGTCAGATTCAATGACCTCTAAATCACAATCTGCTTCAAGATTTGGCCAAATAAAATCAGTATCAATTAAATATTCTGTTTGTTCTGAACCCTCCTCAAACATCCATGCAGCAAATAAATCAATTGCTGCACCAACTCCAATCGGTTTATTATTTTCAGGTTCAATATATTTTTTAGTTATCTCAAATAATTTTTGTTTTTTTCCAGTTTCATCTGTATAATAACCAGCTCTAGATGTTTCTGAACCAAGATATTCTCTTACCTTTTTAGAGTCAAAATGCGTTGTAATTAAAAATCCTCCATCTTTTAGACATTTATTTATATTGAATTTAAAATTATTCCATGTAACATCATCTTTAAGAAAATAATGCATTACAAATTGACAATTAATAAAATCAAACTTTTCTGATCTTTCACCGAAATATTTATTAATCATTAAACGATTATCATTATTCATACCACCTAATGCTCTATTTTGATCTTCGTATGTCAACTTTGTTCCACCGTCGGCATGGATAAATGTCATCTTTGGAAAATTGGGTTTATTTTTTCGAAAACTATTATATCTTGAAACTGCTCCATTTATTGGAGAAAATAAACCTTCTTTTGCTATATCTATACCAACATAATCACCTACTGCAACATAGTAAAATTTCATAATATCGCCGCCTCTACCACAACCAAAATCAAGAATAGTTTGCGGTTTATCATATTTATATTGATTATTACAATATGTGTAAATAATATTGGATTTAACCCAGTTATGAAATGTTCGCATTGGAGATGCTAAATTAGTTATTTTTTGATAATATACATTTTGTTTTGCAGCTGAAACAATTAAATCATGACCAATACGTTTACGTAACATTTCAACTTTATTATCGTAAAAGAATTGATTCTTTTCAGGATTATTACCTTTAGCAAGATCTTCAAAATCTGAATATAAAATTGGATTCTGGATCGAACGCCAAATTTTTAATGCGACATCCATATTATTACCATATTTACGTTGATATCTTTGTACCGATTCAGTTTTATCATATCTGGTTCTCATTGGCAACCATCTAAATCTCTCAGGAATCATAATATCTTCCCCTTGAGTTGAATTATAATAAAATTCCACAACCGTACCATCTGTCAAAATATTTCCTTCTTCATCTCTGACTTCACCATTATCCAAAAATAAATAAGCCCAATAAATCTGTTGTTCTTCATTAAATAATTCTGGTACTTCTCTTTGATTATTATATTTACCACAATATAATTTACATATTCTATATGATTTATTTCTAACATAATCATCATTTGAATTATCATATACAGTTAATATTTTGCCCGTGTTTTTATCCCTTTCAAATTGAATATAAAAATCGATTGAATTTTTTTGCGGTGGTTTCCATTTATATTCATATAATTTAGACTCTTTTGCATTTGTAATGTATTGTTGATCTAATGGTTGGTAAATTAAACCATCTAAAATATATGGACAACCTATATCAGAATTTTCTGTATAATCTTTCCATAACATTTCAGAATAAGCAAAAATTTCCCATGGTTCAATTCCTTGCACATCAATGAAATATTTTGTTCTTATTAAAGGATATTTTGTTTCTATTTTTATATCTGAATTTAATGAAGAAATACATTTAGTATATTCTTTTTTATGATATTGTTTATAATCATTCAAATCAAATTTACCTGAACTCTTATAAGGATTTTTTATAAAACCCTTTTGATTTCCTAATAAAAATATTTTTGCACACAAATCTTCAGCCATCGATATTCTTTTCATAAATTTTACTTCACTTCTAATATCTTTTAATCCAATAAAAAGTGCATCAAAAATTAGAAATAAATGACGATTTAATCTTGAAAGGAATATATATTCACCATCAAGAATAGTACCATCATATTCAGATGATTTAATATTGATACCAGAATCTTTTACATTTAAATTTGTTGATATGAAATATATATGTGAATTCATTATAATTAGAAAATAACGATCACCATCAGCTTTGTCCGTTACCGCATATTTATTGGGTAATATATCAGTTAGATATTGTATCTCAAGTGATATTGGTTGGCGTGCTTCAAGAAATGTTGATGTTTCTTGAACGTTTGCAATATTTCTATAAAATGATAAAACTTGTTTCTTTTTAGATACAGTACAAACAAAATTTGATTGTTGAATAATCTTATGAATTGTCATCAATTCACTTAACATCAAATTCAAACTAGATTTTAATTTATCTGAATTGATTTTATCAGATTTTTTTTGATATTCAATTTCAACTTCATATATAGGAGCAATATCATTAATTAGTTTATAATTTTTTGTTGTTTTGGTTTTGGTTAAATCAATCTGAATTGATTCTTGATCATTATTTACAATAAATAATGTTGATCTTTGTTTTAATCTAAAACTAATCTGAGGAATCGCTTCATGTGTTAACGACTCACATATATCTAAATCTTCTTTTGTAAATTCTTCTTCTTTTGACAATTTACATCTTAAATAAAAATCTTCAATATCAATGATATTATCTGGATTACGAGTTTTTTTTAATAATTTTACATCATTTTTATTTTTTGCTTTATTATTTGTAATTCTAACTAAACTCTTGAAAATTACATGTGATTTCCATAAATCTAATTGTGATATGTATTTGTTAATTTTTTCTATACCTGTGATTGTTACTCTGTAATTGGTATTTGTATCATGTGTATACACCACATCTAAAGTATCAGTATTAACTATTTCAATTTTAGATTGTATACTTTTATGTTTTAAATAACGTAATAATTGAATATATTTTTCTTGACCAAAATATTTATTATCATGGTTTGTTAAAATAAATTCAAATTCATCAGTTATATTTGTTTTTGTAAATAAGTCAAATATTTTTTCATCATCATCTTTAGATAACAAAGACATTATATATATATATAATAATAATATATATAAATCTTTAATATTAAGAAATATTTTCATTTTTTATTTATTAATTTTATAATTTAAAGTTTTTATTCTTATTTATTATTATTGTAAATGGTAGAAAAACCAGAATCAGTAAATAAAAAATTAACCAATAAAACAATTAAAAAATCATCCAATAAAAAATCATCCAATAAAAAATCATCCAATAAAAAATTATCCAATAAAAAATCATCCAATAAAAAATCATCCAATAAAAAATCATCCAATAAAACAGTTAATAAAATAAATCGAAATCTATCTAGAGTTGATATTAAAGCAAATCCAAATCTTTTACCAAAATATATGCCCGATGTAATTACAGTTCCGGTAATAGAAAAATCTATATTTGATTATTCTGCAGATATTAAATTTAGTGTTGTTATAGATTATCCAAAATTTTCATTAGGATTTCAACATTATATTCATGCTATGAAGAATGATACAGATATATTAAAAAAATTTGAGAATAAGAAAAAAAGTTATCAAGTTTTAAATCCTTTTGAAAGATATATTGATAATTACAACCAGAGTATTGGTAGTTTATCTAAAGCATATTTTGATATAGAAAATGATAAACCTGATATTTTATCACGTGGGTTTTATAAATTATGGGAAATGTTTTTTATGTTTGATTTAATTCAAATAACTGATACTAATTTTACATCAGCACATCTTGCTGAAGGACCTGGATCATTCATTCAAGCTACGATGTTTTATCGTGATTTATTTGCAAAAAAAGAAACATCAAAGAATGATAAATATTATGCTATAACCATTCATCCTGAAGATGTTGATGGTCATATTCCAGAATTAGAACAAAAATTTATAGATTATTATGATAAAGAATCACCAAAAAGATTTTTTCAACATAAAACATATGGTAAAGAACAAATTGGAGGACATAAAGATAATGGCGATTTAATGAATCCATTAACATTAAATAATTTTTGTGGATCAATGATTGGCGGTAATAAAGATTCTACAATAAAAGAAAAAATAGATTTTATTACGGCTGATGGTGGATTTGAATGGGTAAATGAAAATATTCAAGAACAGGAATATTATAAATTATTATTTTCACAAATTGTTACAGCAATTAATATCCAAAAAAAAGGTGGCTCATTTGTATGTAAATTTTTTGAAACATTTACTGATATATCAATGAAATTTATAACAATCATATCTTCTTTATATGATCGTGTATATTTTTGTAAACCATTAACTTCAAGATCATCAAATTCAGAAAAATATATTGTTGCTCAAGGATTTAAATATTCTGATTCAGATTCCAAGTTAAAGGATATTATTCGAATTATGAATGAATTACATAAACAAATATATTTAAATTTAAAATTAAAAATATATGATATATTTTCTGAATATAAAATAATTGATGAATTAAAAATAAGAATGACAATGTATAATGACTTAATTTTAAATAAACAATTTAAAGCAATCGGGCAAATATTAACTTTTGTTGATGCTGAAAATTATTACGGCGATACATATCAAAAAGCGAGAGAAGAACAAATTGAAGCAGCAAAATATTGGACAGAATTATTTTTTATGCCACAATCCGAATTTAAACAAAATAAAGCAAAAATTAATGATATATCATATTTATCTAATAAGATAAATCTTGAAGAATCATTAGGATTAAGAAAAAAGCTTATTTTTTAAATTTTAAAAAAATGACCAAACAAATTTAAAAAATTTTGTTATCATGTCATTATTTTGAGGAGCTTGTTGGAATGGCATTTTTTGTATATTTAAATATTCTTCTCTTATTGTTGTATTTGAAATTGGTTTTTTAATAGAAAACTTTATTTTTGATACATTGTCTTCTAATTTTATAACACTTATTGGATTTATTGTATGGCCCTGTCTGTGTGCATTTTCAGCTATATTTAATTTTAATAAATCTAATTTCTTATTTTTATCAATCGTAGGATTATCTAATATTACTTTTAATTTATATAATTCGGGAGCTACAATTTCATCTACATTTAAAACACTAATATGTGGAATCCAATTATCTATACCAACATAATTTTGACTATTTATCGCATATAATTCCTGTCCTGCATATGAATATATATCAAATTGTTCTTGATCATTACCCATCCCTCTAATTTGTTTATTATTTGTTAATTGGCCAATTTTTGTTGTTAAAAAATTATAAATATCCATTCTAAAATTTTTAACATATTGTTTTTGACTAGGATTTAATTTATATATTCTAACCCAGCTAAGTTTTGGATGTCTACCAAAAAAATCCCATTGACCTCTTTTTTCTGTTTTTTGTGTTAATGGATTATACACATCAATAGTAGAATTTAAAATAACATTATTAGAAATTATATTGTCATTCCAAGATTTAATTATGGTATCTGTAAATTCCTTACTTAAGAAAATATTATAATTTGGATGGTCATTATTTAAATATAATTGTAAAAAACTTATATGTAAATCATTTTTTAATTGTAATCCTAACGCATTTCTCCTTTCATTTATTCTATCTAATGTATCCCCGTCTATTTTTGCCATAATATATAATATCTCACATACATTTTTATGGAATGGAAATGCACCCCCTTTTTGAATTATTCGATTTTTTGTTGATACATATTTATTTTTATATTTTAAATATTTATTTTTATATTCAGAATTTATATTCATAATATATTTATTATATAAAAAATTTTATTATTTTTTAAAATTACTAACATCCTCACCCTGTTCTTCTGCAAATTTAACTAATGCATCTTTACCTCCAAAAGCAGGATAGAAATATTTTTCATTATTTTCTTCTAAAAATTCATCTCGTGTTGTTTCTAAATTTCTTTTTCCAAGTTTAACTTCAGCTAATTTTTCAAGTAATAAAATAATCTTTTCTAAATTTTGTGCACGTGCTTGTTTATCTGGTTCTGATAATAATTTGATCATAGATAAGGGTAAGATTTCAAATCGATCATAAAGTAAATTAAGATATGCACCATTATTTGTTTCTCTTAATTTTTTAGTTTTTGGGTCATCATAAAATTCAATAAATTCAACAACTTTACTTGATAAAACCTCAATGTTTGGTATAGCTTTAATATCCATTTTATCTTCTTCAAGAGGTTCACCTTTGACCAATTCAAATTTAGCTTGACTATTCTGCATTTTAATATTAATTTATATTAAGATATCCTTTAAAATCATATTAAAAATAAAAATTTAAATATCCGTTAATCGGTTTGGAAAAATATAAAAAAGATAAATCATTTAACGGATAATTTATAAATCTAATAGATTCTTTGATATAGTAACAATATTACCATGCGTTATATTAATTTTTGCATTTGAAATAGATTTATATTTTGATGATATATTTTTTGTTAGATTTAATGTTAAAACGATTGTATCAAAATTCTCAAAATAAGATAACCTATTAATTGGTGTTCCAACTAAATCAATAAATTCAATATTTTTCATTTCAGGTGATAATGAAGTTAATTTTGTTCTAGATACTATTAAATTTTTTAGATTTGATAGAATTGGTAATTGATCTATTAATGTATCACCCACATCAAGATATATTAATGATGGTTGTAAGTTAATATATTTTAATGGATTTGTATTAGCTATAATTTTTCTAATTCTAGGATAGGATTTTATTATTTCTAAATGGTTATTTGTTATTTGAAGCAGCTCAAGATTTATATAATCATGTAAATCTTCTATTAGATTATAATTAATTAATAAACGTTTTAAATTGGGCAAATTATTTTGTAATGTTTTTATTTCATTATAATTTGCTGTTAATTCTTCTAAACTTTCTGGGAGTTTTATAGTTTTTATTTTATTAGATGTAACATCAATAACTTTTAGATTTTTAAATTGGCTAAAATCAACATCTCCTGACAGTTTATTATCATTTAAAAATAAAATTTGACATTCATTTAATTGCTTTGATGTAAATATACCATCTATATTATTTATATTTAAATGTGATAGATCAATAATTTCACCAGCTTGTTGTAATCTATTTTTAATTTCATCATTATCTGTATTTGCTAATTTATTTATATATTTTTTTTTAATTATATCATCTGCAAATTCAACATCATCTAAATTAAATTGATGATATTTTTTAAATTTAATATCATTTTCATAAATAAAAATCTTTCTTTTCTCCATTTCTTATTAATATATAATTTATTTTTTCTTTTCAATTTCTAAACATAGTTTATCTTTTGTTAATAATTTTCCATCACGTTTTATAGGGATTGAATATTTCTTTGCTAAATCTTGTAATTCTTTATAAGATAATTTACTATAATCAATCTTTAATTTTATTTTATTATCAGTAGTTGATTCTTCATCATTATTACCATCATTATCACTTTCACTATTATTTTTATCATTTTTGTCTTTTTCATCTTCACTTGAATAATCATCAAAACCATTTACTACTGATTGTAAATCTACTGATTGTAAATCTGCTGTTAATATTAAACTTGGATCAACATTAACTTCTGACATTATTTCATCTGTCCCAACATTCATTACTACATTGGATACTAACTTCTTAATAAAACCTTGTTCATCTTCTTTTCCATGTAGAAAATAGTTAATAAATGGTGATGTTGATGTAAAATATTTTGTTTTATTATTAAACACAGGATAATATGTATTATCTATTTTATATAATACTATATGTTTCTTATCTACACTATAATTATCTAAACTAATAAATTCATTAGTTGTATTTTCTAAAATTAAAATATTAATATGAAGATAATCTGCTAATGATCTTATAAAATATTTATCAATTAGATTTGAATCAATAGATTTATTAATATCTTTTTTATTCCATTTTAATTTAGAATAACCACAATCAGTAAAACCACCATATTGAATGAATCTTTTTAATCCAGAAATCAAAATATTTACCAATTGATCTTTTAATTCATCAAAATAAAATTTAACAGCATTTAAAAAAGAAAAATTCTTATCATTATCAGTATCAAAGTAAACATTAATTATATTAATTTCTTCATTAATTTTGGATAAAATTTCAGATAATTCAGCTGGACAAAAAGGCACTTCTTTATTAGTCAAAGATAATAATTCTCTTAGATCGATTGAGTTTGTATCTTTTACTTTTTTTTCAGGTACTTTTGGAATAACTTTTTCAACAACTTTTTCAGTAATAAATTCATTCTTCGGTTGTAATCTTGAAGTGTTATTTTTAATAAAATTCAATAATAATTCTAAAGTTACTTTTTCTGTCATCTTTGATTTTAAATTATTCTCAAGAAATTCCATTATTATGTATTTATATTGTTATATATTGGTTATTATCTTTATAATTATTAGAATCAATTTTTATTTATGAATAAATGAATAAATAAAATTAATGGAGTTAAATACGGAATCAATTTTTATTTATGAATAAATGAATAAATAAAATTAATGGAGTTAAATACGGAATCAATTTT